>QQTW01001575.1_pt1 | contig 16062 bp, 16 predicted proteins | sample 1904831 | NCBI WGS metagenome assembly QQTW01 (sample SAMN09435610, study PRJNA476489) | Subsurface metagenome, whole genome shotgun sequencing project. | reverse complement strand
ATAATTTATCTAAGCCTCATGGAATATTTTGGTGATTTCCTACGGTTGCTAAAGCTTCGGCGATGGAGTTTATAGGCAGTTGCGTCGTTGGAAGCAGCAAAACAATACCATGAGGCTTAGATAAATTATACACACCCTGTAATGCTCGGTCGATGATTCGGAGCTTTTTAGGGCAAGGGCATGCTACCTTAGGAGGCCGAAATGCCCAGGGAGACTGCGGCGCATTGAACATTGAACATTGAACATTGTCAGCCTTCCTGCACTGTAGAGTAGTAATGCCCTATGGCCAGTCCCGGATGGTGTCGCTATGGTACTTTTCCCCTTCTGTGACTCCTGACAATCCTTATACCTCCACGCGCACATAGCTGTTTCATCAAGTTGGTTCGTAAGAGCCCCGAACGATCAAGTCCGTCACCAACGTCTGAGGTAGGTAGCTTGACTTACTTGTATCAGCCAAACTCTGATTCAACTCCCGCGTATGTAATCATCAGCAAAGCGTGCGTGAGTCTCCCCTTGTGATTGGACTACCCGTTTCGATCTTTCTCTTCACATCTCTTCGCTCTTCGAGTACAGTACATTATTATTGAATTCTTTTAGTAACATGTTTTGAATTTCACAGAAAAAAGCCCCGCCGCCGAAAACGGCTTACTGAACTCTGTCATACCTCAGTTAACTTCACCTTAGCCGCCTGGCCCAGAATTGAGGGTCTGGGTCGTAACACTTCCCTAGAACCAATCAGTCAACACTTCTTTGCACCTCATGTCTTTCATTCTTGTGTAAACGTCTGGGCCTTTCTTGGACAATAATCTCATGCTGCGCGCAATGCGGATTATTGACACAGGGCTTTCGTCTCTCCGTCTTCTGGCCTGTGTACAATTGCAATGAGACTCAGCAAAATAACTTGCTGATTGCTCGGTGCGGTGCGTGGTGCGCTGTGCCTTTTCGCTTCCTGCGGAGACCCGTAAGGGCTCCCATGAACGCTCTCTGTTAATTATACTCTACCCATTATGTGAGTCATCATCTTGTACGTACGAGCTGAACAATGAGATGATTAAAAAGCGTTCTCCTAGAACTTCATTCTGGTTCGATTAGGAGTCTTGGTTCTGATCCACGGTAATTAGGAAGTTCGGCAAGCAGCTCCAGAAACGACAGTTGGACATTCCCGAGTATGCAGCAAGCTTCGTCAACTACAAAGCTTTGAAAAAGGTAGATCTGTGCGTGGTAGAAAGATGCTTGGACGGTACTTACTTCACCTAGCTCATCAAGCAGCTGAGTGCTACGCCAACACTGCCGGCTCAAAATGCGGCGGAAGCAGCGCCACCAGAAGTGCTTGACGCTCAAGCCTCACTGCAAGCCAATAAGGCTACCTTCTTCTTCCGGCTGGTTTGTCTTTGGAAAATCCCTGGGAGATCCTTGCGGCTAACGGCAATCTTAGGAGCGAGAGTTGGAGAAAGTCAACGCCTTTTACCTCCAGAAAGAAGCTGAGGTTCGCACCATGTCTGGAATGTCGGTCGTTCGGACTGACCAAGAGGTAGCTGAAATTACGGCTGAAAACCTTGCTCGATAAGAAGAAGGTGATGCAGTCACGAGGCGCAACCACTTTGAAGATTTCAGCGAGCTTCATTACCCTCGAAGAAGGGTTCCAGCAATTCAACAATGACTTGAACAAGCTCCAGGTAAGCCACATGTCGGGCTCGCATCGGCAAGTCAGCTAACCTTCGCCAGCAATTCGTTGAGGTTAACGCTACCGCATTCTCGAAGATTCTGAAAAAGGTCAGCTTGTTCCTGCCATTCGTTCTTTCACTCTCCTTGCTAATGACTTTACAGTGGGACAAAACTTCTAAGGTCTGGTCATCTTGGGTTCAAGATTGCGTAGAGGCTGATGTATCGGTAGTCGCGGTCAAGAGAGCTCTATTTGTCACGAGCCGTCGAGGTCCAGCCCTGCTTCAATCGAGATGTGATCAGCGATCTTTCTGATCAGGCAACTACAAGCTTGCTGGAACTCGGTGCATGGGCTGAGGGAGAGAACATCCAATATCATGGTGGCAGATCGGGGGAGCATACGGTCAGCGGTCAACCCGTCGGGACAGATGAGAACGACACAGATTCGCAGATCCTACAGGCGGTCAATGCAGGCAATATCTCAAGTCTGAGAGAGTGGATCGCCCGGCTAAGAAGCTCGCCCGATGCAAAGGATCGCTTCACGAGAACTTTCCTAGTTGCCATCAGCGACGCTCCTGAAGAAGCCTTAACCGTCTTGTTGGAGACCGAACTGGTCGACTTGCACGCGGAAGATGAGATCAATGAGCGCAACTGCCTTCACGAGGCAGCTATCTCGGGCCGGGACTTCGTACTCCAGATAGGACTTGCCAAAGGCGTTGATTGTGCCAGAGTAGATGTTTATGGTAGGATGCCTCTGCATTACGCTTGCATGCATGGCCGTGTTGAGATGGTTCGAAATCTCTTGGAAATCAAACCTGCAACGGTCGACTCGTTGGATCACGACAACTTCACTCCTCTTATTCATGGGATCGTACACCACCAGTTCTCCTGCGTCGAGGAACTACTGCTCCACAACGCTCGGATTGATCCTAGTAGTGACGCGGATCATGTACCCCTTAATCTGGCTTGCCAGCATGGCTCGCTCCCTATCGCGGAATTGCTACTGAAGAGAAAGGCGAAGATCCTGCCCGACGCCGAAGGCCTGTTCCCACAACATCTTGTGGCGCGATCAGGGCAAACACCTGAGCTATTGATATTGCTGGATACTTATGGTGCTGACCTCAATCAGAGAGACAAGCTTTCCCAATGGACACCAATATTCCACGCTGCAAGCGAGGGTCGCGTGCAATGCCTCAAGACTCTGTTACAGTGCGGGGTTGATCTGGGCATATTCGATAAGAAAGACCTCTCTGCCATGTATCATGCGACCTGGGAGGGACACCTTGAATGCATGCAGCTTCTTGGATCTGTGGGTGGCAACTCAGGGCTAGAGAGGTCGTTAGTCTCGGCGCAACGGGGAATATCCTCTGCACCAATAAGCATCGCTCCAGAATCAATGAAGATGGACGCAGATGGTATTCCTGACTTGTCACTTCCGCCGCCCATTATCCCTCTTCGGCGCTATGGTCATAACTTCCTCGATACTAAAACATTCGTCCAAATAAATTTCGAAGAAGCAGGTTCCGACGCCATTACCTTCTACCATGACAGCAAGTATCCGGCAGCACGACTTACAATATCTTCCAAGTTATCAGATCTGATCCCACGCAACCTGATGATCCCCATACAAGAAGATTCCAAGACCGTATCTTTCCAGGTCGACAACCTTGAATCTTTCGCTGTCGATTTCGAAATCTTTCCTACCTTTGGTTCCAAGGTTATCGCGAAGACCGTGGCTTTACCCAATGTCTTCAGCGCAGTCTCCAGCAGCTCAGGCCATTGCTGTCTTCCTCTCTTCGACCCTCGACTCAGGGCCATCGGCCAGATCAGCTTCAATTTTCAGGTCATCAAGCCATTCCATGGTATCCCATTGGAGATAATGCATTTTGCTACCTACTGGAAGGCGACGAGTCAATTCGATTCTCATCCCAATGCTCTCATTACCGGGTCAAGTCTGTCAGGGGAGTACGCTCAGCTTTTCGTACAGCTGACAAGCGATGGAGTGCCCGTGCTCTATCCGCAATGGTCCATCAATCATTACGGTATAGACTTCCCTATTGGCCGCCTAACCTACAAGCAATTTGCTTCCGTCGGGCTAGAACGTGGCAATGGAGACAAGAATCTCGAATCACTACCTGACACAACTTGGAATGATATGGCAAATACCCACCGGCTGCTTGCAAATGCTCTCGTATCACTGTACACTGTACTCGCCTGTCTTCCCACCAGCATCAATCTTAACCTCAATGTGCTATACCCTACCGCTGTGGAAGAACGAGCGCTAGGATTGAGCCCGACCTTGAATATCAATAACTTCGCCGACGCAATTCTCAAACAAGTCTTTGACCACGCTCGGGTCTCAAGAGAAAAGAATCCGGATTTCATGAGATCTATCGTTTTCACTTCCTTCAATCCAGATATATGCGTGGCTCTGAATTGGAAGCAACCAAACTGTAGGTTGTTGTTCTTCTCTTGGGAATGACGTATTGACGCGTTTTCAGACCCTGTCCTTCTGTGCAACGACCTCGGATCAGGCCGGAGTGCTCGACCTTCCAGCCAATCACGTATATTGCAAAGCAGTGGTCGTCGTTCTATGTCGGTGAAAGAAGCCGTCCGAATTGCGCAGAGCAACAACTTCATGGGTTTAATCTGTTCTTCCCGTCTACTTGTTAGTCACGTCTGATCTTTTCACTTCCAAAACTTGGTCAAGCTACTAAAATGACTGCCTATTTAGAACACGGTGCCCGCTCTAATCGAATCAATCAAAGTTGCTGGTCTCGTTCTAGTCACGGACACTTCCGAAGACGCTTCTCAAACCTCTGACCAAAGACACTCAAGGGCAGGACTCCCATCGTACCGAATGCCTGACGGCGTTGATGGCGTTCTGAAAGGCAACGGCGTTCTAAGGTTCAACGAAACGATCGACATGTAATCACCACGGACGCCACCTAGTCGTCACGTATGCGCATCGCGTGTCTCGCCATTCGTCTTTGGGGAGGCTGGTTTTGTTTGGATTACCCAGTTGCTCCAGGCGTTCTGATATTTGGGCTTATAGAGACGAAGAGATGCACGTTACGCTTAATAGGGGTAATAGAGTATGATAATTAAAACAACCCCCCTAGCCTGTCAATTTAATCAGAAGACATTGCGCAGCTGTTCCCGCAGCCATGTCGACATGAGAACGATATATCGTGATCAACCTATTATTACACGGAACATAGAGCCCAAAAACCTGTACTTTTTTGTTGCGTGGTATGGTCGACGATCCTTTACGCCCACCCGTAGACACTGCGAATCTCACCCCAGATACTTTAGTCACGGCCCTGCACGAACGACAATTATTCGCATCGACTTTACATGTAAGTACATACAACATATTTACAAAAGACGTTTCCCATCGTTCCATTTCCTGTCCCAACCCATATGCAGACCTCAATCTGCCTATGTACACCACATTCGCCCTCACCATCCCCTTTCTCGACCCCCCTTTACAACTTACTCCTCAACGAATCCCTCTCATCCTCCTTGACCAACACCTCGCTATTCGGATATGGATCGACAGTCAACGCATTCAACGGGTTCAACTCGCTAGCCCGATGGAACAAGTCCTCATAAACCTTGCCGTCGAAGCGACCAAGACTGCTATCGAGCTGCCAATCCGGGAACTTCCACGCATCGACTAACCTGACGGCGTGCGGACGAATCTCCTCGAGGAGAGTCATGACGGCCTTGGTGCGAGCAAGTTGGATCTGCCGGACGGTGACGGCGCCGGAGGAGAAGAATTCGCTAGCCTCACGCTCGAGCGTGTGCAGGGCGTAGAGTCGGAAAAGCTTGTGCAGCAGCGCCACGGTCTCGGCGTCGAGATCGGCCGAGGTGGCAGGCGCGCGCAGGGCGTCGTAGAAGTTCTTGACGATGAGATACTGGCTGTGGGCGGTGCTGAGACGCCAGAAGTCGACGAGCAGGCTGTTCCAGGAGGATTTGTCTTCGTCGCGGTGCTTGAGGGCTTCGAAGGTGAGGAAGGCGGTGCGCCAGGCGAATGCGGCGACGATGTCGGCGTCTTTGCCGAGCACGTCGAAGGCGGCGCCCATGTCGCGACGGGAGAGGAAGGCTTGGAGGATGGTGGTTGTGTCGTTGGTGGCGGTTTGGCCTTTGAGGACTGTGCGGGCGGATTTGAGGAGCTGGATTAGGGTTAGATGGGTAGCTTTGTATGAGGGCATGGGGAACTTACGTATCGAGCTACTTGTTGGGTTAACATGTAGTTGTCGCCTTCCCAGGTGGTTGTCGGTAGGTAATCGGCATACCACGTGCCGACGCCGCTGAAGCTGCTGTATCCGTGCCCTCCGCATGCTCTCCGGCAGACTTCTAGACCTTCTGCAGCTGTGGTGCTGGCAAGAGCTTTGAGGCCACATGATGTTGCGTGGAGATCGGCCAGGAGATCGGTGCCAGGGTGCAGTTCTTCAGGGCCGGCACCGCGGTTGGTGGAAGATGATTTGCCCGCGTCACTGGCCATCCTCTTCTGGTTCTCTTGATAGAGTGCCATCATACCCTTTCCGGTGAAATGCAAAGCGAAAGTGGCGGCCAACAAAGGCAGGAGTCGAATCTGGACCATAGTGTAGTTGAGCACTTGCGTTTCACCAACCTCCCCCTCTTTCGCATCCCGATCCTGGAACTGTCTTCGAACTGCTGCATATCTTGTCGCAATTGTCACACCACGAGCAAGAACGCCTCCCGATTGAAGAACGATGGTCGACCGCACCCACGTCAAGGTGCCGTACACCAAAGATGCCGAGGATGGTCGGACGTATTTGTTGGTTTGTGGGTCGACTCTTGAGAACTTTGCCAACATGTTGACGTGTGGGATCTTGACCTTGTTCAGCAGCAAGAAACCATTGTCCATGGTACTGGGACATGTCAGCTAGGATCCTCTCGCCTGGATTCATAGTTATTACTTGTAGCCAAATTTGGGTCCAATATCTCCAACGTGGACATTCTCAAGCGGTTTATGTGTCTTCAGGTCCCGGATGTGTACGACGAACGGATGTGGTCCGTAGGATCTGCCATCAATAATCAACTGAGCCATTACTACAGCATGGTTCGCAGTCCGTCCCAGCGAGCCTATCCACCATTTCGAGGCTGTCAAATGCGGTGAGTGCATGATGAACGTCTTGTCGGTGGGATCCCAAGTGGCCGTTGTCTCTAATCCTCGTACATTGGATCCATGCCCCAGTTCTGTCTGCGCGTAACACCCAATGATCTCATACTTCTCGGCTTTCTCCAGGAACAGCTTATGTTGCTCCGGTGTACCTTGATCACGCAGGGTAATCTACGCCAGACCATCAGCCATGCCATCAATGTAAGGAAGACATACGTCTTACCAAGAACATGCTGGCATGTAGACCATAAGGCCCAGGCTCGCTGATAAGCTCGTTGGCCATCTGAAAATCATCTTTGGACCAATTGTGCTTAATCGTAAGCTGTTGCAACCGCTTGGCCCTGGCCAGCGCCGTCTGGAACCTATCGACTCTACCGGCGAAGTAATTCTGCGACTTGTCGAAGACTTTCTCACTCTCCAGGACCTTCAAGATGCGCGCTTGTCTGTCCAGAACCTCCTTGGTGAAGATGAAGTTGCTGAGCTTCTCGACATCGAGGTTAGATTGGGCCCGCTCTTGCTTGAGCAAGTCGGACCCTTGAGGGCCTGCGGGCGTGAGGGCCTTGACCCATGATGGAGTGGGTGCCATTGATGGTTAGAAATGCAAAGGAAGTGTTGTGCTTCTGACAAAACACCAACTGTTGTATCCTCCAATTGTTCCCTCCCAGAAATGAACGGAAGCAACAGCTTATATGTCTGGATGGTGACGATTATCGACTGCATTTTACCTCGGCCCAGAGATCTAACGTCGGAAAATCCCAAGCTCCGAGTCCCGCTGCTGTGATCCCCGAGGTCACACGCACGTGGCGATCATCAGTAGGATCAATTTAGCTTAAAGGGATAGGGCATGTGAATTTGAGGATGACAGCTACTGATATTGTTGATCCAAATAAGAACGCTCTCGCGGTCCTTGCTTGGCCTAAGAGTTGAAAACCAGATGGATTCCCTGATGTTGATGTGTGTCAGAATATTATCCGGTCCATGAAGAACTTATATTGCTTTCATTTCTGCTCAGTGTGTGAATTTGTACTTCAGAGGAGATGATTCAAGTCATAAGCTTCTATATCTGCACATTTTGGCCTTGTGCTGCGCAGGGATCGATTGCACCGCGTCTTCCGTCTCCGTGGAATTCGTTCCTTCCGTAGCTGTTGTGAAAGGACGGAGCAGGAGCGCCTCTCAGACTCGGGGTCATCCACTAACTCCAGACCTTTTGAAGATGACAACCTCTTAAGCTCAATAGACTTAACAGCACATCACACAAAACATTCTACCATGCTTTAACGACGCTCAAACCCAACTTCCCCTGTTCTTTTACCTTTCCGCTCCAATGCGTCTCTATCTCCTCCTCATCTCATGGGTCATGCTGGTCATACCCTTCCTCAGCAATTCCGCTCCGATTACTTCCTCCTCCACGTCGATGCAAGTACGGTCTGACATGCAGTCATCGGGATCGGTGTGTTCGCATTACCGCAAGCGTCACGGCGGGCACTTGAGATACCGGGTATCTCGATACCATACCGTTTGTCGGCCTCGGCGCCAGCAACCCGAGGTGGCAACTACAAATGTGGCGACCGGTCGAAGTCTAACAGTGGGGCGGAATGCGAAAGGTGACAAGGGCGAGTCTGTCGTATAGAGGTCACGTGGGTTGACGGAGTCGTATCCCCTGGCTATCAGCTGGCATGGATGGGACGGTAGAGTGGACTACCAGTCGCTTTCGATGTAAGCATGTTAACTCATACTCACTAAACAAGATCAACTCATCCTACAACAGATATGAAACTCACCTCACGTTCCAATACGACTACAGCCACCACCTCGAGTATTGCGTTGTTGTTCTCCCAGCATACCTGTCCTAAAATCCATCACATCATTGATCGAAGCGAAGTCTGGTCAACATCGCACGTCGTTTTCCTTTCCCCTGGCGTACGGCTGGTTCCTTCGGCGCAGTACGAATAGCATAGGTAGCTAGCACGACCATAATAAGAATCCTTTTTCCTTAGTCCTAGCCCTGTGTGCCTGAAGGGCTCTGCAAAGAAGTCAACCAAGGACGCGGAACTGAATTACAATATATTTGTGCAAGTCTAGATTCGGAAGAGACACAAATATGTGCAAATACGCTACGCGCACGTATGTGTGTGTTTAGGATACTTGTATCGCAATGAATGCTCAAAGGTCTCTCTACTTTGTTTGGTCTAATACTACGATGAGATTGTGAGATCATATCGTTGAAGGATTCTGTTGCACGTCGGAGTTCGTTCCGAGCTTGTGGTGGTTTGTAGATTGAGAGGACAGACAAAGCATTGGAAGAAAGGGTTAAATACGTGATATTGTAGGTATTAATCTGAGTCCTTAACACTGTGATGCTTGGCCCGTGCGGCTGCTTATGGTGTTGCATCGCGCTCAGGGGTATTCCTGATAAACCCGCTAGTGGCATAACAAACATCACCACCATCATGCTCCAATGAAGAATGACGCGTGACCGCACCCTCCAGTCCCTCAACCTCATAATCTTAACTCCATTTCAGCCTCCTCCTTCCAAGAATCTCAAAAGTAGTTTTGTAATCCATCCTAACCCATCCCACTCCACCAAAAATGCAAAAGAGTTCGGCCCGCTCGACGCCAGGTTCCAAAGTCTGGTCGACCCGACCAGGAGTCGAACTTGGCCCCACAGCACGTAGCGTTTTAACCCGAACCGGAATGGTCCATCGTGCTTCGGAGTAGCCTACATCTCTATCGATGGGATTCCCCGACCTCCTGTTGGGGAGGCCGGGGGTCTTGACCTCTCTGCTGCCCGTTACGCCACATAACGACTGAGAGCGGGTGGCGACAAGAACTGTCCCAAAGACAGACTTGGAGGCGCTATAGAGGTATTTATAGTTGTTGTTGTAGGTTTGGGTGCTGTTTAAATGGTTAGGTGCTGCTTAGATGGTTAGAGAGTTTAATGATGGAGGAACTTACTTGATTATGTCCACTATAGCACCTCCAACATTTTGGTGTTCCATGTCCCAACAGACTAGTGTTCTCTCTGTTTACCACAACGCGTCATGCCACGACTCTTGATGTGTTCCCTCTCACACGTGTATATTGCCATTCGCATGGTTCCAAAGCACGTCGGTGTCACCGTCGACGATCGACTCTTCTCAGACTTTCTTGCACTCCCCATCCATTTGCCAACAACCCGCCTACTTCTTCGAGACCTAGGCCCATAGTCTCGGGATATATCTTCCAAATGCAACCCCACCCAACGATGCAAACTGCTGCGTATGCCGCAAAAGTCCATGTTGGAGTCAGATACTCCATCATCGGCAGGAAGGTGAGACCAACAACGAAGTTGCTGCCCCAATTCGTGGCCGTTGCAAGTCCTGAGCCAAGAGAGCGCACCGAAAGCGGGAAAAGCTCCGATTGCTGCCACGGCACTGAACCCATGCCAACAGCATATCCACACACATACACTACCATGGACGCGAGTATGATGAAGGCCCAGACACTGGTTCTCTCGGCCGTGCTCTCTACCATAACGTCTCCCCGCCGAACAGGAAGCTGGATGAAGTCGAAAGCCAGGGCACAAAGGATCAGACCAGCGACCATGACAGGTATGGAAAGAAGTAGGATACGTCGACGGCCGATGCGATCAATGAGAACGAATGCGACGAGGGTGAGAAGAAAGTTGGTTACGGCGATGGATAGAGAGGCCAAGGTAGGCGCGTCGAAGCCAACGAGAGCGAAGATTGTCGCCGAAAAGTACATCAATGAATTCTTAAAGTTTGTTAGGATCAATAGGATAGAACTGAAGAGTGGAGAGGGATGACTAACAAAGCCACACAGTTGCTGAAGGCCTTGGAGCATACATGCTATGGTCAGAGCCCTCCTGTTTCCACCGATAGCGAAAAGCTCCATCCACGCATCGCTCAACCTCGTCATCCAGACCCAGGAGCTTTTGATAGAAGGAACATGATCCCTCCGCTTGCTTGTAGCTTCCTCTTCTTCCATGACCTCTTGCTCGATGGCCCTAAGGATACTTTCCCTCATCCTAGCAGTTGTAGGTTGGGTTCCATAAACCTTTCCCAGCACCATCTTAGCCTCGTCTCTTTTACTTGCTTTGACAAGCCACCGAGGTGTCTCCGGCAGAAAGAGCAGCATCGCAAATTGCGACACTGCAGGTAGAGCCCCGACACCGACCATCCATCTCCATCCATGGAGTCGTGTGGACAGCAACCAGCCAATAACATAGGCCACCATTTGTCCCGCTGTTATAAAGAGTATACTAAGCGTCACAAGCCGACCTCTGAACGGTGAAGGCGATAACTCGGATATGTACCTACGTCCATCAGCCTAGCTCTCCACCAATTCGGTCTGGAGCACCCACATAGGCACCACGAGACTTGCAGCACCAATAGCCAGGCCCACAACACTACGACCACCAATCATGCCAGCCACTGTCGTTGTAAGAGCTTGCCAGAGAGCCCCAAGGACAAACAAGACATCTGCGACAAGAATAACTCTCTTCCGACCCAGCTTATCTGCCAGTATACTCGCAACCGGGCTCGCCAGGAGAGCGCAGAGGCTGGTGCAACTTGTGATCAAGCTCTTGTCAAGTGTACCAAGAGGCCGTTGGGAGAGGTCCGAGCCGATGCAAACTAGGGTAGAGGATATGACACCGGTACTGAACGGCGGCAGCTGTCATCATATGCTTTTGCCTAAGCAGGTTTCAGGCCGGGGACAGACTTACTCATATCCGAATAGGAGCCCACTTATTCCAGCGGAAAAGGTGAGAGCCAATATGAACCAACTCGGCGACGTCAAGTCCTGCTCCCGCAAGTCTACTCTATCAGATTCAAGCCTTACCTCTGTGGAATCGTCCCGCATGAGAGGAGCCTGCGCGCTGCTCACGTCTTCCTCCATGGTGCGCAACTCAACGGAGGGAGACGCCGTGATGAGTGATACAAGGTGCGAACCTGTTGTGGTAAATCCTCATGATGGCCCGTTGATGATGTTGAACCAGTAGGTACTCGTGACGCAAGGGTAGGGTAGTCGGGACGGCCCTACTTTTACCGAAAAGGCGGGTCAACGTGACTGCTTACTAAGTACCATCCCTTACCTACCTTAGATCCCGCCTCTTGTTGGTGATCTCCCGGTTTTCAGGGCAGCACTTTAATGCTTATCTTTATAAGATTACTATATATTACTCTATGCTGACTTCTATATACCTAAATACGAGGACGCCTAGATTCATGTCGATGTCATCATATTAACCGGTAAGATCATTTTCCAGCACCCTCAAATTTCACAGAACACCTGCCGACCACCCCTTGACCAAAAACCCCATTCCAAATTTGAACGACGCCCGTATGTATATGTAAATGGAATCATCTCAATCGGAAAGAACATCCTCCACTTTAGTCACTTCCACTGCTCTCCTCTCGTTCCTTAGGGGGCGTCGGCGCAAAGTTGCTTTTTTCCCGTATCTTGGCTCCGTAGATATAGAAAGCCACTGGAATAGGTACGAGCACCGCAGCGACACAACCGAGTAGGGTGCCGGCCCATTGGACACCGAGACCATCAAACATGGCCCTGGCGAAGAGTGGGAAGCCCGCCCCGGCAAGTGACCGGAGAAAGGTGTTTGCTGCAATAGCAGAGGCGGCACTGCGGTGCCAGATTAGTTCCGTGTACGTGGATTGTACGGAAAACCAAACTTACAACATGAGATAGGCGTCCACGATGTAATTGAGCGCCTGCAGGAAAATAGCTAGCAGGCCAAATCCGGTCAATATGCCCGACAGAGTTGGTACGATCCAGTGAATCTCAGATTTATAACCGGACCAGCCGAACCAGAATATACCACCGGTAAAGGCGACACCACCCAGAATGACAGGAGGTAGTCGCCATTCGGGAATGGGAACGTTGTTGTTCGCCGCTAATTTCCGGTTGTAGGCAGGTTGCTGTAAGAGGATCATGAGACCAGCGAGGAGCTGGCCGATGATCATGCCAAAGTATGGAAGACCACCCACGCCAAGGCCGAAGCCATGTATTCCCTGGAATACGATAGGATAGGCCGTAAGAAATAGGTATAACAAGCCATAGATGAAGCTCATGTAGATGCCTGCAGGCAGGTTAGGGCTTGGCGTTCCGAAAAAACATCAAGAGGGATACATACTCAGCAGAAGCACGATCGGCTCAGTAAAAAGAATGCGCAGCGGTCGACTAAAATTCTTTGTCATTAACTCGCGGAAGTCAACCTCAATCTCCTCTTGTTTTGCGTGGATTCCCCAGTTCTTCGTACGGCGGCGCAATTCCGAGGCTTTCTGAACCAGAATGACCGGTGGGTAAGTTTCTTCCAGCCATATCAGATCGATGAAGAACGAGACAAAGCCCATAATGGCCACGAGCCACTCCGTCCAACGCCATCCAAGGTAGCTTTCCGTGATGAAACCTCCAATGAAGGGAGCCAAGAGTGGACCGGAAAAGACCGTCATCGAAAACACGGTGATGGCAAGACCTCTGGTGCGGTTGTCAAACATGTCGGAGAAGACAGCCGCCACGACGGCCAGTGGGCATGCTCCGAATAGGCCGCCAAAGAAGCGGCAAAGAAGAACGGTTTGTAGATCCTTGCCTGCTGCCACTGCCACCTGAAAGATGGAAAAGCCGAACATCGACAAGACAAGAGGAAAACGACGACCCCGCAGCTCAGATAGCGGCGCCCACAAGATCGGTCCGGTTGCGAATCCCAAGACGTATAGAGAAAGGCCGAGTGTGCCGACCGTGTCTGACACCCGAAAATGTTGGGCAACTGCCCCCGTGGCGGCGGAGAAGATACTGCTGGTGAATGCGGAAATCAATGTTGTGAATCCAAGCATGGCAGCGGTGTATAGTCTATGCGAATCTGTCAGTAGCTGTAGCATGGGCGGTCGCAAACTGAGATATGAGCGTACTTCTTTCTAAGCGGCCAATTCTGCGCATGAAGTGGATCATCCGGACCGTCGAACTCAACGACATACTCCTCTCTGTCCGGTAGAGGCGGAGGATACGGCTTACCGTCACCGAATTCAGGCAGTGGCTTCTTCCATTCTCGCGACTTCGGGCCTCTGCCCACCGTTGCGCTGTGTTGGCTTCTCTGGGTATGGATTCGGGTGATTGCCGTCGGATGCCTTTCGAGGTCTCGCTGAGTCTGTACCCTTGACATGCCAATCTCCTCACGAACAATTGAGGTCGAAGAAGATGTAGCTGTCGACAGCGTTGAGGTCCCCGTCCCCACCCGCTGCATGTTTTCATGCTCGTCTGTTTTTGAGGGGAAGCGAACCGGACTTGCTTCCCTCTCTGCCTTTTCGAGGTCACGGTCGATAAGATCCATAATGATGATTCAATACAATTCAGTATATTCAATGAAGTTAGAGGAACAAATGGAGGATTATGAACTATAATAAAGGAACCAGGCGGGTATCGACGGGGCTCAAAAAGTTCGTTCGTTATCTAGTTAACGTTATCCGGGATGACGACAGCCGAGGGTGTTTCTGAGACTGCTTATGTAAAGTTCGTAATGGCTTGTGAAATTTCTTTAGATCGGAGGCGAAAAGAGTCAGCACAGGAGGAATTGGGATAACTTGAACAAAGTGTAAACAAAGTGGGGATCATAGACCCTTATACTCGTAGCCAAAATGATAAGTTATGGAACGTTGGGGACTTCTTCCCCAGATGCAAATCGGTATATGTATCCGCTCACTAAATCCGACCATGCCGGCGATACCAACCTCAACCTGGAAAACACGGCATGCTTATGTAACCAGGTAGCCACCATCCCAACGGCGTTGACTCAAATCATAAGTTGATGGGTTTTCGGTCCTAAATTCAATAACATCAGAACCCTTATGCTCAATCGGCCACATGTAAGCGGTTTCAACTCATGTAGAAGGTAAGTTATAGAAAGTTTTGATTGCGGCAGGGCGCCGAACGTAAGAGCCGCACAGCAAAACAAAGTGTGCTGAATCTATCTTATCTCCCATCTTTGCGGCTAACGCCCACTATGGTTTAGTCAGGTACGAGGCGCACGCGAGCGGAAAACTCCCTTACCTACCAGGTACCTACTACCTTAAGGTACCTTACCCAGTACCTAACTCCTTAACCTTTAGGCGCATCTATTTTGTGTATCTGCAATTACCTTACCTTAATTTCCGCTGGGGCTGATGATACGAGAGTCATCCAAAGGCTGAGTTTGAAAGTCCTGTAGTTTAGAAGATCAGGTTGGTCTTGAGTGCATGATGAAATTGATACATAACTTATTTATGAGCGACATGATGAGTATCATTTGGGGGATACAAGTTGTAAAGATTCTTATTGCCAGAGAGGAAGTTCAGGCACGAAGTCTGGTACGGTAAGTTATAACTACTTAGCATCAGCACCTAATCTGTAACCGCAGCGAGAATATCGATTAACGGTCCAATCAGCAGCCTGTACGAGGTCCAGCACAGACTCAGACTCCTCTCCTCTTGCTTCTTGTCGTCTCTTTCACCTCCTCCTCCTCTAGGCCTCAATTGTTTCACAACACTGGCTCTTTCATTGCGGAGCCGTTCATTCCTTTGCATTATTGACTAGAGTCACTCATTTACCAGCGCTGCCTTTGCCTTTGGTTTTCCGTTCTTCCTTTGCTCTATTGAGGTCGTGGCCTTCGTTCCTTGAGCAGCCCGACCGTTACCGAGACCAGTGATTAATTCGTCTTGATTTCACGAATTCATTTGTCAAACAACTCATCCGTCATTACCTCGAGTCCTTGAAGGAGCCTCGAGTGCACGTTAACCACTCGAGCTGTCGATCAGGCGCGGACTCTTACAGCTTCGTGCCTTTACGACCATGATTGAGCCACATAATAAACATCACCACCTCCACAAACGAAGCCCGAATCCGGTTGCACGCCCTTTGCCTATACCAATCCATCGCCTCGATAATGAAGCTATCTTTCAAATTTTTCCTGATCTGACGAAGAGAGCTCCACCCACCAGTACTTCCGTCGGCTCGAGCTCGAAGGCGAGCGCTGGTTCTGCTCCTTCAGGTTCCTGCGGTGAGAATGATACGACGGGGAAATGCGAGAGGCCTACCAAGACATCGCCTCTGCCAATCGTGCTCGGAGCTGTGTAGGTAGTGAGGAGTCGTTGAAATGAAGACTCTGCTGACGCAAACGGTAGCATTCCAATTCTGGCTGCGCTCTTCGTGTTGGTTTTTTTGCATCGCCGGCATGTCAGAAAGCTTCGGGTGGAGGTGGT
>QQTW01001574.1_pt1 | contig 16070 bp, 19 predicted proteins | sample 1904831 | NCBI WGS metagenome assembly QQTW01 (sample SAMN09435610, study PRJNA476489) | Subsurface metagenome, whole genome shotgun sequencing project. | reverse complement strand
CCTAAGTCAATATTCCAGCTTGATAATTTACGACTCAGGATATTTTGCATGGAATTCTACTAATTTTTGTAAAGTCATGGCATTAATAATACTGATTTCCCATTGTTTAGCAGCTTTAAGTGTATCTGAAGATGGATTACCAGAGCCAATTATTAACTTTGCGGAACTTAATAATTGAGCTTTGCCTAAATGCATACCACCTAACTTAAGCAATTCTTCGACAGTACGACTAGGAATTAGCTTACCTGCTTTACATTCAGAAACAAGGGGGTAAGGTTTTGAACAAAATAAATCTAAACCTCCAGCACCACCTTTATAAGCTTCCTCAACGATAAATCCCAGAAACTCAAGACTGCGACGGGTAATATTTTCAAAGTCTGTTCCAGCTTGGTAGTTACTTTTTTTCTCCTCCTGCTCGATGCTGCGATCGCCTAAAGCTGCAATTGTATTTATCCAAGCTAAATCTGTATCGCTATTTTTTGAAAGCGATTGATTATTCCATCCTAAAAAGACTTGAATATTTGTCTGTAATTGTTTCGCTACTGGATTAGTTACAGAAGCTAAAGCACCGAGTAATTCCTCTAATTCTGGATGCAGAGGAGGTTCGAGTTTTTCGAGTTGCTGCTTGCGGATGGAGAAAGTGCGATCGCTTAATACGGGGTTTGCTTCTGAAACCGTCAGCGAGTTAGGTAAACCAACAAATTTTCCTAGCTTTTGCTGAGTAGCAAGTTTTGCAGATATTTCCTGCGGTTGCGATAATTGATAGACACGCAAATAAGCGAGAAAAATGTGTCCTTGTTGTCGCAATATCTCCTGTAAAGCTTCGGGTTTCCAGATGGTTAACTGCGATAAAACCTCTAAATTTTCGGCTTTGTCTAAAATTTGGCAAAACTCGCATTTTGCCCAAGCTTTGATTTTAACTACTTCATCAGCTAATAGAGGAAGTGTTAACTGTTCCTGTTGTGGAATTAGGCTAACTTGTTGAGGTTGTAATAAAATACCTTGAGCCTTTTGGGATTGAATCGCATTCTCAGCAACTGCTAGAAAATTTGAGCAGTAATATCGCTCGTCGGAAAGCTGACTATCAGAAAATTCAGCCGGATAAAGAGCAAATCTTTGCCCGGAACGAAGAAACATTCGGGGTAAAGCTACAATTGTACGTCCCTGAATTAAAGCTTCAATATCAGGGATACGTAAACATAAAGCAGTCGCAATTACACTTGAACTGCTCATAATCCGAGTTTACTTATTAAATTATCAACCAAATCATCAACATTCCCATTTTGATTTGGATATTCTGTTACTTGAAATTCTGGAATAACATCTTCATCAACTAAATCATTTGGCACTTGCCCTGATGGATCGCTGAGAATTTCACGAATTAAATAATTATCAGCAGCAATTCTTTTTTGACGAATAAAGTCAATTATTTGCTGTTCGCTCAATTCATAATCTTCACGAGCTTTCATAACTAAGTGAACTGCTAATAGGGCTTTGATATCTTCTGATTTCAAAAGTACCCATTCTCCACCAAGTTGCGGTGATAAAAGTATAGTTAGCAACTGTTGTGCTTTAGCTGCACCTTTATTTATTTGTTTAGAACGAACTAAACAGCCGCGAGACAAATCAAAATCATTATAGCGAGTCAAGCGTTTTAATGTTGCTTGAATATTCATACCTCCAGAGTCTTGAAGGACAGCCACACCAATTTTCACGTCTTTATTATTCTCTTTGCCAAGAATTTTGAAGTCGATATAACCTTTATCAGCAGCTTTAGTTTGAATATCTACGATATCTTGTACTTTCACTTTCTCGATTATTTCTCCCTTCACAGCAGAAAATCCTAAACGCAGTGCTTGAGCAATTATTGCTTTATCTTCTATATAATTTTGAATAGCGTTGTCTAGAGTAGCAAGTTGTTCTAAATAAATAGCTTCTACAGGATGCTTTTTTACTATTTCCTCATCAGGTAGTTTAAAGTTATCTGCACACCATTGCAAAACTTTTCTGATAATCGGTTTTTCCTTTCCTAATGCTTTCAACTTATTTTCATCAAAGGGATAGACTGGATGAGGAGGTATTACACCACTTTCCTTATAGAAATCTTCTAGCCATCCAGCTACTAAACTAACTACATTATCCGAGTTTAAATGTTGTAAATCAATAACTTTGTGAGCAATTCTATCTACTACAGATTCAGCATTAGGTAATCTTTTAACTTCATTAATCCAATTATCAGGAAAAATCGATGTTAACAATATACCCTTTTTTAGTTTATCGTATAGATCTTTTCCAAGGAGAGCAGTAACTTGTATTCCTGTAAATCCAGCATCATTACAAACTACGGTTTCCATCTCGTCAAAACAGACAACTACTGGTTTATAATCGCTAATTAAATCAAGAATCTGCCGAATCGAATTAAAAGATTCTACTTCTTGATTTTCTTGACTGATGTTAGCTAAACCCATCGTATCGGCTTTGGACTGTGGGATATTACTACCAGCAAGCCACCTAGTTGCATATGATTCATAGGCGGGATTGGGTGAAAGAGTCCAAATAATTCCTGTAAGAATATCTGGGTTTTCAATATCAGGCTTAATACTTAATATCTTATCTCTTAATACTTCAACTACCTTTGAATTTTTTGCTAATGCTCCGGGAAATTGATTAACTAATTGCTGCGGCGCATAGTTTTTTTGGTAGGCATCGTTAATTAAAGCTGTAGCTAATTCTTGCCATTGGCTGACACCCTGGCTGCCAGTTTGTTTAAGACTATTTGCTAAAGTCCTTAAAAATTCGCTTTTAATGCGATTCAAGTCATTACACTGACTCATGTAGACAAATAAAGCACTGCCATCATCCTGTAAACGATGACGAATACGACTGATGACATGACTTTTACCCAAACCTCTTTCCGCTGTCATCGTAATGCCTATTACTCGCTGCTTTCCGCTGCGGACTTTTTCTATTGCCTCGTAAACGGTATCGGAAGCATGAGCATTTAAGGATGGAACATCAGGAAAACTTTGTCCCCAAATATTATGGTCTGTAACTACGAACTTACCCGCAAAAGGGTTGTTATTTCTGATAACATCAATGATTGCATCGTTTGACATGGATTTATTCTGCAAATAGTTGGGTACAAAGAATTTGATAAGTACAAAAAATTAAAATCGATGCCTTAATTCAAAAGTTTGGCATAACAACGTAGCCCACTAACTTCTGTAGTAACGGAATCTTCTAGCTTTACTGGGTCGTTATCTGGCAAGCTTCCACCTTGCAACTGTAAAATGTCATTTGCTTGCATTTCCAAAAGCCATTCATTGAACTGTTCGCGGGTAACGATTTCGCCTACCGTTCTACGAATGCGATAAATAGGCACTAAGTTATCGAGGTTGTAATCGTGGTTAAGTTGTTCGTAAACATCCAAGGTAATTTTTTTAAACTCGTCGTAAGACTTAATAGCTATTTTCTTGCCGTTCCCATTGCCATTGCTTGATACGGGTGCTACAACTACAGCATTTTGACTCTCACTTATCCATTTCAACAATGCATTTGCAGCCCAAGTACCAATAATCGTGCCTTCAAATCTAAAATCAGGATTTTTTAACCCTTCCCCCAAAACTTCTAAACCTTTTGGAGATACCAGCGTAAAGCCATTTTTGGAAATTGCGATCGCACCTTCTTTCTCAAGCTGAGAAATTATCTTTTCGTAGTCAGTTGATTTTTCATGTTTACGCACAATACGTTTATTTAATACACCACGTTTAACTTCCTTATTTGCCGCACCTAAATCCCATAAACAAAGTAAAAAGCGGGTTTCAGCTTGTATTTGATTCTCTTTTAAAGTATTTTTACTTTTACTCATATCGCTATCTATGCTCATTTTTGCAGGTTTAATTTATCTGTACTAGCTAGCACTAGTGGTTCGTTTCATAAGTTCGAGGGGTTACTAGATGCCCGACTTCTTTAAGAAGTCGGGCATCTAAACCTCATAGCTGGGCAAAATTAATGAAATAGACCACTAGTATAGTTTTTACCAACTCGTTTTGACTTTTGGAAAAATACCGAAAAATCTCCAAACAATTCCTAGAAAAAATTTAAACTTACGTAAATATATCTATGAAAAAGTTTTAGAAGCTTAGGCTTTACCACCTGCTGCCAGTAAGGAGAGGTAAATACTCAAGCTTTTTTCTTTGGTAGAACTGCAAATTTCTAAAAAACTAATCTAAAGACTGACCTCACTTTCCCTCAAAAGCAAGATGAAACGCAGCGCAAATTGGCTCACTATTGCAATGAAACATGTTGACCTGCGTCGTTGTGAAACGCAACTAAATGCAGGGTGATGGGGAAACATAACCATGAACGCAATCCAAGCCAAAGCTAAACGCGCCCCGATTCCAGTAGCAATATTTCTTTCAACGTTGCTAACAGTTCCAATGCTGAATGGCTGCGGTGGAGGTTCGCGCAACGCCTCAGCACCTCCACCTGTTGATAGTACGGTTGGTAGGCAAGTGAACGATTCTACAGGCGCAAACCAACCCGAAGCCAAAAAGGGATTATCAACTAGAAACAAAGTCTTGATTACTTTAGCTGGTGCTGCTGCGCTTTACTATCTCTACAACCAGCGCAAAAATGCTAAAGAAGAAGGAGCGCAAGGTAAATATTATCTTTCCAGAAATGGACGGGTTTACTACCGCGATGCACAAAATCGCCCCGTTTGGGTAACACCACCAAGCCAGGGTATTCAAGTTCCAGCAGATCAAGCCGAAAGATACCGCGATTTTCAAGGCTATAACGGGCGTTCTGATGGTCGTAGCTTAACTGATATTGCTCCCCAAGCAGCGCCCGCATTATAGATTTTCATTTGATTTTCGTTTGATTAGGGATAGAGGAATTGAAAGGCAGTCTTTCCCTAATCAATTTTTTCAGTAAACATTTAATTAATTAGGACAAAAATCATGGTAGATAACTTTTTCAAAAAGGTAGGAGATTTATTGGCTAATGGTGTCGATAATAACCAAAACGAGCAAGAAAATGAGTATAGCGATCGCAATGTTCGTCGCGCTAGCGAAGACCCATACGGAGACCCCGCCAACCAAGAAGCTTACAACGACCCTACAGCTAACTACGGGCGTTACGGCGATGTAACTCCCGCAAGCCAAGACCCATACGGCGACCCCGCAAACCAAGAATATTACGGTAACGCGATTCCCGCAAGTCAAGACCCCTACGGCGACCCTGCTGACCAATACGGTAACGCGATTCCCGCAAGTCAAGACCCCTACGGCGACCCTGCCGACCAAGGATATTCAAACGCAGGTTATGATGGGCAATATGGAAATGTAATTCCCGCAAGTCAAGACCCATACGGCGACCCCGCCGACCAAGAGTCTTACGGTCAAACTTTCCCAGCTAGCGAAGACCCATATGGCGACCCCGCTGACGAAGAATATCGTCGCTAGGTAATAAAATTTACAGCATTTTCTATACCTTCAAGAAAAACGCCTTGCATTAACGCACGTAGGGGCGGGGTTGCCCCGCCCTTATCACGTTGCATAAATCACCTAGATGTAATCCACTGTAAAATTATTTGGGGCAGGGAACTCCTAACTCATAACTCCTAACTCATAACTCCTAACTCCTAACTCATAACTCCTAACTAAACGCTTCAAGTTGTTCCAAGCGCAACCAAATATTAGGTGTAGGAACTTTCCCAAACTTTACAAAGGCATAATCACCTTTAATATCGACAACTTCACCCTGACTTTCAAACAAATAAGAAGGTAAACGAGTATCGCTAGCTTTTGCTTCGAGACTGTTTTCAAATTTTTCGCGGACAACGCGAACCATTTCGCCTTTTTTGACTGCCATGAGTTTATTTTTTAAACCTGTACTTGTTTCATTCTGGATTTTAGCGCGTGCTAACTCATAAGGTTCGTTATTTGTCCTTTGTCATTGGTTATTGGTCATTGGTAATTTCAGGCGTGTTTACTTTTCGTAATATAGTTATGTTTATCTCTCCTCGCCGTTCTGTTTAATACCCCGACCTCTGTAATACCAATTATTTATGAAGATGCATAGAAAGGAACCCCACCCGCGCTTCGGGGAGGGTTGGGGAGGGGTAAAAATAATGTGCAGCTTCACAGAAAATTGGTATAAATCGCCTTATTGTTCGAGTTGGGGTATCAATCCACATATAAACCTCCTTCTTCCTTCTTCCTTCTTGAATTCCACTCACCTACTTATTTCTGGCATTGTACGCAAAAATGACTCGAACGCCCACCTAACCGAGTTCGCTGGATAGGGCTATTACAGACTCTACAAGGTTCGCCAACGCGGTTATAAACTAATGCCATACCGCCATAGTTACCGTTTATACCCTTCACATTCAAAAAATTGCTAAAGGTTGTGCCACCAGCTTCAATGCTGTTTGTGAGGACTTGAATAATTGCTGGGTGGAGTTTTTGGATTTGCGATCGCGTTAAATTTGTACACAGTATTTCTGGGCGAATCTGGCTTAAAAATAGCGCTTCGTCAGCATAGATATTTCCCAATCCAGCGACTATCGACTGGTCAAGTAATGCCGTTTTGATGGGACGACGGCTGTTTTTGAGTTTATCGGCTAAATACTCAACAGTAAATTCTGGTGCAAAGGGGTCTGCTGCCAACTTTGCTAAACCAGTTATAACGCTTTCGACTTCCACACCTTGGGGAACCCACCACATTTGTCCAAAGGTACGTTGATCGACAAAGCGCAATTCGCGGTCATCCTCAAAGAATATTCGCACCCGCGTGTGTTTGTGTAAAGGCTCATCCCGATGCAGCCACAGTAATTGACCGGTCATTCTCAAGTGAACACCGAGGAATGAGGTGGGGGGAGAGGGGGGAGACGAGGGAGACCGGGGAGACAAGGGAGAGGGGGGAGACGAGGGAGACAAGGGAGAAATATTTTCCCCTTGTCCCCCTTGTCCTCCTACTCCCCACTCCCTACTCCCTACTCCCTTTCCCAACACAGCGAGGAGATATTTACCGCGACGTTGCCAAGTGGTAATTTGATATCCTTGGATTCCTGTTAAAAATTCTTCTACAGATGGTGGGTAAGCGACGGTGCGATGTAGCAGCACGTCTCCACCAATAATTTTTTGGTTTAGGGTCAGCTGATATAGACCCCGCCGGACTGTTTCGACTTCGGGCAGTTCAGGCATTTAATCGTAATAAAAGGCTATATACTCTGTTTTCTTTCAGCGTACAACTTCTTGGAATCTAAAATCTCAAATTAAAACTAGTAATTACTCCAAAATGCACTGAGGGGCAACAGGGAAGCGAGAAAATTTAGGAGAATTTCCTCTACTACCCCATCACCCCATCTTAAAATTACTCTTCCCATGCGGAAAGCATGACTGGGATAGCGATTAAAAGGAGAAAATATCCTTTTTAGCTAGCTGCTGCTGCCGCTTTAGGTTTTGCTTTGGGTGCTTCAACCTCGATTAATTCATCTTGGGCAAAGTTATTGGTGTTAATGCCAGAGTAGTTTACTCTGTCAAATCGAACGATAACAGGGTATTTGATACCGCTTTGGTCAATCGACGCAACAATTCCCACGTCTTGATACCAGTAGGACTCGCGGCGCATAATGCGTACTTTAGAACCACGTTGAACCATAAGTTTCTTCCCTTTTAGTTATCAATTGCCAATATATAGGGCTGATTGATTTCACTTTACAGCTTGCTTGTTGCCACATGTGACTTTGTTAAGTTATTTGAAAAGAAATCATTAGGGAGTAGGGAGTAGGGAGTAGGGAGTGGGGAGTAGGGGGGAAGGGGTAAAGGGGAAAATCTTACCAATGACACTTAGCCACTGACAACCAACTAATTACAGAATAGGTACTACACCCCTCTTGACAAAAAGCCAATTATTTATTACCTTCGATGTTCACAAATATTACTCAGGAAGTATGTCAAATGTGACTAAGGAAGTATTTCATGTTTTCGCCAAAACAAATACACTACCCTCGTTGCCTCGACCAATTCGTAGATCGCTATCTATATATGTGATATCCAACCAACCTTTCTGGTCGTTACTTTCGATCGTCCAATCAAAAGCGGTAAATTTTTTACCACTTTCGATTTGCTGAATAAAGTCTGTCGGCGATTTGTAACCGATTAAGCTTTTCAAGCCAAATATCGAGCGTTCAAATTTTACTTGGACGCGACGGATTGAAAGTGGTTCAAATTTAGCAGCAACGCTGACAATGCCTTCAAAATAAGGCAAGCCGTAAATTTCTGCGATATTGTAAACGGTGTTAGTTTGTACGCGAATACATTGATAAATTTGACCCAACCGACACAGAGGTATCCGATCGAGGTTCAACAAAGCGTTACTTGTAGTGTATAGTAGTCGCCAGTCGCCATTAAGTAGCTCGCTCGCTTCGAGTGGGTAAGGTGTCGGGTTAAGGTCTTCGAGGACTGCGATCGCAGCCAATATTGCTTGTTTATCTTGTATGTTGGCGAGTAAGCCTCGATTTGTCGGTGCTAAAGCTTCTAAAAGAACAGCTTTTCCCATCATTACTTTTGACCTCAAAAAATGTCAGTTTACTATCAATAATCAAAAACAGACCGTGCATCATGTATAACGTCATACCAATCACCCAACTGATTACAGCGATTTTCCTACAGATATTTAATAATCTTTTTTTGTCGGGTTTTATTGGAAAAGAGTTGAATGAATAACTAAAATCTTTTGTATCAAGTGATAGACTCTAATTGTCCAGTTAAGTTACGTTCCTAAAAGTGTCTTTGTCGATATGTTGAATTCTCCATTACGTGAAGCACCTCGCAATCAACGCGCTGCTGTAATTCCATTAAAGCAAGAGACCTCGCTTTTAGATTGGCTTTCTGCTAGCGGTAGGCTAATCGCACGCGACAAACACGAACAAGATTTCAGTGACGATGGTCAAGAAGAGATATCAGATTTTTTGGGTGGTGAGGATAGCATTTATGGCGATGACCTCGACGACGATGATGATGTCACCGTAGACGAGGCGTAGCCTTTTAGACTAAGGACTAATGGTACACATAGTCCTTATTAACAAAAATGGTTGCTAGTGTGGAGTGAAGGGAAATTTACGTGGACGCAAAATTATCTCCTGACCAAGGATTGAATATATCTGGTATCGGTCTAGTCTCTTTATTAGGTGTGGGACTGGGTGTAGCAGCGGTAATCTCTGATATGATGGCAAGTCGCTTACCTTGGATGGCAACTTCGCTTACTCTACCGTTCCTATTATGTGCGCTTATTTCTACTGCAATAGGTTATGGAGTCATACCCTGGCTGCAAGCCCTCAAAGCAGGACAAGTGATTCGTGAAGATGGTCCTCAGGCTCATCTTAAGAAAGCTGGCACTCCGACAATGGGTGGCATATTTTTTATTCCTGTCGCCACGATTGTCGCTTGTGTTTGGTCTAATATGAATCGCGAAGTCCTGGCGGTTTCGGCATTAACTTTGAGCTACGGTTTTATCGGCTGGCTTGATGACTGGCAAATTCTGCGCCGGAAGTCAAATAAAGGTATTTCACCCAAGATGAAACTGTTATTGCAAATCTGTTTTGCTCTAATGTTTTGCTTGTGGTTAATGGTTAGTCATCCTTCTAATGATATTACAAGTATAGCTTTACCTTTGGGTTTTTCTTTACCCTTAGGATTATTGTTTTGGCCCTTAGCTGGCTTTGTGCTAGTTGCTGAGAGTAACGCTACTAATTTAACTGACGGTATTGACGGTTTGGCAGCAGGAACGGTTGCGATCGCAATGTTAGCATTGGGTGCATTAGCCGCTCCGACCTCAATTGGTTTAATGATTTTCTGTGCTGCTATCAGCGGTAGTTGCTTAGGATTTTTAGCACACAACCGCAACCCAGCCCGCGTGTTTATGGGAGACACTGGTTCTCTAGCACTGGGAGGAGCATTAGCGGCTGTAGCATTACTCTCTAATAGTCTTGTAGCATTATTTATTTTGAGTGGCATCTTCTTTGTGGAAACCTTGTCAGTAATGGCGCAAGTTGGCTATTACAAAGCGACTAAGGGACCTGATGGTAAAGGTAAACGCTTGCTTAAAATGGCACCGCTACACCACCATCTCGAATTATCCGGATGGTCGGAATTGCAAGTTGTTGCCGTTTTCTATATCATTGGTGCAATTTTGGCACTGTGCGGTTACGCAATCGGCAAGTTCTAATTAGTAATTAATCAATAATTAACCAGTAATTAATTGGATTTCGACAAGACATATTTGCCCCCTTGTAATGAGGGGGTTTTTTATTTTAGAAGGTAGGGAGTAGGGGGAGAATATATAGCAACGGACAGACAGCTTAGGACAACGATCTATTTACAGAATACGCTACTGTAGGCGACTATCACCAACTTGTCCGGCGCAGCTTTGGCGACTGCTATATTATTCATTCTTACTCCACTTCCTCTATATAGGTGTAAGCTCAATCAACCTATACACTTCATCAGATGGAACGTGGATTATAGAGCTGAAACATTTTGCAATCGCAGTGCAATTGCTCCACAGATACAGACAATGCTTCCCTTACGAACACGCACGTTATGTATAATCCTGTCTTTTTGTACAGTGCGTAAGTTCTAAGCTATTCCACATCTAATATGCATATAATGGGAATCGTAGAAAGTGTGCATCTACGATTATGCCAGCTCCCGGATATCTCAAGCGATCGCAACGAGAGAATTTACTATCTGAGCTAAAAGTTAGTAATTCTTCACAATTAACACAGCGGATACTAATTTTACTATTGATGGATGATGGAAAGACTTATCAGGAGATTAGCGATTTTTTAGATTGTGGCTATAGAACTGTAGCATATTGGTGTGTACATGGAGACCCAGATAAAATAGAATCTCTCCACGATAAACGTGAATATGGAAATTATCGGAAAGCGACTGACGAGTATATCGAACTACTAATGGAGACAGTCGAAAAAGAACCCATAGAATTAGGCTATGAGTTCGGACGATGGTCAACTTCCCGGCTTGCTACATATTTAGCAGAAATTACAGGTATTAATTTAAGTGGAGAACAAGTTAGGAGAATTTTAGAAAAAAAAAAGTACGCTTACCTCTGGGCAAAATATACCCTTGAAGACAAACAAGACTTAACTAAAAGACAGGCATTTAAAGAAAAATTGTCAGGATATATAGAAGCCTCAAAGCTAGAGCCTGAGAGACTTCAGATTTGGTTTTGGGATGAAAGCGGATTTAGCTTACGAGTCATCCGTCGAAAAAACTGGAGTAAAAAAGGTAAAAGAAAGAAAGTTACGGGGCAACGTAGTCGGGGACGTGTAAATGTAATGGGAGGAGTGAGGTATGGCGATAAAAAAAGGGTCTGCTATTTTGTCGACAAAGGAAATTCTGATATATTTTATTCACAGTTAGAGCAATTCAACGAATTTGTTAAGTCGGAATGGATTGAACAAGGAAATAAAAAAAGTGATTGACAAGCATTGGGACCAAAAATATTAATCATTTTGGATAACGCTAGCTACCATAAAAAAAAAGATATTTTGGTAAAAATAGAAAATAACTTGCCGAATCTACAGTTATATTTTTTACCTGCTTACAGCCCTGACTATAACCTAATTGAGCTAGTATGGCACTCAGCAAAAGAATATATTGCTCATCGATTATTTAAGTCTATCTCCGATTTACAAGCACTATTAAATAGGCTACTTAATGAAGGAGAGTTAATAATTAAATGGTATCGAAAGATTAAAAATAAAGGGAATATTATTATTGCAGGTTAGATGTGGAACAGCTTATAAGAGTTAAGAGTTAAAAATTATTAATTTATCTCCCTCTACTTACTTCACTCCCTTCACTCTTTCTTCAACTGTCCTACTAAATGAACAAGTTCGGGTAAAATCAATTTTTCCATTGCCAAACGTACAGCATTACTCGAACCGGGAAGCGAAAATATTAATTTATTTTGGTAAGTTCCAGCAATTGCACGCGATGCAAAAGCACGCGAACCGATTTCTTGGTAACTTAAAAATCTAAATATCTCACCAAAACCAGGTAAAGTTTTTTCGAGCAATTGTGCAAGAGCATCATAAGTCGTATCTCTTGGCGCAATACCCGTACCACCATTGAAAATCACCGCATCGATATCAGCACGTTTCTTTATTTGTTGCATTTGCGTTTGAATTTGCGCGGGTTCATCTTTAATAATTGCGTAAGCTGTGACAACATGATTTGTATTACTAAGTAATTCACAAATTAATTGCCCGCTTTTATCGGTTTCAATAGTACGGGTATCGCTGACTGTAATTACAGCACAGTTAATCGTAGTACCTGGTGCATCTGGATGGGGAAGATTCTTCATTTTTAAGGGCGGGTTTAGAAAAATTTCTCATACTATATGAGCATATTAATGAACCCGCCCTTACAGTCGGCGCGGGTTTAGAAAAATTTCTCATACTATATGAGCATATTAGTGAACCCGCCCTTACAGTCGGCGCAGGTTTAGAAAAATTTCTCATACTATATGAGCATATTAGTGAACCCGCCCTTACAGTCGGCGCAGGTTTAGAAAAATTTCTCATACTATATGAGCATATTAGTGAACCCGCCCTTACAGTCGGCGCAGGTTTAGAAAAATTTCTCATACTATATGAGCATATTAGTGAACCCGCCCTTACAGGCAGTGGGGCGGATGTGGATAAAATAGAAGCAAATTAACTTAACGTGGGGTAAAAAATGGCAACCCAACTTAGTGAACCAAAATCGTTAGCTGGAATGGTAATATCTTGGGAAGCGTTGCCCAATGGTTTTAGGTTAGAGGACGATCCAGTGGAAAATACAGGTCAGCCACTACTGGCTGGTGCTTTACGTGAAAGCCTAGAAATTACTGGATATATCCAACCCCAGATGTTGATAGCCTCAAATTTTGGTCTTTGTGCAACCTTAAACGGACAATTTACAGTTAAAGCACCAGACTGGGTTTACGTAAGTGCTGTAAATCAGGTTTTAAACAACCGCAGAAGCTATACACCCAATTTAGAAGGTAATGTACCTGCGATTGTAATGGAATTTTTATCCGACACCCAAGGTGTAGGATATGTCCAAGGTGAAGAATATTCGGCAAAACCAACGTATCCACCAGGAAGATGGTTCTTTTACGAGCAAATATTACAGGTTCCCGTTTATGTAATTTTTGACCCAGATGGGGGATTATTAGAATTTTATAATCTTGAAAACGGGCGATACAAACTAGAACTACCTGACGAAAATGGTCGGCATTGGATTGACTCAATGGGCTTATTTTTAGGAACTTGGCAAGGAGTAAAAGAAGCCCGAACTGGTTATTGGTTGCGTTGGTGGGATTCTGCTGGTAATTTATTACCTTGGGCAGTAGAACAAGTTGATAAGATAAGTCAGCGTGCCGAACAAGAACGTCAGCGTGCCGAACAAGAAAGTCAGCGTGCCGAACAAGAAAGTCAGCGTGCCGAACAAGAACGTCAGCGTGCTGAACAAGAACGGCAGCAAAAAGAACGATTAATTGCTTACTTGCAATCTCAAGGTATTGACCCGAATAATTTGCCTCATGTCTAAGCCGCTACAATTTATAAACCGTAGGGTTAATAACTGGTTCGGCTTAAAGCGGTGTGATTAATGGTAGAGGACGCGAGTATGGAGTTAAGAGTTGTTAATTCCTAACAAAAGAACACAAGAACACAAGAACTTTTAACTCCTTACTCAATCAAGCCTGTCCAAATTCCAAACCGTTTTCTTCAGCGTAGCGATCCATAAAGCGCATAAACCGATCCCATTCATCTGGTGACTTCATCAATAAGACTGCTTCTAAAGCATCTGGCTTGCCATTGACAAATCGACCCTTAACTTCACGGGTAACGATTTCGCCTTCTTCGTCAATCATATACATCCCGGTAATTTCGTCAGTGCTGCCAGCGCTTAAAGCCTTCGGGCTTTGAAAAATAAAAGTCGCGGTTCCGCTTCCACCACTGCGCGATCGCGTCAACCGCACATCGGGAATGACATCTTCATTAATACCTCTAGAGAACTGGATTTGAGCCATGATCGGTGAAATTAAAGTTTTGTGATGCTTAATACGAATATTCTCTCATCAATTAGAACCAAGGAGTCCAGCTTTTCTCAAAATTTCCTTTCTCAGTGTAAATACTGCTTTTGAATCCCAGTTACTTGACATTAATAACTCCGCTCCTCACTCAATAACAGACGCGAAATTACCCTGCGGGTTCTCCTTTATGAGTGTAGGGGCGGGTTCACGAATATTTTGTTTGATAATTTAAAGATACTGGTAAACCCGCCCCTACTGATTCGTATCGATTTTTGCCAGCGTTCGGCTCCTTCTTCACCTCTAAATAGGCGAAGTTCCAAACATTTATGCACCATCCAATCAACTTCGGCATTAGTATCGGTATCGGCAATACCTACAAGTAAGTTTAAACCGTGTCCAATTTTACCAACAATTTCACCATTAACTGTGACTTGTGATGATTTCACTCGTTGAACAATTACACGCATAAAGTCCCGAATTTAGCAATCCTCTTTAGCCATAAAAATCTATATTCTCGGAACCCGCTATCTTTAAGGATACCGTGTAGGGGCGGGGTTACCCCGCTCCTACAACCTGTGGAATAACTGCTCACTTCTGTACCAAACGCCAGTAAACTCCCTGTTCGCGCTGCATCAATTGATAACCAACTAAATCGCGTCGTAAGGTAGCGCAGTCGGGATGATAGCGCTTAATAATCTCATTGACGCTACGTTCGGGGTAGTTAACTCCGATATCAAACTTTTTTACCAACCATTTAAGAATTACTAACCGCTTCTTTCGGCTGGCAGGAATATCTTTCAAACGCTGGACTCCATCGTAGTCTAGAGAATCCCCGTCAATATAAGTTCTTAGTATTTTCTGTTCCCACGCTTCTGCATTGACTTCTTCTACTAAAGAAGCCATTTTCTCTGGCGTAAAAATCTCTTTACTGATGTTTTCCAATGTTTCACTATCTAATTGATATAAATGAGCATTTCCATCGGGACGCATACTCACCAAATTCAGTTCTTTTAGTCTTGATAAATGATGGGATACTGTTGGCTCTTTTAATTGTAGTAATGCTGCCAATTCTTCAACACTACATTCCTGCGAAGCCAAGATACCCACAATTTTCAATCGACTTTCATCTGCCAACGCTTTAAAAAAGCGCAGTAAAATTTGGAATTGCTCATTTTTCATATTCTGCTATAATAGATTCGATACCTGTCTAATTAAAATATCAGATTGTTTTGCTGCCCTCCTTCAACGCAGCAAGACTGTTTGCATTATTCGTTTTTTAGGAACCAATTGTTCATTACATTTCTCTATATCAAGATCCTTATTAACTAGAAGTTTTTGGAACAGCTAGTTAAAGTCGGACTTAAAATATAAGTAATTCAAATTTCAAGTATTAGAAAATCAAAACTCATTACTTGTGGTAAAAGATAATAGGGTTAAAGGGAAAAGGGTTGCATCACTTGTTTTACGTACTTACCCTTGAATCCTTAACCGACAAGTATTGCCGGGGAAGACAAACAATAAATCTATCGGTGGTTCAAGATTTAACTGTAAGAAATACAGATTTTTCTCCTAATTAAATAAGCTGGTTTTTGCGTCAATTTCATGCTTTCTAAGAAAACTGCATTAACAAATAAAGCATTAATCTGACTCAAGCTTAAACCTATCCTTAAGTCATAAATAATTTAAACACCGGAAGGAATAATTCATTGCTTGAACTTCCAATTATTTAACCCTTATTGGACGGGACGAACAATCGCTGGTGTTGCGGGTGTGGTCGGCTGAAAAATTCCGAAGAGTGCTTGTTCTAAGGTTTGTGCCATTACAATGCGGTTTTCATAAGCAACTACTACCCGAATTAAAGTTGGAACGCTATTTTGTTCAGCTTCTAAATACAGTGGTTCGACATATAATAGAGACTTTTCAATGGGAATTATCAATAAATTTCCTTGAACAACCCG
>QQTW01001573.1_pt1 | contig 16073 bp, 13 predicted proteins | sample 1904831 | NCBI WGS metagenome assembly QQTW01 (sample SAMN09435610, study PRJNA476489) | Subsurface metagenome, whole genome shotgun sequencing project. | reverse complement strand
TTTGTAAGGAAAAATGCTTTTGTGAGCGTCCAGCCATTAGATACACCCGTTGAATCACTGCCATTAATTTTAGACAGCTTACCCAATCCATCTGTCGAAGAAAGAGCGTGTCCGCAAAGAACTAGGTTACAGCTTGACTTAATTTTACTAGCTATTGAAGCTTTGGAGCTTGGAGGCTCGGAAGCCATTTTAGGATTAGCTCGTGAATTGGAACTGACAGATATTATTAAAAATCGCGTAAACTTGTGGCGGATGCGAAGTACCAACCCCCTTAGAAGGGCGCATACTCGCCGCCCTTTAAGCTTAGTTGAGGCGAAAGCCTTAGCGATCGTTGCTTGCTACCTGGCGCGGCGGTTGACTGTGGTGATTCGTCAATTATTAATTGCCTATCAGCAGATGATCGATAAGCAAATTCCTTTAGAACAGAATTTACGGCTGGCAAATTATTTAGAGCGTTTTCAAGTTCATTTCAAAAGTCGCATGAATCCCCGACGTTCGGGAGCGATCGCTTATCACAATAAAGAAAAATCAGACGAACTAGCTATAAGTTTATTAGAACAATTGCTTTTTTGTACGGGAACATCGGGAATGCAACGGTTTTGGATTAGTTTGTTTGACGGGGAAGTAGAATGACCATTCAACGCAAGTACAGTTTGCCAAGCTGTGTATTAGTGGTAGAGGGTTTGAACGATATGGCAACAATTACCGACGGTAGACCAGTATTATCAATGCTGGTGAATGTTGAATGCCATTTTCCTAACTCCCAGCAACCACCATTAAGCGGCGGACGAGAGTTTTTAGAAAGCTTGATAAAATCAGCAAGCAGCTATACTCAAGAATTTTTAAGTAAAATTCCCCATCGCCAAGCCCAAGAGCGCGAGCAAGAATTGGTACATTTGCAAAAGTTAAACAATCATCGACATCAATTGCTTGTCCGCTCTACTCCCCAAGCTGTAGAGCAAGTTAAGATCGATTTAACTACCGTCCAGCTATTTGACTTAGTAGAAGCAGTAGATCAGTTATTAGCAGATAGCCGCACTTTGCCGGATTTATCGCTAAAAATTAGTCCCATTTCTAAGCGTTACGTTACTTCCCGCCAAGATATGGCAAAGCAAGCCGTACCTGCGGCGGTGGGAGTATCTAGTTTAGCAATTGCGGCGATCGCTTTTTTCCTTGTGCCTATCCCGGAAGTGCAGCCACCCAAGCCCGTACCCCAATCTAGTAGTCAGTCTAATACAGCCAAACCAGCGCCAGAAATTACCGACTTGAAGCAGTTATTAGCCTTAAACCAGCAACTTTACAAGCAGCTAGATTCCGCTTGGACAACGCGAAACCTCACCCAAGACCTAACTTATCAAGTAGTTGTATCCCCTCAAGGTGCGATCGTGGGTTACAAGGGGGTTGATGCTGCTTCTAGCGACCAAATTGACCAAACTCCCTTGAGGAGCCTATTAACTCCTAGCAGCGCCACGCCAAGCCCAAGCCCTCAATCCATAGCTCAGTACAAGGTAGTGTTTGCTAAAGATAATAAATTGCAAATTACTAATTGGGCGGAAAATAAATAGATTTATTGCCGGAAAATAAAATTCTCCGGCAAAGTTGGTAACTTATCGCTGCTCAAGGGACAACTTTTCGCATATAACTACTCCACAACCTAGCAGCTTGAGCGCTACTACCGTAGGTGGGGGAATTATTATCGTTTCCCAGCCAAACTCCAGTAACCAGTTGCTGACTGGGAATAAAGCCAATAAACCACAAATCCACGTTGTTGTTAGTTGTACCTGTTTTACCTGCTTCCCCGTAGCCAATAGATGCACTTCTACCCGTCCCGCGCTCTACTACCCCCCGGAGCATAGCTGTCATTGTATCAGCGACTTGGGGCGACAAGACTTGCACGTTAGCATTGGGACTTTGGTCAAAAGCATAAATTACTCGGCAAGTTTTTAAATCTTCCCGATTTGGGCAATCGCTGCTATCGAGAATCCGACTAATTAAATGAGCGCGATTCCATTTGCCATGATTAGAAATTGCCCCAAAAGCGCCAGTCATTTCCAATACATTGACTTCACTTTGACCCAAAACTAAACCTGGTACGGGATTAAGGGATGAAGTGATGCCAAGTCTCGTCGCCATTTGGACGACTTTATCTAGCCCCACATCTTGCGCTACTCGCAGGGCGATCGCATTTTCTGATAGCGCCAGCCCCGTCGCCATGTCTACACTACCGCTAGAGCGTTCGCAACCGCGATATCCTTGTCCTCCCCAACTCACCGGGGCGCAAGAATAAACTTTGCTAGCAGAAATGCCTTGCTCAATAGCCGAAGTGTAAGTAAATAGCTTAAAAGTTGAACCGGGTTGGCGTTTTGCTTGAATAGCTCGATTAAACTGACTTGTACGGTAACTTGTACCACCTACTAGCGCCCTTACTCCTCCGGTACTGGCATCGAGGGTAACTACTGCTCCTTGAGAAAAGCCATAACTTGCACCCCCATTACTTACCGTATCGCGCAAAGCGGATTCGGCTTGCGCTTGCATCTTGGGGTCTAACTGCGTCTCAATAATAAAGTTGCCTTCATTGGCTAAGTCTTTGCCTAGTAAGTTTTGCAGTTCTTGAAATACCGACGCATAAAAATACGGAGCAATAGTATTTGCTTGCTGTTCGCAGACTTTGCGGCTAATTTCAATCGGCGATCGCCTAGCTCTATTGGCTTCCTCTTGGCTAACAAAGCCTTGCTCTAACATCCTGGCTATAACTCGATTGCGGTAGTCAATTGCTTTTAAACCGTCACTATTGCCACACAAATCGAAAGCATTGGGCGCAGGTAATATTCCGACTAAAGTTGCTGATTGTGCCAAAGTTAAATCTTTAGCCGCGCGATCGAAGTAGTAACGCGAAGCATCTTCAAAACCGTAAGTATCTGAGCCTACATAAATTCGATTTAAGTAGGTTAACAATAAAAAATCCTTGCTATAAAACGTCTCTAACTTTAACGCTACTACCGCTTCTTTGAGCTTGCGCTCCAAGGAATCCTCCGCCCCAACATAGTCTCGAAACAAGCTGCGAGCAACTTGCTGAGTTACGGTACTAGCTCCTTGCTGAAATCCTTTGCCCTGTACGTTGACAGCTACCGCCCGTAGAATGCCTAGGGGATCTACTCCTACGTGCCAGTAAAAGCGGCTGTCTTCCGACGCTACGATCGCATCGGGTAAGTAAGGTGAAAAGTCTGATAAGCGCTTCATATCTACGTGGGCTGTAGTTCGAGGCGGACGTAAAGGGGTTTCGCCGTCACGAGCATAAATAACTACTGGCCCTTGTTTTGGTGTCGGCAAAGGTGTAACCGAAAATTTTGTCCACTCAAAACCAATGGCTAAGGCTAAAAGCGCCGTTACACCTCCCACCCCGTAGGCTCCCCACTCCGCAGCTTTGACGTACTTTGGGGGCGGATCGATATACTGTACTTTTACAGAGGCGGCAAGTTCTGGAGGGCCAAGAGTAAATACATCGCCGTGACGTAATTTTAAAATTTGCAGCCTTCGTTTGCCCTGATAGATGCCATTAGTAGAATTTTCGTCTTTAATTACAAAAGGCGAAGTCCGTTTTTGGGTATCCCGCGACAAAGATAAATGTACTTGACTTACTACTGGATTGCGGACAACAATATCGCAAGATTTGGAACTGCGACCGAGCAAATAGCGATCGCCCAGTAGTGGATAAACTTCGGCTTTATCTGCTCCCGCCTCCTGTATCCATAGTTCGGGTACTCTAGCTTTGGGATTGAGTGCTAAAGCTTGAAAATTTACCTTTGCTTGAATTGTTTGTACTGCTTGGGTTACTTGCCCCACAAAGGTTTTTGGCTTTACAGGAGGCTGTGGAGAACTCATAATTGCGATCGCTTAGTAATTATTTTTACAGCTTAAAAATTAAGTATAAATAATTTCAAAATTTTCTTTAAATCTATTTTACTTGTTAAACTACACAACCTGTTTGCTGTCTAAATTTCACCAATTTCGCTATTTTTAAAGCATATTAAGTCAAATTTGACATCTACATCGCGGTGGATTTTTGCAAGTCTATCCTTTGTTCTAATATTCGGAAAGCTTAATTGAGGTTAATTGGTGTGAAGGCAAAATATTTAACCATCATTTGCACAACATTTGCATTGGCAGTAACTGGTAGCGTTGCTTTAGCCCAAACCAGTACTGAGACTACAACTCCAGAAATCTATCTTTCCCCTGAAGGGTTCAAAATTCTGTGCGAGCGTTTTCCGCTCAATTCTCGTTGCCCCGGTGGTACTACAAGTTCGACTCCAACACCATCAACGGGAACAACTACCACTCCCGAAACGGAACCGTCTACCAATCCTGTAGCGCCCGATCCAGCGAATCCCGATAATACTACACCAGGAACAACCGAAACTCCACCACCGACGGATACAACTTCTCCTGGTGTCCCTGGCGGTGCTGGCGATACTATCAATAATCCATCAAACCCACCAGCCGATTCTGGGATTCCACCGACGGATACAACTTCTCCTGGTGTCCCTGGCGGTGCTGGCGATACTATCAACAATCCATCAAATGGTACTCCACCCAGCGATGCACCCCCTGGCGTTCCTGGTGCTGGTAATGGCACAGTTCCTGAAGGCACTCCACCACCTAGTAATCCCTAAAGTGACAATTTTTTGAACTTTAGTTTACATTTTATTGCCTAGATAGATTCTGTCTAGGCATAACTTTTTTAAACTAAGAACGAGTATTGCGCTCGGATTTTGGCTGCTTAAAACTATCAATTAGCCAACAAATAATTCCTAGATTAATAGATACATCCGCTAAATTAAATACAGCAAAGCTAATCAAGCGAAAATCAATAAAATCTACAACGCTCCCAAAAATAAATCTATCAATACCATTTCCCATTGCTCCACCTAAAAGCAATCCGTAGCTTAGTTGTTCGAGCTTTTTTAGCTTACCGCCAAACAAGGCAAATGCCATCAAGCCTAAACTAACAAATAAAGACAACCAACGCAGCAAATCGGCTTTGCCAGTCAAAAGGCTAAAAGCTGCTCCGGTGTTTCTGACATAGGTAAAATGAAATACTCCAGGTATTAATGGGTGCGTTTCTAGTAAATTAAAGTTTTGAACTATCCAATACTTAGTAGCTTGATCTAAGCACAAACTAATAGCAGCAGTAATCCAAAAAATACTATTTTTAAAACGCATAATAGTTGGTAAAAACCGAAGAAAAAGTTTTGGACTAGAAACCGTACAAGTAAAATTAAGGTAAATTTTTAACTAATAAAACATCAAATGTCTTAATCCATAAGCCAAAACCGTAACAGCACAGACAATTACTAGCTGTCCTGGCAAAGGAGACAAAGAATATTGGATAGCTAACTGAAATAAAGACAATTGCGAATTTACCCAGTTAAAGGCATGAATAAAAATTAAATAGCTTAATCCAGTAATATGAATTGCCGATAAACCAAAAATGCAACTAAAAGCAAGAGATTCTATTTTTGGCTGAGTTTTGAAAGCTAACAAACCACAAGCCCACGCCCCAGGGATAAATCCCAATACATACCCGAAGTAGGGTTGTTTTAAGTAATCAACTCCACCGCCTTGAGCAAATACTGGTAGCCAAGTTAAACCGAGGAGTAAATAAGCAATTTGAGAAATCGCGCCAGCATTTTTACCACCTACACAACCTATGAGTAAAACTGCGCCAATTTGATAGGTGATACCCAAAGAAAAAGTTTGTACGCCACTATATTCCCAGTTCAAAGGTGAACTGGGAATATAGGCATCTAAAAAAGTACCGCCAATAGTTAGAAGTAAGCCGATAAAAGCCCACATTATTTGATTGGGAGCAGTCACGGTTTTGAGGATACAGGGAGGATAAAGAACAATTGGCTCATTTTTTCATCTCTTTAAGGGGCCCTTCGCCAGGAATTGGGGCTTCGCCACCAATAAGTCCAAGATTTTCAAGCATAGCTTGGTCTTGTTCCGGGGGCTGACCCATCGTTGTCAGGTAATGACCGACGAGCATAGCATTAATTCCAGCTTTTAAACCCATTTCTTGAAGTTCTCCCATTACCGCCTCGCGACCGCCAGCGTAACGTAAAATTTGCTCTGGTAAAATCAGACGAAAAATTGCGATCGCTTTTAATGCTTCGTAAGGCTCTAGTTTAGGGCGATTGCTAAGGGGTGTTCCCTCTCTAGGATTAAGTAAGTTAAGCGGTACTGATTCTACTTCTAATTCCCGCAAGGCTAAAGCCAAATCAACCCGATCATCCCAGCTTTCCCCTAGACCCATAATTCCCCCCGTGCAAGCTTGGATGCCTGCTGCTTTGAGGTTTTTAATGGTAGCAACGCGATCGCGCCAACTATGAGTTGTAACAATGTTCGGAAAAAAGCTTTCTGATGCTTCCAAATTGTGGTTGTAGCGCGTTACGCCAGCTTCTTTTAGCGCTTGGGCTTGTTCGGGGGTGACTTCCCCTAACGCGCAGCAGGGCTTGATATTCGTCTCGGCGACAATCTGCTCTACGGTGGCTAAAATTTGCGCGAATTCTGTAGATTTGGGACTGCTATACTTAGGCCCGCGCCCTTGACTTACTAAGCAAAAACGTTTTGCTCCGGCGGCTTCGGCGGCTTTAGCTTGAGCGAGAATTTCCTCGCTAGACTTTAATCCATACACTGGGAAATCATTGCTTTGATGGTGCGCCGACTGAGAGCAAAAACCGCAGTTTTCCGAGCAATTGCCCGATTTAACATTGATAATGCTGCATAAATCTACTGTATTACCGCAGCAAGCTTGACGAACGCGATCGGCGACGGCACATAACAGTAAGATATTTTCTTCACCTTCTATGTGGGTCAGAAAAATCGCTGTAGCGCGGTCGATTAATTCGCCACTGACTATTCGCTCTGCTAGATTATCGAGCCACTCTTTTAGTAACTCTTTGTTGCTAGGCAAATCATTATTTAATTTATTCAAGGCGGTTGATAAGGGTGCTTGAACCACTTTTTGACCCTAGATTGCATGACTTAAGTGTTGGCATTTTACCACTGGAATGCCCCCTTTAATTCGGCGTGTACGATTGACATCTAAGATGACTTAGTACATAGATTGTATAGATAGAGTAATTTTATTTAACTTATCTTTTTACCATAGCTTTTGTTATTGTTAACCTTTCCTTTACCTTGTCTTTACAACAAAACGCTAAGGTCGATACGAATACCCGTAAAAGTACGCAGAGCTTTCTATGTTTTCCCGTATTGACTCAACTCGCAGAGCTTTTTTGTTGTCGTTAGTAGCCCTGTCTTTTGGAATTGCATCCTGTCAGCAGCAAACGGCAAATCCTCCTAGCGCCGATACTAATTCCTCTGCTAGTCCTGCCGCAGATACCAGTGGAGCGGGCGCAACCCTTAACGGGGCTGGGGCATCATTCCCGGCTCCGTTATATCAACGTTGGTTTGCTGAATATAATAAAGCTAATCCCAATACCAAAATTAGTTATCAATCTGTAGGAAGTGGGGCGGGTGTAAAGCAGTTTACCGCCGGAACTATAGATTTTGGAGCCAGCGATACTGGCATGACAAAAGAAGAAATTGCTAAGGTATCTCGTGGCGTGCTTTTAGTGCCAGCAACAGCAGGAAGTGTCGTCCTTGCTTACAATCTGCCCGGCGTAGAAGGATTAAAGTTATCAAGGGACGTTTATCCAGATATTCTTTTAGGCAAAATTACCAATTGGAACGATCCGAGAATTGCTAAGATTAATCCTGACTTGAAATTACCCGACCAGCCAATTACAGTAATTTATCGCTCTGATGGTAGCGGCACTACTGCCGTATTAACCAAACACCTCAGCACGATTAGCCCAGCTTGGAAAAGCGGGCCAGGGGAAGGTAAGTCCGTTAGCTGGCCCACCGGAACGGGTGCTAAAGGCAATGAAGGCGTAACAGCACAAATTAAACAAACTCAAGGCGCGATTGGCTACACAGAGTATGGTTATGCTACTCAAAACAAAATTCCCTTTGCGGCGCTGGAAAACAAAGCCGGGCAGTACGTAGCAGCTACACCAGAATCCGCCTCCGCCGCTTTGGCTTCGGTAACACTACCAGAAGATTTTTTAGGTTTTGCACCCGATCCAGACGGAGCGCAGTCTTATCCGATAGTTTCCTATTCTTGGATTATGGCTTATAAAACCTACGACGATCCAGCAGAAGCACAAGCCGTAGAAAATGTATTGAAGTGGGGATTAACGGAAGGACAAAAATTTAGCAGCGAACTAGGATATGTACCTTTACCAGAAAGCGTAGTCAGCAAAGTACAGCCAGCCGTTGATGCTATTAGTAATTAATCCACATTAGATATCGCGCCAGCACAGTCTATTTACGAAAATAAATCATGAGTTCCATTGCTCCCCAAGCTCAAACAACGATCAAACCACGCCCTAAATGGGAAAAAAATCTGGATACAGGCTTTGTGTGGCTAACACGCCTACTCGCCTTGGCGATCGCTGCTGTCTTGCTCTGGATTGCGTTAGAAGTAGCGATTGAAGCCTTCCCAGCCATTCAAAGGTACGGTTTAGGATTTCTTAGTTCCACCGCTTGGAATCCTGTAAAAGAGGAGTATGGGGCCTTACCCCAAATTTACGGTACTTTAGTCACAGCATTTATTGCCCTGCTGTTGGCTGTACCAATTGGCGTGGGAACGGCTCTATTAGTCAGTGAGAATTTTCTCCCCACTTCGGTGCAAACGGTAGTGGTGTTTCTAATTGAACTATTAGCAGCAATTCCCAGTGTAGTGTATGGATTGTGGGGCATTTTTGTGTTAATTCCCCTACTCACAAGTGTGGGCAAAGTATTGCACTCATCCCTCGGTTGGCTGCCAATATTTAGTACGCCGCCTTCGGGCCCCGGCATATTTCCGGCGGGGATAATTTTGACGATTATGATTTTGCCAATTATTACGGCAATTTCCCGTGACGCTTTAGTTTCTCTGCCGCCGGATTTGCGTCAAGCAGCTTACGGATTAGGAGCGACGCGCTGGGAAACAATTTTTCGAGTTTTACTACCCGCCGCAACTTCTGGGATTGTGGGGGCAACAATGCTAGGGCTTGGGAGAGCAATGGGTGAGACGATGGCGGTAACTATGATTATCGGTAACTCTAACCGCATTAGTCCTTCGATCTTGACTACAGGAAATACCATTGCTTCATTGCTGGCAAACCAATTTGCCGAAGCCGATGGAATTCAAATCTCGGCTTTGATGTATGCAGCGCTAGTTTTGTTTGGGCTAACTTTAGTTGTGAATGTGTTGGCGGAGTTAGTAGTGCGTAGAGTCGGGAGAATTTAAGTGAGATTTACTAGATATTAAGCTAACAACATAATGTATGACCTACCAAGACTTTGATCGTTTGTCCAAAAGCACAAACCGCAGCTTAAATCGTTCTCCTAACTCTAAAAGAGCAGTTTTTGGCACGGTAATGACAACTTTAGCCTTTGCCTGCGCGATCGCGGCTTTAATACCTCTAGTTGCCGTTCTTGGTTACGTGATTATCAAAGGTTTTAGCCGTCTTAATCTCAGCGCGTTTACGGAACTTCCCCCACCCCCTTTAGTAGAAGGTGGTGGTTTTGGCAGCGCGATTGTGGGTACATTAATAATGGTCGGTATTGCCGCCCTAATTAGCATTCCTGTAGGGGTACTAGCTGCTATTTATCTAACGGAGTTTAGCAAAGGTAAAGTTGCCGATACTATCCGGTTTGCAACTAACGTCCTTAGCGGCGTTCCTTCGATTATTGCTGGAGTGTTTGCCTACGGGGTAGTGGTGCTGACAATGGGTACTTTTAGCGCGATCGCCGGGGGGATTGCGTTATCAATTTTGATGCTACCGATTATTGTCCGCACTACTGACGAATCGTTACAATTAGTCTCTAGAGATTTGCGTCAAGCGGCGGTAGGAATTGGCGCAACAAAGTTTCAAACTGTCGTTCAAGTTGTTTTACCTGTGGCGATTCCAGCGATTGTTACTGGCACAACTTTAGCGATCGCAAGAGCGGCCGGAGAAACCGCACCATTGCTATTTACAGCCTTGTTTACGCAATTTTGGCCTACAGATTTGACTTCTCCCACCCCATCGCTAGCGGTTTTAGTTTTCAACTTTGCGATCGTGCCGTTTGACAACCAACAAGAACTTGCTTGGGCGGCTTCTTTAGTTTTAGTAATGTTAGTTTTGGTTACTAGCATTATCTCTCGTATGGCTACCCGCAAGCGGGCTTGAGCGATATTTGAGGCAAAAACAGCAACTCTTAAAAATGATTAATTAACCAAATTTTATTCCCACAATTTCCTTAGCACATCTCAAACATCTACCTCTATATGACGACTACAACCCAAACCGCTAATCAAACACAGACCATTTTGCGGACGGAAAATCTTAATGTTTACTATGGTAATTTCTTAGCTCTAAAAAATATTTCCTTAAACATTCCCAAAAACCGGATTACCTCTTTTATTGGCCCTTCTGGTTGCGGTAAAAGTACATTACTGCGGTGCTACAACCGCCTCAACGACCTAATTGATAGCTTCCGCGCTGAAGGGAAAATTTTTTACTACGATCAAAACCTTTATGCTCCTTCTATAGATCCTGTAGAAGTGCGGCGACAAGTAGGGATGGTATTTCAAAAACCTAATCCTTTCCCCAAATCAATTTACGACAATATTACCTTTGGCGCTAAAATTAATGGCTATCGCGGCGACATGGACGAATTGGTAGAACAATCTCTTAGACAAGCGGCTTTATGGGATGAAGTCAAAGATAAACTCAAGCAAAGTGGTTTGTCGCTTTCGGGGGGACAACAACAGCGTTTGTGTATTGCTCGTGCGGTAGCAGTCCAGCCGGAGATTATTTTAATGGACGAACCCTGTTCGGCCCTCGATCCTATTTCAACCATCAAAATTGAAGAATTGCTGCAAGACCTCAAGCAAAAATACACGATTGTGATTGTTACTCACAATATGCAGCAAGCTTCGCGGGTGTCAGATAGGACTGCCTTTTTTAACGTCGAACCCACAGATAAAGGCGGGAGAATGGGTTACTTAGTAGAATATGACAACACAGAAGTCATTTTCCAAAATCCCCAAAAACAGTCAACCCAAGCCTATGTAAGCGGACGCTTTGGCTAAATTATAGCAGCAGAGATGCGATCGCATCTCTGCTGAAAGTTTGCAATTATATTTTTAGTTAGCATCTAGCAATTAGTTAAAGTAACAATAGCATTGCCTAGCTTGTTAACAATTACTTTTACTCAATGATTAAGAACACTAAATTGCTGCTGCCGATATTAGCAACCAGTTTGCTAGTGGGTGGTGGTATAGCAGCCTACTGGTTAATAATTGCGCCGCAAAAATTAGCCCAACTACCTACGGGTATTAGTATTATTCCTCAAGATGCCTTAATTACGGTTTCGGTGTCCACAGAGCCGAGAAAATGGCAGCAATTGCGTGAATTTGGTACGCCTCAAACTCAAGCTATCTTAGATAACTATTTGGTAGAATTGCGCGATCGCTTTGTTACGGATAATGGCTATAACTATCAGCGAGATATCCAGCCTTGGGTAGGCAAAGAAGTCACTCTAGCGGTAGTACCTCCTCAATCATCCCCAGGAGCGCAAGCAATGATGATGGTATTACCAATTGCTAAACCAGAGCTTGCGGCTCAGTTACTATCAAAACCCTTAGCTGAAGGCAAAACAAAAAGTCGCACTTACAAAGGCATCCAAATAGAAGCAACTCCAAACTACTCGGCAACGGTAATAGATAATCGTTTTTTGGTGATTAGCGATCATCCCAAAGCTACTGAAAGAGCAATTGATACTTTTAAAGGGGAAAACTCTTTACTAAAAATGCCCAGTTTGAGGGAAAAATTTGGGGAGATTGTTCAAGAAAATCATTTTGCCCAAGTTTACGTTAATATTCCCGCCGCCGCTCGGCTAGTAAATAGTAATCCGCAAAAACTATCGCCGCAACTAGCACTTCAGCAAAATCTTGGGTTAGCAACAACAATTAACTTAGAGCCAGAAGGAGTTGAGCTTAAAAGTGTATCGTGGTTGAAGCCCGATAGCGATCGCGTGCATTTAGTTCAAAATAATGCTGGGAAAATGCAGCAACTTTTACCATCGGAAACTTTGATGATGGTGTCGGGAGGAAACTTACAGCAATTGTGGCTTGATTATTTGCGATCGGTAAAAACTAACCCTTTGACACCAATTCCCCCCGAAAACTTAAGGGCAGGGGTAAAAAATACTACCGGGCTAGATTTAGATGAAGACTTGCTTAGTTGGATGGATGGAGAATTTTCTTTAGCTGTAATTCCAGCGCCGACAAAAGCCGATGCTTCACCTAATGATTTTGCTTTGTCTTTAGCGTTTATGGTGCAAGCAAAAGATGCGGATAAAGCTAAAAAAGCCTTCCAGGAGATAGATCGAGTAATTAGTAGTCAGTACCAATTTAAAATTCAAGAAACGCAAGTTGCAGGAAAACCCGTTGTTAACTGGATTGCTCCCTACGGGACACTTACCGCAACTCATGGTTGGTTAGAGGAAAATATTGCTTTTTTCACCCTTGGCGCACCGTTAGCAGAGAAAATTATCCCCCAACCTGCGGTCAATTTAGCGAGTACCGAGCAATTCCAAAAAGCCGTACCCTCGGAACTTAGTCCCAATAACGGGCAATTTTTCTTAAATATCAATCGAACGTTTAAAAACTTGCCGCTACCGCAAATTATTCCTAACCAACAAATTGTTTTAGAGGCAGTACGTTCGGTAGGAATTACCACCGCCGTAAAAGATCGCCATAGTATTCGTTACGACATTTTTATGGCGCTTAATAAAGCTGGAAATCCTCAACCTTTACCCAGTCCTAGTTTGTCTCCTGCACCGCTACCGTAGGCGGGTATAACTTTAAATATAGATAATAAATTCTTTAAACTTAGGCAAGTATTCAACTAGCTGTTGCAGTTAGGATCGAGGGTAGTAAAAATAAACTTTTAGCTTAAAACGACGTGGAGAACACTATATGAATCTGGTTTCACTCCAGAACTGGTTGGATAATGCTGCCTTTGCGGTATTATTTGTCACTATGTTAATTTACTGGGTTGGGGCAGCTTTTCCTCAATTGCGTTATTTACCAGCCTTGGGAACGGCAGGAATGGCGATCGCCAACTTATGTATGGCGACTTTACTCGTGGCAAGATGGATAGAAGCGGGTTACTTTCCCTTAAGCAATTTGTACGAATCGCTGTTTTTTCTAGCTTGGGGAATTACTACTATTCACTTTTTGGCAGAAAATAATAGCCGCAGCCGTTTGGTAGGCGTTGCTACCGCACCTGTAGCCATGGCAATTGTTGCTTTTGCTACTTTAACTTTGCCTTCCCAGATGCAAAACTCTGAGCCTTTAGTTCCCGCCCTCAAGTCAAATTGGCTAATGATGCACGTCAGCGTCATGATGTTGAGTTATTCAGCATTGATGGTGGGATCGTTGCTGGCGATCGCATTTTTAATTGTCACTCGCGGGGCAAATGTTGAATTGCGGGGTAGTTCTGTAGGTACGGGTGGCTATCGCTTGCATCGGGCGACAGACAAGGGGACTGCCAAAGCTGCGGTTAATTTATCCCAATACAATAATGGAAATACGGCGGTGCTTAACTTAACCACTCCTGAAGCCGTAACTGAAACCCTTTCACCCCAACGCCTCAGCTTGGCGGAAACTTTAGATAATATCAGCTACCGGATTATCGGGCTAGGATTTCCCCTACTTACTATTGGAATTATTGCTGGGGGAGTGTGGGCAAATGAAGCTTGGGGATCTTACTGGAGTTGGGATCCTAAAGAAACTTGGGCCTTAATTACTTGGCTTGTATTTGCAGCTTATCTCCACTCTCGCATTACTCGCGGTTGGCTTGGTCGCAGTCCGGCTATTTTAGCCTCTGCTGGGTTTGTAGTTGTATGGGTTTGTTATTTGGGAGTCAATCTTTTAGGTAAAGGGCTACATTCCTACGGCTGGTTTTTTTAAGCAATGGCAGTTAGCGCAAAATGCCGCTAACTGCTAATTTGATCGGGGTTTACCCATAAAATATATTCGATATTAATTGCAGGTCAGCCAGCGCGTGAAGCTATTTATTTACCATACTCCCGAACTAACTCCTACTGATACTGTCCCTGATTGTGCGATCGCAGTGGATGTACTTCGAGCTACAACGACGATGGCGACGGTTTTGGCGGCAGGTGGTGAGGCGATTCAAGTGTTTAGTGATTTGGATACGTTGATGTCCGTTAGCGCTTCCTGGGACGCAGATAAGCGCCTTCGCGCCGGAGAGCGGGGCGGCGCGAAGGTGGAAGGGTTCGATTTGGGTAATTCTCCTTTAGACTGCACCCAGACCCTCGTAAAAGGACGGAGGTTGTTTATTAGTACAACTAATGGAACTCGCGCTTTACAACGAGTACAAAGCGCCCCAGCCGTCTTAGCAGCCGCTTTTGTTAACCGGGCGGCGGCGGTAAATTATCTTTTAGCTAAACAGCCCGAAACTGTCTGGATTGTCGGATCGGGTTGGGAGGGTACTTATTCATTAGAAGATACTGCTTGTGCTGGGGCGATTGCTCATAGTGTTTTACAGCAAGCAAATGTGCCTTTAGAAGAACTTGCGGGTAATGATGAAGTAGTTGGGGCGATTTCTCTTTACGAGCAATGGCAAGATCGATTGGTAGAGTTATTCCACCAGGCTAGTCACGGTAAGCGGCTATTGCGCCTCAACTGTCACGAGGATATAAAATACTGCGCTCAAGTGGATGTTTTGGATGTTTTGCCTATACAGCAAGAGCCTGGGGTGTTGAAATTAGTATAAATGTCTTTGTCCAAGGGGTTGCTTAGGAAAAACCAGGACTTGGGGGGCCATTACCCCAAACCCAACGGCAATAAAGTAGGGGCGCAATGCATTGCGCCCCTACTCCCCCAAACCCCCTGCAAAAGGGTCTTGTTTTTGAGTACGGAAGTTCCTGGGCAACAGACCTCTGTGCGGGTGCTGCATACTAATCTTTTACTTTCTGTAAGTCTGCGCCTAAATAACTGGTAAAATTCTGTTGCTGCTTTTCAGTAGGATTACTAACAGGCTTTACTTGATAACTACTAGGACGTGGCTGGGCTAAGGTAACTTGGTATTGACGCAATTGCTCTTGATGGAAAACTGTAACTTCAATCCTGTCGCCTGCTTGATAATCTTGTAAGAATTCGCTCATTGATGTTGCTGTTACTCTGATTCCGTCAATTGCTAATAATTCATCTCCCGGATCGATTCCTGCTATATAAGCTGGCGTGCCTGTTTCTACAAATTTAACTACCTCGCGCCCATTTTCCGAATTTACTTTTATGCCTAGATAAGGTACAGGCTCTTTTTCGTCACTGACTATCTGCAAACCAAAGGGTTCTAAATATTGATTAAATGGCAACTCCTCTGTCCCATCAATGTATTTAGCGAAAAAGTCGGTTAAATCTATCCCCGCTACCGATGTAATAACTTCCTGCAACTGCTGGGGTGTAAAACCAATTTCCTCCAGCCCAAATTGCTGCCACATTTTTAGCATCACCTGATCGAGAGACTTCTGATTATCATGCCTTTCTCGAATCAGTAAGTCTAATAACAGCGATACCATCTCTCCTTTCAAATAGTAGGAAATTTGAGTATTATTGCTGTTAGCTTCGGGTCTATATAGCTTAATCCAAGCATCTAAGCTCGATTCGCTCACTGGCTGCACCCATCGCCCCGGCGTTAGTTCGTAACGAGTAATTTCTTTACCCAAATTCTGTAAAAAAGTTTTAACGTCATAAATTCCCGCTCGTAATGGAATCGTTAAGTCATAATAACTTGTGGTTCCTTCACTAAACCACAACGACGGTGTGTAGTTCTCCCCGTCGTAATCAAATACTTCTAACGCTTTGGGGCGAATGCGCTTGACGTTCCATAAATGAAAAAACTCGTGCGCTACCAATTGCATAAAACGATTGTATTTATCTCGGG
>QQTW01001572.1_pt1 | contig 16076 bp, 18 predicted proteins | sample 1904831 | NCBI WGS metagenome assembly QQTW01 (sample SAMN09435610, study PRJNA476489) | Subsurface metagenome, whole genome shotgun sequencing project. | reverse complement strand
GTCAACGGACCTGGAGTCGAGGAAACAAGGTGAAAGCACCCTTGAGCTATACTTTCGGTTCTTAACTGCCATCGAAGACAATTACCCTGCGGCATCAACTGTGAAGAGGCTTTTCGCCGCTGCACAAAATTACATTTTCCGGAGCGACTCGGGAACAATTCATAAAGACCAGTTGACTAGTATCCTAAGTCCACTTGTGTCTTTCCCGTCTTTTCAGCAGCTTGAATATGATCATTTGCAAAGATTTGACTATTAGCAAGCCTTACTAACCAGTGGTCTTTGTCATAGAGGTGGTAAAATCACCTCATAGACGCGAAACATGCAAATTCTCGACAGCATGCTGCGGCAGCAGCACAACAGGGGTTATCGCAGCCAGCCACAAGGACTTGCAGGCTCAGTCTTTTGCCAAGCCAAGCCGAAACGCCGAAAATGCCGAAAATGCCGAAAATGCCAGCTGGATCTACAACCACCTTTCTTCGCGAGTTCACATCCTTCAAGTTGCCAATCCTTCTTCTGTGCCCGAAAATAGCATTTACTTGCTCTCGGCTTGCAACTGTAGCTTGCTGTGTGCCGGCTTACTAGATGTTAAGTCGAGGCTTGGCTGCATTGCCGCCTCGCTTACGCTACTACTACTACTACCACCATAGACTTGTTACCAGAAGATGCTCAGGCACCAAGGATGAGAAGTTGAAGGAACACCCTCAATGAGCCCTCCTCGGGTTAGTCACCTAGTTCGGCAAATATGGTGGATGACCAGTTTGAATACGAAGGAACATCCTCTGCTCATTCCGGTATCTTCGGTATCTTCGGTATCTTCGACACCCTTGGGAATCTCAACTATCCCCTACAGAGTTAGTTTTCAGTGAGGAGTGGTAGGCAGTATATCTATTGACATGAACCGCATTCTTTCGAAGCGTAACAGCACGCTTTCAACAATGAAACTCCAATACCTCGTCACTTTGTGCACAGTATTCTCTGCAGCAAGCATATCGGTCGCCGCACAATCAGCGCAAGAGCTTCTCGATTCTGTCCTGAACCCGGACCCTGCTGATGCAACCTATTCTTCCTATTCCTCCCAGATCTACTACAATGCAACACTATACAACCAGACTCCCATTGCATCAACAAACTTCGACCGGCTAGAGGCGTCCGCAAAGCTGCTTCTACCTGCAACGGCATACAACTATGCCGCCGGAGGCGCTGGACTTGAAAAGACAGTTGCTGCAAATCGAGAAGCATTCGACCTTGTGAGACTCTTTCTATCCCCTCTATGGACAAAGCTCACATCTCTTAGTGGCGTATAACCCCCCAAGTAATGCACGATGTGTCCCCAAAGCGCAACCTAAGCACCAGCTTGTTTGGTAGAAGATTACCAGCACCAGTTGTGATGGCACCAGTGGGTGTCCAAACCCTGTTTCATCCCACAGGGGAGCGTGCAACAGCCAAAGTTTTCGGCGAGATGGGCCTGCCATATACCCTCAGCACAGCAACGAGCACAGGGTTCGCCGACGTAGCCGAGGCAAACGGCAACAACCCGCGGTGGTATCAGCTGTATTGGCCCAGCGATGATGATCTCACACGTTCCTATCTACGGTCAGCGAAACAGAACGGATACGAGGTTCTCGTCGTGACCGTCGACACATGGGATCTAGGCTGGAAGACACGAGATCTGGATCAGGGCTCCTTCCCGTTCATCAAGGGCATTGGAGTACAGATTGGTCTTGAAGATGCTTGTGCCCATGAGAAACTTGGTTTCAACCCATTGGCCCCCAATGCGACGGCCGAACAGAAACAGATGGCGGCGTTGTATCATGTCATCACGACTTCGCGGGGTATCTCTCCTGTTTGGAGGCATCTGACTAAGTTGAGGGACTGGTGGGGTGATGGACCGATTGTTCTGAAAGGGATACAGTCAGTAGTGGATGCAGTGAAAGCGGTCGAGTATGGTATGGATGGTATCATTATCAGCAATGTGAGTAGTTGCTCTTGTGGGAGGCTCGGCGATTGACGAACCTGTAGCATGGAGGACGACAAATAGACGGAGCTATCGGGTCTCTTGAGGCTCTCCCAGCCATTGTTGAGGCAGTCAAAGGGAAGATTACGATTGGATTCGATGGTGGCATACGATCAGGAGCAGACATGTGAGTATCTCGACGCCCTAAAATATCTCGCTGACCTCGGCAGATTCAAGGTTATTGCACTTGGTGCGGATTTTGTCCAGCTTGGTCGACCAATACTTTGGGGCTTGGCCCATGAAGGGGAGAAGGGAGTTCGGCATGTATTGAAGTCTCTACTGGCAGAATTCGATTTGACCGTGGGACTGTCCGGATGCCAGGGATTGGGAGACGTGAATTCGACCTTCCTCGAGGCAAGGTAGTTGATGCCAAGACTGGTGTTCTTTTCGGTACTGCCAGTGATAAGCAACTTCCTGCCGTGCCTATGTAAAGCCATGTTAGGCGCGCAAGCGTCTTCAGTATTACGAAACAAGGGGACATTTCCTGCTCGTGACTCTTTCTGACTTGCCGGTTCATTCAACATCCACTAATCATCGGCGGTTTGAGTAGCTCTTTCGCCCCAACCATAGACAGCTCCATCAATGTTTCCCTGATTGGTCTTTGATGGCATCTCCAACCCATTGCCAATCATCGAGCTCTGCGGCACATCAGCTCGACCCCGGGCTCGAGCCAATAGCTCTGCTCTGCTCAGCACCCCAAGTTCTGCTGCTCCACCTCCCTCGAGGGTTCGACGACTTCCTTGTCGACAGACTCAGGTTCGGTTCAACTGCTGACATTTTTCATGGTTTCGACCAACAAGACTCCGTCAAGCATTCTAAAAGTAACGATGTCCTAGGGATTCGACACAAAGCGCGGCGAGGCATACACAGAAAGGCCTCTGTCACGCGGGACAATGACACTGATACGCGTCGCAGGTAAGGCCCGTGCCATCGCTTAATCTTAGAACACATCCTTGACCTGTCGTAGGAGGCTGGGGCAATATTAGGTGGAGAAGAACATGAGTAGCTTCTTGCATTCAAGCTGAAAACATTGTCATGCCAGCAGGCCAAGTATCTTGTAAGCTCACCACACACTGCTTGAAAGCCCACCGGCTCATCTAGAGCGCAACAGCATGCTTCGCACCCTCGTCGCAGGCTCAATAACCGTAATGTCCTTCGGTCTCGCCGGCGCCACAATCATGTTCCGTACAGCATCGACCCCTTTCATCATCTCCATCTCCATCGGTTTTCATCGTTGGTATGATACGTATCTACAGAGACTGCATGGCCAAGACCTCTCTATCGTTGGGTGGGACGAGATCCGGTGTTCAACACCACTTTTATTCAAGAAGTAGTAATCGTTCCTCACGGCTGAGGCGTGGGCCTGAGCAAAGGCTGAGCCGAAGTTGAGCCGGGTGACTAATTCCTGAATAAGATAGCAAAACCGGCCCAACCCAACTGCGTGCCAAGGCGCGGTCAAGATTCGGGTGCAGGATACCCACTGCACTACACTCACAACCGAATCTTGACCTCTCCAAGTTCCATTTCCACTTTGAGACCTGAGCACACGTGACTGAAAGCTGAGCGATGAACAAGTAGCCCTGTGCTATGGCTGTGCAAGACTGTTCCGAGGCTAAGCTGCCCCCTGAGCATCGACTCTGAGCTCCCCGCGGGGCCTCCGGGCCGAAGGGCCCAGTTTCGTGCCCTTCAGGTTCCAATTCCCGGGCCCAGTCATCGGTCTCAACCAAAGATGGCAACTGACACGTGACTCACTTTGATTTGTCGATTCGCTTGGCCTAATTTCCTTAAGACAGGTCAATGATATTGATCCCGGGCTCTTCACCGCTTGTCCGCCACGTTGTTGACACACATTGGTACATAATACCACGTCTTACGACGCAGAAACTGAAGCTCATCCTAACTGTATTTCGAAAAGCTAGACTCGTTCATCATGGAATATCTGGCTTGCACATCATGTCAAACTCAACAATACGAGCTCGCAGAGCCGTTGAAGAAATGCACCAGATGTCAGAGCCAGCGATACTGCTCCCGCAACTGTCAAGGAGCGGACTGGCCGAGACACAAGTTGATCTGCCGAGAGCGACCTGCAGGCGAAGCAGACCCTCTAATGAGAGCCAACCTCTCCGTCAATATGGGTTCACGACTCGGCAGGCCCCGGGAGGGTTTGTCAGGCACAATCTACTACCTGAGGACATCTCAGCCTCACATCCACGACGTCAGCATATCAGGTCCATACCACCCCATCGATATGATTCGCCCACAAATGCTACAAAAGCTCGGGAAGACAAGCTATGCAGCATTCACGTTTTTCCACGAGGCCTTTCCAGATGACGCGGCGGGAGAAGGTCCGATCGGCCTAACGAATTGGGGCCGTCTCATCGGTCCGCTCAACAATAACCCCAGGCACACGATCAAGGTTGAACTGCTCACCGAGCATAATCCCGCTGTAGCGGCGAAATTGCCGGGACCCTGCTACCGGATTATGTTCTCAAAGTTCAAGCAGCTATCGGGGACTAAGACAGAGCAATTTAGCAGGGTTTTTGGCTATTGCCCGCTAGAGGATATGGAAATTCATGGTGCCTTCCTTGATAGAGATAAAGCAGAAGCCGCGGCACGGAGAGTCCTGAAGGAGAAATTGGAGGAATTCCCAGGGAGCCAGGAAACCGTTATGGGATGGGAGGTCGATGAGTTCATTTGTGCCATCACTAAAAGAGGCGGCTCGGGCACGTCAGAAATCCAGGCGATCATACAAGCTCATTTGGATACTGGACGAACAGATTATGAGCTGATATAGATGTGCTGCACAGCATGTTCAGCGTTGATCAGGCAGTCTGCATTGCGAATGTTGAAAGACTTGATATCTTCTACGGTAACGATGGTCAACCATCTACAAAGGTTAGTTACGGCGTTTTCACGATTTTGGTTGGACAGGGAAATTTTCGAAGCTGATGCTCTTTCAGACCTACCAGTGAGCCTTCCAATCAGACATTCAGCTTTTCCCGTCTGGTGGGTAACACCGAGTGGACACAAAACAGCCTAACATATCAACACGTTTGTCTTTCTATATTAGCACAGAACCTCTCCGTCAGCATAACCTCATTTCTAAGCTATCTCATTGACTTTCTGCACACGAATTCCTAAGTGAGGCAGAGTAAAAACGGTCAACTAAACTGGGTACTAAGGCATATCTAGATTCAGGTGTGCATACCAACTAATCTCAAGAGTGATCCCAACAATAAGATAAACAAGTTCGGCCAAAGAGTCTGCAGTAATAGTATAGATGCAATCCATGATCCGCAGATAGCAAATAAATTCTACTCAGGAGTCTTTAGTTAGAAAACAACAAGTCTAGTTAGAGCAAGAGGGTGAGCAAACGAGAGTAGTGACAAATTCCCCGAGTCAGGCAGGAAAAAACGGCCAACCCAACTGGGTGCCAAGGCGCGGTCAAGATTCGGTGCAGAATATCAAAAATACGAAGGCTCTCAATGCTAGGCGTACCTTTGAGTTGGCTAATAGCTCGTGATCTGCTGTGATTGATGTGCCTCTTGGAGCGTCAACAAAATCAGCAACAACAATAGGGGTGAGGTTTGGCGTCGAGCCGGGGGGAGGTGGTAGGAGAGCGAAAGCCACATCAGGCATGGAAACTTGACAGGCTTGGGTAAGGGGCTGCTTGTTTGGGCAGGGGAATAATCAGTAACGGAGGAGCATCGTCCACGGATCTGGGAGAACTAATAGACTACGGTTGATAGCTACTCAAAGTTGTGTAGTAATTTTGCTCCGTTATCGAGTTAAGCAGCTGACTTCGTAACACGGAGAAAACGCAGAGAAGTTTTGAAGCTAAAGCATAATTTTACCCAGGACTTGCACAAGGATAGGCAAGAATCAAACGTCAAATCTCCACTACAAGCCATAGCGAGCTGGAAATAATCAATAACTGTAACCCAGACGTCGTCCAGTTGATCACAGAGAAGGAACCGCTAGGCTAGGCCAGGCCGCAAACATAAAAGTAGAGCTCCTAGCGCTCTCTGCCTGACCGACAGGTTTCGTGTTCTCAGATTCAAGAGCAAGTACGCTAACTCATTCCAGGATCTCAAAACCAAAATTGTGCCTGTGTTACACATGGCCCAGTACAGTGTAAATTGCTTTCCAACTTCAATGAAGCTCTGACTTCATGCCCGCAAAGGATTCCAGTTATTCACCGTGAGGTCGTCGAGGTCTTGTCTCATGAATGATGAGTTGCGGCGTAGACAGAGGGTGCCTTGCGGGAAGTCCGCGACCTTGGTGAATTGTCTCTGCCCTTTCGTGACGCAGCGCGTCTCTGACTACGTCGCTCTTCGGCCTCATCAAACAATCCATTCATTTCCGGGGACGGTTGCTGGGCATCCAGCTTGCCCCATACGTTTTCCATAGCTCGTGCTAGAAGTGGCTGGAGCACCTTGACCCCGTATTCAACAAGAATATTTTTGATGATGCCTGTTGCTTCCGCTCTTGTGTATCCTGCTTCGTGATTGTGAACCACATCGTATACGAAACCAAGAGGGTAGTTCTTTCTGATTCTACCTTTTTCGAGCTTTATTGCTCTATGAACCCGAACATGGAAAATTCCGCTGTTGGCTACCACAGAATAGAAGCGCACCTGCTTGTAGAATGCCTCCAACATCTCTTGACCAGCTTCGTTCATAAAGAAATACATGTTGTGCAATGCTTGACTAGCTGTGCTGAAGTTCCGCCGGTGTGCTGTCCAGTCTTCAATCTTCCCTGGAGCTCCTTTGACCTCGATTGAAAGAAAGTGAAATGCCCGAGCACGGTTCGTTTCCTTAGCTGACTCAGGACACATGATGCTCCTCCAGCTTCGAAGATCATTCTGCTGAAGAATGGGTAAAAGCGAGTCAGCCTTGAAGGCGACGGCAAGATCTGGCTTAGGTTTTGGCATCAGATGCCCAAAATCGCTTTTCCTCTGAGGCATAGTCGATATACATGTCCACGGCGACTCGCACGCATAGTCTAGAGTGTCTGACAGTTGATGACGATCGATCAACTCCATCATTATGGTCCGCTGAAAAATCGCTACGTCAGATATCTCGCATTTTGCGAAATCGGTGGCCCATCTTTGTTCGTCTTCTGCGCAGCAATCAATGTTCGACTTAGGGATGACCGCAATGCGTATCAATTTTTGGTCTTCTTCCTCCCTGCGCTTGAAATCGACGTTCCGGTCAGATAGGACATTTACAGCTTTTGCATTGGTAATATCAAAGCATCTTTCCCTTGATGGTTTGTCCTTGGATGGGGCCTCGGAATTACTAACAGTCGCGGTTGCCATATCTTCGTCGGAGCTGTGGTATCCGTAGCCGCGGTACCAGGACGTCAAACTCACGTTATTCGTACGTGTCGAGAGTCGGTCAGTTTTAGACCTGATAGCTTCTAGCGGTAACGCTTGCTCGACTTGACTAACCCAAGAGGCGATTTGAGCTGACTAGCAACGCCCTGTTAATCTCAAGCCTCGAACATCAGCAAGGAGCGGCAATGTGGACTGACTTTAATCGACCTCGCATTCAGTTCCTGACGCAGTGCCACTGGCTGTCTCCCAGAGGGCTTTTCCGCCTCTCTGCTAGTTTCGTTAGGCTCTTCTGCTTGTTGCGAGTCACATCGCCCTGGGATCTGTTCTATACCGGGTGATTTGCGTCGTCTTAGTGGTTTGTTCTTCGCGTTTTTGATGGGACCAGGCGGTCTCGGTTCTTCTGTCGTTCCTGCTCTAGTTGACTGCCCGTCAGGCTTGCTTGGTCCTTTTTTGGCTTTCGCAGTAGATTTTGCAGCTCCTGACGATTTAGACTGTCCTTGCGGCTGCTAGATTTAGATTAGAAACTTGGATTCAAAGGATGACTACCAGTCAACGGCGCACCTCTTTGGGAGCCGGGTTCCTTCTTTTGCTGACAGTCGGTACTGTTTGCTGGCGTGCTTTTGGTCGCGGACGAAGTTGGGGAGGCATTGTAGCCTGCCCGAACACGAGGCTTTAGGTTTGTCCTCCTTTGATGGTCACCCTTCTTTGGCGGTTACAGAGAGTAAGACCATTTGCTATTATTGCCCCTTGGAAACCCACCAAATTTAGGTTTCTGGTTTACCGTGCAGCGGGTGGGGAGCAGCCTTGCATGAAATAGAACAGAGCGAATAGCGAATAATTGCACTTCTGGGAATGTCCTCCAAACAGGAAGGAACTGAAAGCGAGAAGGAAATTTGTCAGGAACAACAAATTGACGGCCACACTGACCACTACCGTTCTGTGGTGGGGATAAAGATTGCTTTAACGCAATATGCAAGTATCCACATACCGAAGGAGATCATTATGGCAGACGCAGGAACAGAGTATAATATTTGTTTTGAGGAAAAACCACATATGTCGCCAGGTGGTAAACACTAAGAAAGCGGAACTGGGGCTGGTGTCTGCCATTACGTTCTCAAGGCTTATGAATGGGCTAGAATGAGATGCAAGTGCCAGTGTGTTGCTCTGGGAATGTTACACTGTACTTTGTAACTAGTAGCTGGTTGCTATGGACGCTAATGAGTTTTACTAGTAACTTTCCGCAGTCCTTGGGACATGATGTCCTTAACGCGTCACGGTTTAATAGACACTCTCTAGAGTGTTCTCTTAGTTCTGATCAGACTTTATAACCTATTTACCGTGCTTGTAACCAAAGTACTGACTTTATAGATCTTGTAAGTTACATATAATTCAATCCTCCGCGCTTGTTACTTGGCCTTTCCTTACTAATACCGAGCCCTTGGCGGCTAATATATGCTTGGCAGTACAATGTCAAAGACAGAACGAAAATTTCCATTGCCCCATCTATCCACCGCACTTCGGTAAAATGTTGCCTCAGTATCTCAGACGTGTTTTATGACTATGCAGCTGACTAAGTCAGAGTGTGTGAGACAATCGTCGCGTAGTAAGCGACTAGCCCATTTCGAGCATGGCATGTGTGGACGAAGGCCGCTAAGCCCGGCTGAGAAATTGAGGCAAGTAAAAATGTAGCAGTTAATCATCATTGGCTCACACATCCATAGCAGGGAAGCGTCACGTGATACTTTAGCAGCTAGAGGGTTTCTTCCTGAACCCTAAAGCATTGCTCGCATCTAGGACGGATAATAACCAATGATAATTAGTTTCATTTTATCGCTTTGAGAACCCCGAGGCCTGCTTTCAAGGCACCTATTGCCGAACTCATCGACCAATTTTGTTGTGAGGCAGCACACCTCTTCCGTTGCTCATTGCCGTTACGGCCGCACTGTATTCTTTTGCTAAGCTTGTTACGCTCAGCTGCAAGCGCTTCCCGAGGCTAGCTCGAATAACATCTATGTCGTAGACTGAGGGAGATGAAGACAGCCAACTACTGTAGAAAGCGAGCCTGCAGATCCGCTCAGACGACTGTGATCATGCTGGCGCTGACAAATATCTAGGAACTACCAGGATATAGGTGTTCCTGATCGGAAAAAAAGAAGGGCTGAGTTTGAGAGCAGCGCTGCCCTATGTGGTCACGGCTCTGGTCGCTCTTTGACATCCAGCTTCATAGATTCCTGGGGCTGATAGGAGATAGAGATAAGCAATTCGATGCGTCTCCCATCCTATCCCATCTGCTCCAGCTTCCCTTGGGCAGCCTTCTTGCCTTCATCCGTTACTCGCTATTTGCTACCCTATGCCCACCTATTGACAAAGCGAACTTGTCGTTTGTCTTCTCCTTCTGTTCCAGCCAGGTCTACCATATCCATAGAGTCCTGTAGCTTCTGGATATCCTGCTCAAATGTCAGTAGACAGGTATCTGTCCCTGGGTCTATGTCGACGAGTTGTGCACAATCCATGGGCAAAGAGCTGTGGTGCTTTCGTAGTATGTCTTCCACAGCAATGCTAGATCGATGGGCATCCTGCTCCACTTTTCGCTTCCTGGCCCACAATGCTTGTTCAATAGAGCCACTTTCGGAAATTGATATGGTCCAGTGCTTCATTACGTCCTTCAGAGCTAGAGACGTGGCCTCTCTATACGCCTCTACTTCAAGCGCTTGCGGAGCAGCAGACAGAAAGGGACGCTCAAGCACGAAGTCAGCTTGAAGATGTATGTGCTCTGTATGCTGCGCCTTTATGCTATTCTATAGCTGACAGTAGCAGATCAGCAATGCTATGACTGTCCTTACCGAGGCAGCCGGGGCTTTTGTGGATCGTCTTGAAGCTTTTTTATCATACCGAACAGCTATTACAGCGTACCAAGCAGATTTCAAAGCTCTTGCACACAATTTTGAGAAAGCCGTCAATCCTGCAAAGCAAGGTGCAAAGCAAGGCAGAAAGCCATACAGAGAAGCGATGTCTCCAGCTATGAAGGACGTCATGAAGCACTGGACGGTACCTATTTCCGAGAATAGCCCTGTTGAACAAGCATTGTGGGCCAAGAAGCGAAAGGTGGAGCAGAATGTCCACCGATCTAGCGTTGCGGTGGAAGACATACTACGGAAACACCACAGTTCTTTGCCCATGGATTGTGCACAACTCGTCGAAATAGACCCAGGGACCGATACCTGTCTACTGACATTCGAGCAGGACATCCAGAAGCTACAAGAATCTATGGATATGGTAGATCTGGAAGGAACAAAAGGAGAAGACGAACGGCAAATTCGCCTTGTCAACAGGTGGGCATAGGGTAGCAAATAGCGAAAGAATCACATGTCTTGGAATCGTTGTGTTGTACATCTTCGTGCGTTCGGTTCGGTGTTAAAAGCGAGTACGTTCCTTTCTTGAAAGGGTTTCAGTTATCGGTATGTATCCTAGTGGTGATTATATAATGACGTCCCTTGTCTTTATCTATCTTGACTAGGTGTGAGTCTTCAAAGTTGGATATCATTGATCCATCTCTCATGAAGATCTCTGGGATAATTACAAATTAGGGGTAAGTACTCTAAGATCAGAACGGGAATTGTTAAAAAGAAAAGAAAGGAAAAAGGGGGGAAAGCGTATTCTGGACGTTCTTTTCACACATTCTGTATATGTGTTCTATATATGTAATTTGATTGTTAATAGAGTGCAGGCTGTATGTGTTATCCAGGTTAGATCAAGTAACCAGATATGGCGGGAAGTCCCACTCCGGGCCCGAAGCCGTTTATCCGGGCCTCACCCCTCCTGGCGACTTTAACCAACTTTCTTGCTCATTCCTTCACACCACCCAAGCATATACAAAGGAATTCGATGATTTGTGCTCCTCCTCCCGCATCAGCAGGGTTATCAGCCTACAGAGTTCACATCATCGGCCATGTGCACAACTGCTACTTCCCAGGTGGGCAATCTGTTGGACAGTAGAGCCTCCGCAGACCAAAATGTCCACAACATTGTCGAGCCCGCAGTGACCGGCTTTAAGAAGTATTTAATGTATTTCACGGTCTCCCGTTTCAACGCACGACTCCATCTTGGCTCGAAAATGAATCCAGCCACATACTACTTTGAAACAAGCGTATCGCAATCCGCACCACAGTTTCTACTGCGGCGGGGCGATTCTAAAATGGCGCCAATGGTCAACTTCGTCAAGCTTAGCAACTCGTCACGGCACGCTTTGTTGGGCAAGGGGGACTTTACAAAGCAACCAGAAGAGCAGCCTGTTTTCGAGGAATTGCGTCGAGACCAGAACCTCGTCCACCGTAGCGACTACCAGTTTGGCACCACAGAGGGTAGCGTGACCGGTCGAAGAGCTGAGTTCTATTGGCGGAAGAATAAGGAGGCACGGCTCAAAACAGTCTATGACTGCTTAGACGAGAACGGTCGCGTGGTGGCCAAATTTTTCAGCGGCGGTGCTCTCAATTGGAGGAAAGGGGCTGAGATCGAGGTGTTGGAGGGATTAGATCAAGGGCTGGAAGGGTTTTTGATCATGAGTGCATTGGCAATTTGGGCGTCGGAAGGCCGAGGGTTTCGCAGTCTCTTCAGCGGGTTTAGCAATGGGGACAAGAGGAACTAGGATGTCATCATAAGGATATCGCCCATTGCAAACTGTTGCGAAAATCTTGGCGCTTGTTGCGGAGCTGCTGCTCCTCAGCCAATTCATATGAAGCTCTCAATTACCAATTTGCTTCACACTGAATCTATATCAAAGGACAGCAGACATTTGTACACTGCAGTGGAACCCATTGCAAATCCCTCTTGCGGTCTAACAGTAACAGATTAAATAGGTCAAGTTCTTCATGTCGAAACCCTATAGAAAATGAGGATATGTATTCGAACTCGAAAGCCAGAAGAATCAGACGCAGTTCCGTATCATTGTGATATCAAGCACATTTCGTAGATGTGAATCGTTAGTCCTTAATAGAGCATTGTCAAACCGCTGCCAAGGCTTTTGCAGCGGTAATGAGCAATATAGTACGGCTTATCTCTGGGCAGCCAGATTCGACAGCCAGATTCGATTTCTGCAGATTCGGCAAGTCGGCGTTTCGGGGCTTGGCAATATATGCCCCACCAAAATTGGGTGGGGAGTTTATCACTCAATCCCCCTATGTGAAATATCTTTTAAAGTGCAATACAAAGAGAGTTGCCACAAGATCTATTGTCTATTTGGGACTTTTGATATATTCTATGATGTTGTATCTAGTATCTAGGTCTATTTGCCTCGTTTTGACTGATCCTGCTTGCCCTCGTGCATAGCCTTGTAGTCCAGAGTAGGTCCTCTAGCCCGTTTTGGCCGTGCATCCGTCTGCAATAGAGCAGGAGCTGTTGAGGCGGGTAGAATGAATGAATTCTCCTCCTCCTCCTCCTTCTGGGGCGCAGGCAGGTTATCCTTGAACGGTAACGGCGTTGCCCTAGCAACTGACTCCTCTGGCGGCGGCGGCGGCGTTGCTCTGATGATGAGCATCTCATTCTGCTGCCCTGTCACGACAGAAACGTCTCTAGGGCCAAACTGGGGTATCTCCGCCGCAGTAGAAGCGCCTAGGGTCATATTGAGAGCAAGTTGGTCTCTCTCTTGCAGCCTCTGCTCGCGCTCGCGAGCGTTAAGCTCTCTTGCGGCTATTTCAGCTCCCGTAAGCCCCCTAGCGTTGGCCTTGCCGTGAGCCTTTTTAGGTACCCATTTCTGCTTGGGTATAGGTAAAGGCTGGGCCACAGAGACCCCACGACCCTCATATGCAGCCTGTGCAAGGCCTAATATCCTTCTATCGTTCTGAGCTATTTCGTCATCGATATAGACTTGATCTGTGCTAGAGAGAGCGTCTCTAACGACGAGAAGATGCTGGCCTACGGAGGTGTGTTGACAGCGTTGTGGAGATAGATAGTTGGTCTCTCGTATGCCTGTATTACTAGCCTCCTGATTTGTTGGTACCCAGCCGCTGAATCGAATGATAGGGTCCTTAATCCACCAACGAGGGTGTATTAAAGACTTAGGGATAGGCTGGCCACTCTTGGCGATAGCGAATAAGTGATGTTTGCAGGGTAAATACCATCGAAGAAGCAGCTGACAAAATGATAGGAGGATATTAGGTCTCGCGCAGGCTGCGTATGAGGGTCGTGGGGTCCCTGTGGCCTACCCTTTACCTGTACCAAAGCAGAAATGGGTACGTAAAGCGGCTCATGGCAAGGCTAACAGTAGGGGGCTCACAGGGGCTGAAATAGCTGCTAGAGAGCTCAACGCTCGTGAGCGTGAGCAGAGACTGCGAGAGAGAGACCAACTTGCTATTAATATGACTCGGAGCGCTTCTACTCAAGTGCAGATGCCCCAGTTTGATCCTAGAGACGTTGCTGATATAGCAGGGCAACAGGATGAGATTCTCATCAGAGCAACGCCGCCGCCGCCTCCGGAGGAGTCAGTTACCAGGCCAACGCCGTTATCGTTCGAGGATAGCTTGTCTACGCTCCAGCAGCAGGAGGAGGAGGAGGAGGAGGAGGAGGAGAAGGAGGAGGAGAAGGAGGAGGAGAAGGAGGAGGATCCATTCGTTCTACCTGCCTCCACAGCTCCTGCCCTGTTACAGACGAATGCACGGCCAAAACGGGCTAGAGGACCTACCCTGGACTATCCACCACTCTGCGACATATAGCGGATTAGCGCCGGGCACTAAACCTTAATTGTATTCTGCCTAATGCGGAAATAAGAAAACACTGCAGAATACATAGGGTATTGGTCATCAATGACTCAAAAGCACCATCAGGAGGAGATCTCCGGGCCTCTTGATACCATAGAAGCTGCTCCATTAGCTAGCGACCTCCCTCGACCAAAGAGAGCTCGAATTCAGAGCCAAAAAGCCCTAGAAAATCGAGCTCAAAATCAACTATTCAAAGTCCTTCCTCTGCGGTCTCCAAATTCATCTCCATCTCCATCAACATCGAAACTACGACAGCCATCAAATAGTCAAAATAGCTCTCAACAAGTTGGCAAAAGCAGGGCTCATAGGCAAGAGAAGGAAGATTGGCAAATACAATTTGAATCGACTCGAAGTAAGCCAGAAAGGCTACAAATCCTCCGCGAGCACATCGGTCCTAATAAGGCATATCCTGAGAAATTACACGTTCCAACGCCGCCTGCGCCAGGGCGTCCATTACTACACCCTCATCAATACAAACCATTGGATCTATTCCATCGATTTATTCCTTAAGAGCTATTCTCAGGGATTGCGGAGCACACCAATCAATACGCAGACGAAGAAAGAGCAGAAGAATTCATTCCACAGCGAGCATGGCAAGAGGTCACTGCTACAGATATTGGAGGCTATATTGGTGCTGTTCTCATGATTGGAGCACAGCCAGGCAGCAGAGACCTAGCCTATTATTGGAATCAACAAGATAGTCTTCCGGATTGGCCTGTTGCTGAGTACATCTCTAGAGACCGATTTCAGCAGATTTCACGATACCTCAAGCTCAACAAGCCAGGAGATCTACCCGATAGTCAATGGTATAAGAAGGTTGAGCCTCTTGCTACAAAATTTCGAGAAGCAACAACAGCAGAACTATATGAGCTACCACAGAATCTCTCAATTGATGAGCAATTGATCAAATTCAAAGGCCGCTCAAAACACACTATACAAATGAATTCAAAGGCCGCAGAACAGGGTTACAAGATCTATAGCCTCTGCTGTGCAAACGGCTACATGATCGATTTTAGATTCACTAGTGGACAGCAGAAAATAGCTCAATTGGGATCATATCCAGGGTTTTCTCAAAGCGAGTCTGTAGTACTCGATTTAGCCTATTCACTCTTAAAACGCTTTCCACAGCCTCGACCCTTCTACGTTCTTCATCTCGACAATTTCTTCACCACTCGTGCCCTTTATCAAGAGCTTTATGAGCTTGGAATTGGCGCCAACGGGACGGCCAAAGCAGGATCTGGTATTCCAAAAGAGCTAGCCTGTCTTGGAGAAGCAATGACCAAGCAAAACAACCATGGCGAATGGTTCAATTACGTCGTTGATAGCGTCAACTGCATTGCTTTCTGCGACTCAGCTTCCAAAGCAATGATGACTACCGTCCACGACCCTACTGTCGAAGAATACGCCTATTTTGATGCTGTGAGACGTCCTGGAGCTTCTCTCAAACACGCAAAGTCAATAGAGCCTATCAATAATGGCTCAAAAAAGCAATTGAGAAAGTTACTCGCCCTTGACGACTACAACCAACATATGAGCGGCTCTGATAATCATGCAAAGCTGAATAGCTTCTATTCAACCGCTCAACACTATCATAGACGCAATTGGCTTCCTTTATTCTATCTACTACTTGACGCTGCTGTCACAAACGCCTATATCCTCTATAAGCTGGGTGCTAGAACCGCAAAGCTCTCACATGCTGAATTTCAAGAGCAAATTGCAAGAGGGCTGCTTCAAGCACCGGGTGCTATTCTACGACACCGAAGGCCTAAATTGACGCCAAAAAATCGCAATTCGCGTGCCAAATCAGTACGAAAGAGCGTCTCTAAAGGCCATTCGTGGACTAAGCTAGATAGCTATCGTAACTGTCAAGTCTGCAGCAAAAACCGAAAGAGGGGCAGGCCTCGTAAGGCGCTTCAGGAGGCAGGCATACTTCTGATGCTTGGAACGTAAGAACATATACTACTAGAGGCGT
>QQTW01001571.1_pt1 | contig 16078 bp, 16 predicted proteins | sample 1904831 | NCBI WGS metagenome assembly QQTW01 (sample SAMN09435610, study PRJNA476489) | Subsurface metagenome, whole genome shotgun sequencing project. | reverse complement strand
CCCCCTGCTCCCCCTTCTCCCCCTGCTCCCCCTACTCCCCCCACTCCCCCCACTCCCCCTACTCTCTTCCTCACCTCCCAGGCCGATTACGAAACAACTGTATGCCGCGCCAAAAAGTATATTCAGGCTGGAGATATCTTTCAGGCTAATCTTTCCCTCCGGTTTGAGGCTCACACGGCGGCTGACAGCTGGGCCATTTATCGCGCCTTGCAGCAAATTAACCCATCCCCTTTTGCTAGCTATTGGCAGACGCCTTGGGGTATTGTAATCAGCTGTTCTCCTGAAAGGCTAGTGCAGTTGCAAAGTGGTAAAACTAAATTTCGTGTCTCTACGCGACCGATCGCCGGGACGAGATCGCGCGGAGCTACTCCAGCCCAAGATCAACAACTGGCGCAAGATCTAATCACTAATGCCAAGGAAAGAGCCGAACACATTATGCTCGTGGATCTCGAACGCAATGACTTAGGGCGGGTGTGTGAGTGGGGAACTGTTGCTGTCAACGAATTACTGACGATTGAGCGATATAGCCATGTTATGCACCTCGTTAGCAACATCACCGGCACTTTACGACCAGATTGCAACGCTGTTGATTTGATTCGCGCTATGTTTCCTGGTGGCACCATCACCGGCTGCCCCAAAGTCCGGTGCATGGAAATCATTGAAGAACTGGAACCGATGCGGCGTAGCTTGTTCTACGGATCTTGTGGCTACTTAGATTGGCGGGGTAATATGGACTTAAATATCTTGATCCGCACACTTTTGTTAAAATCCTCATCCTCTGAGGATACCCCAGCTAGGTCGATAGTTTGGGGTCAAGTCGGAGCCGGAATTGTTGCAGATAGCGATCCTGAAAGAGAATGGTATGAATCCCTGCACAAAGCGCAGGCACAACTTGCGGCACTTAAGAGTCTTGATTCAACTTGATGATTCGATTAGGAACTGATATCGTTTACATTCCTCGGATTCAAGCAACCATTGATCGTTTTGGCGATCGCTTTTTACAGCGGGTGTACACGCAAGCTGAACAACTTGATTGTGGGTACGGGAACTCCTCGCCCAGTCGCCTCTCTATTAACCGATTGGCTGGACGCTGGGCAGCGAAGGAAGCCGTTGCTAAGGCACTGGGAACGGGGTGGTGTGGTGTAAGCTACACCGATATTGAGATTCGACGCCAGCCCAGTGGGGCGCCAGCGGTCCATCTCCACCGCCAGGCGACGGCAGTTGTGGCAATTTGGGGAGAAGGTCAATGGCAGCTGAGTTTGAGTCATGATGGCAATTATGCGCTCGCCACCGCGCTCCTGGTTTGCTCAACTCAACAACAGTCCCCACTCAGAGGCAATGCGAATTAATTCTTTGCCTACAGAATACCCCCCATTGCTTGTTTGCTCATTTATTGCTGTCGAGTTATCATCTGCACAATCTGTTGACTGTCTAAAAGCGGGTAGTGTTGCTAGCATCAACATTTGATGAATACAGAAAATTACTTAAATCATCCAACTTTTGGTCTGCTTTACAGAGTTTGTGTGCTTGAGGATCACCAGGAAGTTTTTTCCACCCTCTATGCGCAGCGCTTATTTTTTTTGGTAACAACTGGAACCATAGGTCTGAAATTTGAGCCGATTAGCCGTTCCGAAGTTCGCCTGCTGCTGGAACATCGCTTACGTATGCTCCGGCGCATCGGCCAATCGCAGGATTACGATCAGCTTCAAGCCATTTTGCAACGAATGTTCCAATGACCAGTTTTATTGCCTCGCGCATCGCGGAGATTCGCCAACACCTTCCAGCTTCAGTCAAGTTGATTGCCGTCAGCAAGCAGGCGTCTGTAGCAGCAATGCGCGAAGCCTATGCTGTTGGAGTTCGGGATTTTGGCGAAAGTCGCGTCCAAGAAGCAGCCAGCAAACAGGCTCAATTGCAAGATTTACCAGATATTACCTGGCACTTTATTGGAAGTTTGCAAACCAACAAAGCGAAAAAAGCTTTAGAACTATTTCAGTGGATTCACTCATTAGACAGTTTGAAATTAGCGCAGCGATTAGACCAGTTGGCTCAACCGCTGTCTTGTAAGCCGCAAGTTTGCCTACAGGTGAAGCTTCTGCCTGATCCCAATAAATCGGGTTGGACTGTCAGTGAACTCAAGGCTGACTTAGCTGAACTCAATCAATATAGCAATCTGCAAATCCGGGGTTTGATGACGATTCCTCCTTTAGGATTGAATGATTCAGAAATATTGAAGGTTTTTAATCGCACCCACGAACTCGCTCTTGAAATCCAGCAGCAAAATTGGTCCCATATTCAAATGCAGCAGTTGTCAATGGGCATGTCGGAGGACTACCAACTGGCGCTCCTCGCCGGTGCGACGATGGTGCGGTTGGGACGAATCTTATTTGGAGAACGACCAGCGTTGGATAGCACTATGCAGTTCCGCTCTTGAGCAGGGGAATGTAGGGTGGGCACTGCCCACTAATTACCGCTCTTAGTGGGCACAGCAACCTTACCAATGATTGGTTTTCAAGAATTCCGCAACGGTATCCTCACTTTGTTGACTAAAAATATAGCTTTATCTGCTGACAAAAGAGATAATATTGACGAAGTTTGGGCGTAGCTCAAGCGAGGTTTCCTCGCTTGAGAACATTGACGAAAGCTTAGAAAAGCGCTAAGAAGTTGCTTACGACTTGGATTTGGAGCTGGAGCTATTAATCCTCACAGGATTACCAATGTTTGTAGTGGGGACTACGGAGAGGGAAAAACTTGACTACATGCTTTCTCAACCTCGTGTTCCTACTTACTTGATAAAAATGCGTTTTCCAAGTTAACTATAAGTGTGAATTGCCAGGGAGAGTGAACAGTGAACAATGTCTTTTCCAAGCTCCGAGATTTTGTTGGCTTGAATGATCCAGTCGAATATGAGTACGAGTATGAAGAAGATGGGAATGGAGATCGAAATAACTACCAGCAACAGCATCCCCAACCAACACCAGAGGAAGATGCTCGCCAGCGCCGACGGGTGCGCGAAAGGATGGTAGTTGGAACAGATGCAGCAATAGGATCAACCATGAATAATGTAATTGAAATGCCTGGCTCCGCTAATGGCGTTTATGAAGTAATGGTAATGGAGCCGCGCTCCTTTGAAGAAATGCCTCAAGCGATTCAAGCATTGCGAGATCGTAAGTCGGTGGTGCTAAACCTGACGATGATGGATCCGGATCAGGCACAGCGGGCAGTAGATTTTGTTGCGGGTGGTACCTACGCTATGGATGGTCACCAAGAGCGAGTAGGCGAGAGTATCTTTCTGTTTACGCCCATCTGTGTTCAAGTCACTACTCAGTTAGGCGTTGTTCATGAAGTGCCGCAAGCCCCAGTGCGTACTCAACGGGTTACGGCTCCTACTCCCGCTTGGACACCGGAATCAACTCGGATTGCTCAGTCAAGTTAAAGTTTTGTAGGGGTAGTGCCTATCTACTTGCCTGTTTTAAGTTTTAAATCAACTTACTCCTCAAAAATCGAGTTGGAGACAGGATTGTTCAGTTGTCTGTTAAGTTTGGCCTAATTGGTGGCGGGGTAATGGGAGAAGCGCTCTTATCCCGCCTAATTGCTCAAAAAATTTATCAAGCATCAGAAGTCATAGTCAGCGAACCCCAACAGCAACGCCGGAGGGTTTTGGAGCAGCAATACGGTGTTCAGGTAACAGCAGATAATCGAGTTGTTGCCCTAGAAACATCCGTCATTTTGTTAGCTGTTAAACCGCAAGCGTTCGACGCGATCGCAGCAGAATTAGCAGATGTTGTCGCCACATCAGCGGTCGAATCACCACCGCTGATAATTTCAATCTTAGCCGGTGTGCCGTTGAGCAAGCTGGAAGCGGCTTTTCCTCAACTGCCTGTCATCCGGGCGATGCCTAATACTCCGGCAACGGTGGGGGCAGGAATTACCGCCATTTCCTCAGGCTCCCATACCAAGTCAAGCCATCTAGAAACAGCGCAGAAACTGTTCTCTGCGGTAGGAGAAGTAGTCGTTGTACCAGAAACGCTAATGGATGCGGTGACTGGGCTATCGGGATCGGGACCGGCTTATGTGGCGATCATGGTGGAAGCGCTATCTGATGGGGGCGTGGCAGCTGGGTTACCTAGAGCGATCGCAACTGCGCTGGCACTGCAAACAGTACTGGGAACAGCTCAACTGTTGCACGAAACTGGGATGCATCCAGCCCAATTGAAAGACAATGTTACTAGCCCAGGCGGTACCACCATCGCTGGAGTAGCCCAGTTGGAACGTGCCGGGTTTCGCTCGGCTTTGATTGCAGCAGTGGAAGCGGCTTCAAAGCGATCGCAGGAACTTGGCAAATAAGGGCGCGTCGACGCGAGGAGATACTCTTGCCGATGGGTCGGCAGTTTAGAATCAGTGTAGATGTCGCCTCAATGTTGAAAAAAGTGAGGTTAGTCTAGTAAGCAACTATATTAAAATTATTGTTGAGTGAACGTTTCCCAACTGTTTCCAGAACTTGACCTAAAAACCATATTTCCGTTTGAGCTGGATGAGTTCCAGCAGGCTGCGATCACAGCCCTTAATGCCAATCGCTCTGTTGTCGTGTGCGCGCCCACCGGTTCCGGAAAAACTGTAATTGGGGAATACGCCATTTATCGCGCCCTCTCCCGGGGACGGCGAGTGTTTTATACCACCCCCCTGAAGGCGCTCTCAAACCAAAAACTGCGTGACTTCCGCGATCGCTTTGGGGCTAATATGGTCGGTCTTTTGACCGGCGATGCATCCATCAACCGGGAAGCCCCGATCCTGGTGATGACAACGGAAATTTTCCGCAATATGCTCTATGGTACGCCCATTGGAAAAGTCGGTATCTCTCTAGTGGGTGTAGAGGCTGTGGTGCTGGATGAGTGCCACTACATGAACGACCGGCAGCGGGGCACGGTTTGGGAAGAATCAATCATCTACTGCCCCGCTTCCATTCAGTTAGTTGCTCTTTCAGCAACCATTGCCAACAGTGACCAGCTGACTGACTGGATCAATCAGGTTCATGGTCCAACAGAACTGATCTACTCCAACTTTCGACCCGTTCCGTTGGAATTTTACTTCTGTAATCCCAAGGGGCTATTTCCCCTACTTGACAACAACTCCCCCAAACTTAATCCCCGTCTCAAACCCAAGCCTGGAAGCAGCGAACGTCGTGGTGCCAGACCAGAGGCTCCGAGTTTAGTCTATACCCTGACTCAGCTGACATCTAGGGATATGCTACCAGCGATTTACTTCATCTTCAGCCGCCGGGGTTGTGATAAAGCAGTGGCGGATCTGGGTTCTGTATCATTGGTTAATGAGGCAGAGGCAGAGCAGTTGCGGTGGCAGATTGACGAATTTTTGCAGCGAAATCCAGACGCAGGCCGCTCTGGACAAATTTCTCCCCTCTACCGTGGTATTGCTGCCCACCATGCAGGGATATTGCCTGCCTGGAAGGGACTGGTGGAAGAACTATTCCAGCAGGGGCTGATTAAAGTTGTATTTGCTACCGAAACGCTGGCAGCTGGAATCAATATGCCTGCCCGGACAACATTAATTTCCACCCTCTCCAAACGTACCGACCGGGGACACCGGCTACTGAATGCTTCAGAGTTCTTGCAAATGGCAGGGCGGGCAGGTCGTCGGGGGATGGATGAACGGGGCTATGTGGTTACAGTGCAAACGCCGTTTGAAGGCGCTAAAGATGCGGCTAATTTGGCAACATCTGGGGCGGATCCACTCAGGAGCCAGTTTACGCCTAGCTACGGCATGGTGTTGAATCTGCTGCAAACCCACACGCTGGAGCAAGCAAAGGAGCTGGTGGAACGCAGCTTTGCTCAGTATATGGAGACGCTGAAGTTGAAGCCGCAGTACGAAGCGCTCAAGGCACTTCAAGCACAACTAGCTCAAATCCAGGAGCCGCTGGCTTATGTAGACGTGGGGCAGCTCGATAGCTATGAGAAATTGCGACAACGCCTCAAAGTTGAACGCCAGCTGTTGAAGACCCTGCAAGACCAAGCCCAGGAAGTACGGGCTAAGCAATTAGGCATGACTATTAGCTTTGCCATGTCAGGGACGCTGTTGAGTCTGAAGGGTAAACACGTGCCAAATGCCTCGCCGATATCGGCTGTATTAGTTGCTAAAACGCCGGGGTCTGGTCAATCTCCTTACTTAATCTGCTTGGGGGGAAATAACCGCTGGTACGTGGTCACGACAATTGATGTGGTGGATTTGTACGCAGAATTGCCACGCCTTAATATCCCAAGTGACCTGCTGCCGCCAGTTGAGATGCCCCTGAAGCCGGGACAGTCCCGTCGTGGAAATGAGGTTTCAGCCGCGATCGCTTCAATGATTCCTGAAGCAGCGCCGTTGGATATGCCTCCAGAAGTCGATGCACAACAGCAACGGGTTGCCGCCGTACAAGCGCAATTAGAGGAGCACCCCTTACATCAATTGGGCAATCCGTCATCCATCCTTAAGCGTAGAACCAGAAGCATACAACTGCAAGCAGAAATAGCAGAGCGTGAGGCAGAGTTGAATCAGCAGTCCCAACGCCACTGGCAGGAATTTCTCTACTTAATTGAAATTTTGCAGCGGTTCGGTTGTTTGGATAACCTGGTTCCCACGTCTTTAGGGCAAATCGCGGCGGCAATTCGGGGAGAAAATGAGTTGTGGCTAGGTTTGGCCCTAGCAAGTGGCGAGTTTGACAACCTGGATCCGCACCACCTAGCAGCGGCAACTGCTGCTCTGGTTACTGAGACTCCGCGTCCGGACAGCTGGGTTCGCTACGCCCTGTCCCCTGAAGTGGAAGAGGCTCTAGCTGGATTGCGCTCTACTCGTCGCCAATTGTTTCAGTTGCAACGTCGGTATAATATCGCTCTCCCTGCCTGGTTGTCAGAGGAGTTAGTTGCCTTGGTGGAGCAGTGGGCACTGGGGGTGGAATGGTTAGATCTTTGCGCTCATACGAGTTTGGATGAAGGCGATGTGGTACGGCTCTTACGCCGGACGTTGGATTTATTATCGCAGGTACCCCACGTGCCCTATCTGCCAGAATCCTTGCAGCGTAATGCCTATCGTGCTATGCAGCTTCTAGACCGGTTCCCAGTCAATGAGGTGGTTGAATGAAATTAGCTGGTAGTCCTATGCTGCTGGAATGGTGTGTACTTTCCTCTATCAGGCTTCGACAATTCTACGCCTATTAGCAACTACCATCAAGACGTAGGAATCCCCGTCAGTACCGGGTGCACCGATTGAGTCAGAGTAAAGCGATCGCTCTTGCCAATGCACGCCCCTGATTCCTGAGCAACCGTTGTAATCAAAGCTGGATTAATCGTCGTTTCCGCAAAAATTGCCGGAACGCCAATTATCTTGATTGAATCTGACAGGCTTTTTACGGTTTAGGCACTCGCTTGCTCCTCTGTGGTGAACTACCTACACCGCCTGAGTACAGGTAGGTGTAGGTAGTTCACCGGATGTATTTTGACCGAAAAATGGGTTTTATGTCTGCTAATACTCCTCAAAACCCTTAAAAACGATGTCTGCTAATGTAAGTGGCACTATTTTTCATCAAAATTTTGGGTTGAAACCACGGGGAATCGTGGGCGACTTTGTATTATATTGAATATATATCCAGCCCGCCGCTTTAACAAAGGCACAAAATCTAATTTCCACTTTGTCTGGGAATTATGAGGAAACGGTTTCGAGGCTAACTAGTGAAGACGGTGAAATTCCGTAAATAAGTTAGTACTTAGGGGAGAGGGATGAGAAACCATGTGTGACTCCTGGAAAAGAACTGAATATTGGCGTAGGGGTGCAGTCAATCACCCTATTGCAGTCTGCCTGTAGTTACGGAGCTATTGGAGTTTGAATTGCAAGCCTCATCCCCTTGTGGGTGAGGCAGTTGACCGACAATAGGAGCCAGTCCCCCTGACCCCTAACTTATGCCTAATTGAATTAGGACTTTTCTGACGCAACACTATTACTTTGAGCCGTCTTTTCGTTCTTGCTATTGCTATGAGCATTACCATTGCGGGGTTGAATCACACCATAGCCACCATGATTGCGCTCGTAAATAACATTAATCTCGCCGGTTTCGGCATTGCGGAACATATAAAAATCGTGACCCACTAGCTGCAACTGTTCCAAGGCTTCTTCAATCGTCCTTAGCGGCATGGCGAAGTATTTGGTGCGTACCACAACGCTTGGCAGTTCCGGGGTGCGATCGCCGATCAAATCGGACACCACTGGTTGTTCCATCCCCACTTCTGTTTTGGGCTGGGCATGGGTTTTCTTGTCTTGACGCCTTTCTTTGTACTTGCGCAGTTGGCGAGCAATCTTATCGGCTACCAAGTCTATGCTGGCATATAGGCTTTCGCTACTCTCCTCGGCACGGATTACACTTCCGTTGGCGTAAATCGTCACTTCAGCCGCTTGCTTGGGAGTTATCCGGGGATTGCGGGCTACTGACAAATGCACATCCACCTCAGTTGTCAAATTCTGAAAGTGATTCACCGCCTTTTCAATCTTCTGATGCACATACTCACGAATCGCATCAGTGATTTCAATATTTTTGCCGTGGATAACAAGCTTCATATTTAATTCTCCCACTTGACTATCATCCAAACTTTTTTGGGTGAAGCGGAAAGCTATGTGTTAATTGCCGCTTTCCCAAGAAACAATCGTGAATTGGCTTTGTTGAGCGCGGGGGCAATGTATCTATTTTAGCACTTAAAAACAAGACCCAAATTTGTGGCAATTTTTACCACGCTCCTAGTTTTTCAATACCCTGCACACTTCTTCTACCCCCTGCTTTGTATGCTGCTGGGAGGCTATTCAACTGCAGTCACCTCCGCACGGGGCTGTCCTCGCAAACTTGAGCTTATAAATTCACCCTAGCACTTTGTATTTTAGATAACAGCCACCTTTGAACTCTTTTCAAGAACCTTTGCATCCCTTAACATTTCTTAATTTTCCGGCTGGAAATTGAAACAAATTTTTGTAAAAGTAAGCTTGATTTTTGGCATAATTCAGACTATGAAAACATCCCTTAACGACTCAGCCCAGCCGCAACGCCGCCGGTGCTGGCTATACAACCAGGGACTGGTATCCTACCCAGCTGCCTTGGATTGGCAGCGATCGCTTTTGAAAGAGCGCGTCAATAACCCCAGTCTGGATGACGTGTTAATCTTGCTAGAACATCCGCCTGTTTATACCCTCGGACAAGGAGCGCGTTTAGAATTCCTCAAATTTGACCCTGACAAAACAAACTGGGACGTCTACCGAGTCGAGCGAGGCGGTGAGGTGACGTACCATTGCCCTGGCACTTTAGTGGGCTACCCAATTCTGAATTTGCAACATTACCGTAAAGACTTGCACTGGTATCTGCGGCAGCTGGAAGAAGTGTTAATCCGAGTGCTGGCTGTTTACGGGTTGAAGGGCTCGCGCCTTCCGGGGTTAACAGGTGTTTGGCTAGAAGGGATTAAGGTGGCAGCGATCGGCATCAAGGTCAGCCGCTGGATTACCATGCACGGCTTTGCCTTAAATGTGTGTCCAGACCTTACAGGCTTTGAGCGCATCGTGCCCTGCGGTATTTCTGACAAAAAGGTTGGCAGTTTGGCTGAATGGATTCCAGAAATTAATATGGAGCAGGTACGCTTACTCGTGGCAGCAGCGTTTGCCTCTGTGTTTGGCGTCAACTTGGTAGAGCCACAGTAATCAATCACCTAAAACTATTCCTTGGTCAGGTGAGTATTTTCTTTACGAGACTTATTAACTGGGTTCATAATGTGCTCCAAGAAACTAAAGACTCGAGAGGAAAAGACCGTTAATATCAAGTAAATTAGGGCAACAGCAGCGTAAATCTCAAAGGCGCGATAGTTGTTTGCCACAATCAACTGTCCCTGGCGGAATAGCTCTTCAAAACCAATCACTGCTACCAAGCTAGTGTCTTTGAGTAGAGTGATGAACTCATTACCCAGCGGTGGCAGCATCCGCCGTAAGGCTTGGGGAAAGATGACATAGCGCATAGTTTCCCATGCTCCCAAACCCAGCGACTCGGCGGCTTCTGATTGACCCTTTTCAATAGACTGGATACCTGCCCGGACAATCTCAGCAAGATAGGCGGCGCTATTGAGACTCAGCGCTAAAACTGCCGCCGTCAGACGGTTTAGGCTGAAGGTGATGCCAATTCCTTGCAGTAGGGCAGGTAAGCCAAAGTAAATCATGAAAATCTGCACCAGCAAGGGTGTCCCTCGGAAGAAGTCTACATACGCTCTGGTTAGCCAGCGCAGTGGTGCAAGTTTTGAGAGGCGGGCAATGCCAATTAGCGAACCGCCAAGCATTCCCAGCAATACCGACAATGCAGTCAGTTCAAGCGTCACCAACGCTCCTTTTAACAAGTTTGGCAAAGCACTTAAGATGACGCTGGAAGCTTTAACCGGGTCAGTTGAGGTACCAGATTGTGTAGTTTCCGGCAGTTGTGGGGGTTTGGCATTAAACCACTTCTGGTAAATCTGCTCGTAAGTGCCATTGTCCAGGATAGTGGTCAAACCCTTGTTGATCGAGTCTAAATTAGGAGAATTTTTAGGAGTGGGAATGCCATAGTATTCTTCTGTGAGCAGTTGCTCGCTGATTTTGAGTCCTTGGAGATTATTGTTTTTGATAGCATAGAGAATCACTGGCGCATCATGGACGACGGCATCCACATTACGATTACGTAATTCCTGAAGAGCAACTGGTGCCGAGTCAAAGGTGCGAATTTGAGCACCAGCGATTTTCTGTGCCTCAGCCGCGCCGGTTGTGCCGATTTGTACGGCGACCTTTTTGTTTTTGAGACTATCTAGAGAAGTGATGTCTTTGTTGTCAGCTTGAGTAGCGATCGCTAACCCAGCTTTAAAGTAAGGTCGCGAGAAGGATACGGTTTTGCTACGCTCGGCGTTGATGGTCATAGCGCTAACCGCACCATCCACAGTTTTAGACTGCAAAGCGGGGATAATGCCGTCAAAGGGCATACTCCGAAATTCCACATTGAAGTCAGCGGCGAGGCCAATCGCCTTAATTAGGTCAATATCAAAGCCTTGCAACTCTCCGCCCTTACCCTGCATTTCAAAGGGTGGGAAAGTAGGCTCTGTGGCAATTATGAGCGTCTTTTGAGCTTTAACGGGACTGAAAAAAGAAATACACAGAACAATCAAACAACTTAAGCTGAAAAGTAGAGTAAAGTGTAGCGGACGAGACCGAATAAATCTCTGCATATGCATTATTATCTTTTTTTTATTTACTACCCACTGCAACTTCCACCAACAAAGATTTGCTGATTGGATAAATATTACGATGTGCAGTCCCTTAAACTTAGTTATATCCAATTAGTGATAGACTAAAAAAGCTTGCATTGGCTTAGTAAAGCCCTAAGTGAATACACCCACAGTCGAGGGAGCTATGAAAGATTCCACCCCGGCAATTGTCTATGAGGGCATTGAAAAAAACTTTGGTTCTCTAAAGGTGTTACAAGGAATTAGCGGCTCGATTAACCGAGGGGAAGTGGTTGCGGTAATTGGCTCCTCGGGTTGTGGTAAGAGTACGCTTCTTCGCTGCTTCAATCGCCTGGAGAAAATTGACCGGGGGCGTCTGGAAGTGAATGGAATAGATTTGTCACAGCCCGATCTCCCACATAAGGAAGTGCGGAAACTGCATACTGATGTGGGGATGGTGTTTCAGCAGTTCAATTTATTTCCTCATTTGAGTGTGCTCGACAACCTAACACTGGCTCCGCGCAGGGTACTGGGCAAATCTAAGCAGGAGAGTGAGAAGCAGGCTAGGTTTTATCTGGATAAGGTAGGTCTAGCTGAGAAGGCAGGGTCTTATCCGGACCAACTCTCTGGTGGACAAAAGCAACGCGTAGCGATCGCGCGTAGTCTGTGTATGAACCCCCAGGTGATGTTATTCGATGAACCGACTAGCGCTCTTGACCCGGAACTGGTGGGGGAAGTGTTACACGTGATGCAGCAACTGGCTGAAGAAGGAATGACGATGGTGGTAGTCACCCACGAGATGCAGTTTGCTCGTGAAGTGGCAAATCGGGTGATATTTCTGGATAAAGGCTGCGTGGCAGAAGAAGGAAATTCGCGGCAGGTTATAACTAATCCGACTAGCGATCGCCTCCGGGCTTTCTTGAGTCGTATGAATGTTGTGAGTCCTTAGGGCGGACAGGATGCCCACCCCTTCGGTATTCCCAGGGTTCAACAAATTTAGAATCGCTCCAGACACCCCGCCGTTGCTGCTTCGCCTCAGCTTCTGCTTGCTCCACGAGGGCGGCGCTGGGACAATTTTTTAAGTAGGGGCGGTAAACCAGCGCCAGTCCCTCACGAGTTAACACTTCTTGGATAAAGGTGCCATCGCGCAAGCGTACCTCACTTACTTTACGACCATAGCGATCGCTGTCAGTTATGGTCAAAGTCACGCGATCGCCCCCTTGTTCAACCAACTGCTTCACCCGAGCCTGAGCTTTAACGCCCCATTTGAATTGATCGCGAGCCGATGCTTTTTTAGTGTTTCTTTCTTTAGTTGAATGAGGCACCTCTGGGGCATCTACACACGAAAAGCGCACAGTAAAATCGGCTCCCTTAGTATTAGTAACTGCAAGGGTGTCGCCGTCACTGACTCGCTTCACTGAGTATTGATTTGATCCGAATAGAGCATTACACCCCAGCAAACCAAAGGTGATGACCGCTATACCTAGCCACAAGGGCAATATGAGCCTTATTTTCACAGCAATGAACCAAATTACTGCCCGTGCGATGCTAGCAGACAGAGAGCTATTCTGCTTGAATTGAAAATAAAAATCCCTCTTAATTATCTGCCTAAAGGTGCAAAACTGTACCAGTTAGGGGAGGCGAACTAGGAAATCAGGGATTAAGATTAAGTTATGTAAACCTCACACTCAGCGCGAATCTTAATGAACTTATTGACTCACGTTCTGCACCTGGTGGGGTCAGGTGCCATTGCTTACTTCTCCGCCAGTCAGATACGCGATCCCCTAACGCGCCCCAACGTCCTGGCTGGATTCCATCTGGCAGAATCTGGCTCAGTTCCGTTTCTGGAAGCCCTAAGTCAACGTGCAGCAACCGAAGGCGATACTTGGCTTGCCGAGAAACTCGCAAAACATGCATCAGACGAAAACAGGCACGGTCAAATCTTTGCCAATGCCCTGAAACAGCTCAATAAGCAAGTCATTGACTTCAAGAGCCAGCCTCAACCAAAACCGGAGGATAAGCCGGATGAGCGGCGGCGCAGCCCCTTCTTTGAAGCCTACTTCGAGGGGTATTCGTCAGATCAGTTCAAAGCGAGTACGGCTGACTGGAGAGTGTTTATGGCTAGCACCTACATCCTGGAGGTGGATGCTAGCAAAGACTTTGCCCGGATGGCGAATGTATTACCAGAGGATGAGCCAACTAGTCGCAACCTTAAGAAGGGACTACTGAGCGTTGCCAATGATGAAACGGGTCATGCCGCTTATCTTTATGAGGCTATGATGCGCCATATGCCTGCTGCTGATGTGCAGAAACTGGTGGATGAGTGGCGCACCCGCAAGGTAAACGCTTTGTTGGCAATGGTTGGCAGTCTGCTCCAGCGCAGTGGGAAAACGCCTTCCCTGGTGCAAGATGGTGTTCCGGCAGAATCCGATGGCGGCACAGAAGCCCGCGCCTCCGACTTGGTTGCTGCTTAGTTGTTAGTCTTACCTTGAAGTGGACTTCTGGGTGAGGCAAACTGCACTTCGCCTTCTGCCGAGTTGGGCTGTTGGCTCTGTGTCGGTACCTGTTGAAACAGAGCCTTAGGAGTAGCTTGGCGGAAGGCTCCACAGTAATGCATTGTCATTACTGCTTTGAAAGCCCAGTGGTTAGGTGACACATCACTGAAGGGTGCTGGCAATGTCTCTGCCTGGTTCTGGATACAGGCATTGGCAACTTGATCGCGTGTCGTTTGGGCGGTGGGTGTAGGTGGCGAGACACGCAAAGGTGATTGAGCTTTGGCGGAAGCAACTAAACCAGTCATGGATAGGAGTGCAGCGAGGGCAAGGATGCGAATCATAGTTCAAAATGGGAGCGTAACAAATTAATATGATTTATGCTATACTGAAGTGTGATTATCATAAATGACCGAGTTAGTGAGAATTGAAGCGGTCAAAATTATAATGTCTCGTTACTTATTATCACTAAATTTTATGTCCCGAAAGCTGCTGGAGAAACACTATGGAGCGCGACTTGACTGAATTGGTCGCACTGTTTGGGAAACCATCTGTAGACGACGCGATCGCTCATGAATTGGAAGCAGGTCAGTACGCATTTGAGAATCCCGATGCTTTAGCCGAAGCTTCTGCCGCTTTAAGGAACACGCTTGACGACCTACAAGAGACCATAACCTACATAGACAGCCTCAATTCCTTACTGAAACGGGCACTTATTGTCACAATTATGAATGCGTGAGAACTGACATTCATATCAAAATTTGAGAGTAGCGATCGCGGGTTGTGTTGCAAAAACTAGTGGTAGTCTGGTAGAGGTAGCATTTAGTACCTACACAACCGCAACTATAGCTACCTGAGCAATGTATGTCATAATTGGTGTTAAGGAAATTTTTTGAGAGCGATCGCATCTTCAGCAAATTGGTGCGATCGATCATTTATCTTTCTGCGATAGCAGTCAGACTTTCATACGTGAGCGAGAAGCTCTAAGCAACGCTGATGTTTCTATAGTGAAAATTTGGTTCAAGTCCTAGAGAAGTACCTCAAATACCGCCACCTGACAAGACATTCTGCTGCTGGCAAGGTGTGCTCGGATAGGGACTGAGTCAGAGGTGATCTCTATCATCGTCAGGGCGATTGGCGATCGCGTCATCACCCCATTAACGAATGACACGTACTTCCAAAGTCAGACCGAGTTTAGTCCACACACGATCGCTCGTCAATACTGGAACATTCAGTCTCAGCCCCCGGCTCATCTTTCAGGTAAGCCAGCAGCGCCGAAGCATCTAGAACAACCGTCATTCAGCAGCTTCCTTTATTGCTTCTTCACGGCGTTCCGCAATCAATTCATCCGCTAAACTTCTGTCTCTCGGCACCTGCGCGAACCGAGCCTTCAGCCGCCGCTTAATCGTTTCCTGTTTTTCCAGCACCAGTCGCCCCTCTTCCTCGCGAGCGATCAGAGCATCCCCTGTCTCAAAACAAGTGCGATCGCCGTAAAGAAGCAGGAATTACCAAGCGACCTTGGCGATCCAGATGTACTTCTACGGATTTAGTTAGTTCATCCATGCTGCCTCTTGTCATGCCACATTTTCTCACTTGTGCCACATAATATTAATATATGGCATGTATTCATCCCCGTCACCAAGTAACGACTTACAGACTTTGCTGTGCTTACTCATCCAACCTAGAGCGCTCTTGATTCCGCGCAGTCAGGCTAAAGTTGTTCCACACTTACCACTTTTTCAATGAAAACACTTTACGAAACCGACTTCTATGCCTGGACGCAGCAACAATCAGAACTGTTGAAACTTCAAGCATGGGATCAATTAGACGCATTGAACCTAATCGAGGAACTTGAATCATTGGGCGTGACGCAGTGCCGCTCTCAGATTCCCGCATCCGGTAATGTGGTAAAACCGTTGCCAGCTATAGGTAGTGACAGCTTGTCACTAGCCACAGCTCAGGATTTCCGCCTATGGTGCCGCCCACATTGATTAATGTGTCAAGGGCACTCCACAAACATCGAGACACGAGTTGCAGCACTGTAAACGAATTACAGTCAGTGGGCTGAAAATATTTACAGTCGTACCTGGTTTGGGCAATATTTGTGAACTGCTACGCTCTTCAACTTCCGATGATTCCCAGACTGTTGTGCTGGACAAGACTGTAGTTAACGTGCGCATAGTATGCGCATACTAGTTGAGACAGACCCAGCAGATTGTCTTACACTCTTCAAGCCGTACATCTAGCAGTACATCTAGCAATGCCCCGACCACAACGCAAATCAAAATTCAAGATTCTGGTTCGGGCGCATTACAGCTAGATTCAGGCAAC
>QQTW01001570.1_pt1 | contig 16079 bp, 13 predicted proteins | sample 1904831 | NCBI WGS metagenome assembly QQTW01 (sample SAMN09435610, study PRJNA476489) | Subsurface metagenome, whole genome shotgun sequencing project. | reverse complement strand
GGTTGGTGCTGGAGTGGCATGAGGACTGGGATGTGCAGGCAGCTTGGAACGGGGCCTACTACGAATGCTACCTTTGCGAATGCAGCATCATAACAAATCTATGCACTTTGAGCTCAAGCATGCTGGCTCCTTGTGAATCGAAAAGAGACCTCTTCTCAATGAGCTTCTACCTAAGGAAACCCAGCGTATACATACATTCTCCCGCACCTCGTACATATTCCCCGAACTTGCGACTTGCGACACCAACTCTCGGTCGGGAGTCAAACAAGACGCGAATGACAAGATGAAGAAGCTGCCAACTGTGCTACATGCACTAGAAACGACATTTCCAGGTTCCTGAAGACCTCCGCGCTTTTCAGACGCTGACGCGTATGAACGACACCAAGACCGAGTTCAGAATCCGATAAGCCTCTGGCGCCCGGTGATGAAGTTATTCACGCTCCTCTGAACCGTATTAAACTTGACATAGCCACAGCTCTCACTTTCCAGGTGGTTGAACAGTCCCGCAAGAGAGTTGAACTCACGGCCGCAACTGCGGCTGGGACAGTGATAGAGGTGCTTCTGATGTGCGGGTGAGCTCAGGTGCTGGCTGAGACTGTTCGGTTGCGAGAATTCGCGTTCGCAAAGGTAGCATTCGTAGTAGGCCCCGTTCCAAGCTGCCTGCACATCCCAGTCCTCATGCCACTCCAGCTGCCGACGCGTGATGAAGTTTGACGGGTCGCGCTGGCGGATAGCGCGGTGGATGCTCTCGCGGTTGACACCCTGCGTGTTAGGGCAAGCGCCGGTCTCCAAGTGGTGGGAGACGCCGCTGGCGGTGGTGAAGCCTCGCTGGCAAAAGGGACATGCTACGTTCGCTCCACGGTGAATACGAGAGTTCATGTGCTGAGAGGACGTATCAGCAACGTGCTTCTCTACAGACAGCATTCAATCGAGGCAGCGGAGGCTCCACCAACCATACGGAGGTTGTTTGCATTGCCAAAACGGCGGTCGCAGTCCTGGCAGTAGTGCTCCCAATGTCCATATTCCTCCATGTGCTCATCCACGTCTTCCTGCGTCCAGAAGGAGTCGCTGCACGTGTCGCACTCATAGCCCGGTTGTTCGTGGTCAAGAGCGTCCATGTGCTGCTGGCAAGCACGCTGGGTGCGAAATGTACGGTCGCAGCTATCGCATTCGTACATGTTGATCTGATGGCTGGTGGTCTGCCGGGGGAATGGGTTTCAGTGATGAAGCTCGTGATACTGTAATATGACAACCGGACGCTCTGTGACTGCAGTGCTCTGCAACAGCAGGCTGGTTGTAGCGATCACCAAGCTCACTTGAAAGGGGAGGCTTTCGTGAAAAGAGCTACCGCACCCTTCATGGGGGAAAATGGGAAGCACAAAGGGGAGCGGCCGAGAGGCTTGGACGCGGGAGGCGGGGAAGCTCTTCCCCTTGCCGGCGTTCCAACTTGGAAGGTTGCGAGGTTCAAAGTTCCCCCAGCTGATTTTACGTACGGGTCACGCCATCCATAGATGGCGGTCCGACCACCCCAGCACCAACCGTGGAAAACTTGGAAGATGATCTTTACGTGCCCCACACTGAGTTCACACCACTCTACAGATAGGTAAACTGAGTCACTCAATTGGATTGACAACGCTGAGAGACTGGAGGAACGAATTCTTTGCAGTGCGAGAGCCTATCTTCATTTGCTTCCGCTATCTAAGACAAAGGAACACTGCGGTGTGACAGGGATGATGATGATGCAAGCACCGCTTGAGCGAGCTAGATGATGTACAAAACAAACAAGAGCACCAAAGCAGGAATCAAATGCGGTCCAAGTACTGCAGAGGTCGGCAGGCAGCCATAAATCAATGCAAGCTCCTCATGTTGACCTTGGTCCCAGGAGTGGATGGGTTTCGCGACGCCGGCGTAGTGGGAGGGCTGTAGGCTAGCTTGCGAGACTTGACCGGTGACCATTTGTACCTGATAACGGTCGTCAGCATATTCAATAGTGACAGCTGCGAAAGGTGGGAAAGCACGAACCTTTTTACCCATACGCTCAGCGCAAAGAGGACGCTGCCGATTGCCAGTGCCTTCCACCCCATCTTCTTCCTCTCGTCCATCTCCGGTTCTGCAGACCAATTCAAGAACTCGACCACATCTTTCGCCATCTGGGACGTTGAAGCCGGCGTGCCATCATCATACTCGACCAGACCATCGTACAGCACTCGCGCCATGGCGATCCCGGTGCCCGGGAAGTAGGGATTGAAGTTCAAGCCCGACTGGACGACAGCGCCGGCCGGAGGTTCCTCCGGGTATCCCGTGAGGAGGCTGAAGATGTAGTTGCAGCCACCGTGTCTGGCTTTGACCATGAGAGATAGATCCGGAGGCAGTGCTCCGTTGTTGGCTGCTCGCGCGGCTTCGTCGTTCTTGTAAGGGCTTGGCAGATAGTCGGACAGCTTGCCGGGACGCTTCTCAATCTCTCCTTCGTCGTTTGGATCCGTGTCGTACTCGTTCTCCTCCGCCAGCGCCTTTGCCTCGTCCACCGTCATAAATGTGCCGACTAGCTTGCGGTACGGAATCCGCTGCAGCGAGTGGCAGGACGCGCAAACCTCCCGGTAGACCTGAAAACCCCGACGTAGGCTATTCAAAGACGAGATTAGCCCTGGCTAAGAAAGACTGTCGTACACGAGACTGGACTTACGCTTGATGATCGAAGGTTTTGAGCCATCGCTGATGTTCCCACGGATACTGTGTGGCATGTAACCTAAACGATATCCTCAGCAGCAATCCTATTATGAGAATCGCAACCTCATCCGATTGAATTAGGACGGGTTGATCCCTTGCTGCACAAGAGTAGCACCGCCACTGACCCTTCCTCGGCCGGTGTCATAGCATGAACATCGCGGCCATATAGATGATAGTACCACGCAGCGGAACCGACGGCGAAAGCCGTTGCGACCGATCCAGCCGCCGTCAACTTCCACGGAGAAGCAGCATCGCTAGCAGGTTTACTCGACGTCGACGCACAACGCTGAGAAGATTCAGTCAGCAGGCTCCCAGACAGGCGAAGAGTGTCCAGCCGGGGATATATTCACGAACTGGAAGAGCTCTTTTTGAAGGGCAGCGCAGAGCGCACACCCGAGGCGCCGACCGTGCCGATGCCCCTGTCAACATTGCACGCGCAAGCGCATCAATGTTGTCAAATAGTATCGATGGGATTAAGGGCGATAGGGGTTCAGTACTGGGCTCTGCCCCTTGGAAACTTGCAAAGACGGTCGAGAAGATGTAAGTCGTCAATGATTTGAGGTTCGCACGGGCGGATGGTAAGAACAATACCGCGGCGTCTGATTGGCCCATCGACCCGGACAGATTGCGGACCGAGGGAGACATCGGAGCGCGAACCTCAGGCTCAAACAGGCGCACCCCGTCAACATCAAGTTTTCTTGCCATGTGTAGCACTTCATCAAAAGCATACTCTCAATGATGCACTTCATTATCATGATGCTACCTGTCATAGCTGTGCTCCTACCTACAGTTGGAGCTCTTTGGCTCTGAAGGACCAAGTAGAATACATGCTTCTCTTCAATTTTTATCAATATGCAATTTTGGCACCCTGAATAGTCAACACTTGCTCGTATAGATTTGCCATGTTCCGATCATGTAGCGTGTGAACTTGATATGTGTCACTACGCAAACTCTTCGTCTCCTGCGTCACGATATGAGAAATCTTGAAGCAAATAGTCTCGGCGGGATTGCAATTGATTCACACTACGGAAAAGACCTCATGTGATCCTCGCATCTCTATGTCACTATCTCCGCATACATATCACACGCATTGAGGTGACTCAGAGTGCTCACAAGCCTTCGTGGGGATGACAACAGCATAAATATGCATCGGTGGTAATATCGCAGCTGCTCATCGACAGAAATTAACACCACTTCCTCCACCTGAAAGCCTCATCTTACGCCTATATACACAAGCCTGCTTGTTCCTACTTCTACGCTGACAATTTCAGAATGCATCTAGCACGAGGAAACGTCTTCGGCACCGCCTTGATGGTCATTGTGGTTGATGCCGCTTTCCTATGGCCCCGGCGGTCCCCTGTCATTTTGACAAGAACTATAACGACGACGGTTTATCGTCCGCCTTTTTGGAATCTTACAAACACACTCATTCCACAGGCGTCATCTAATCACATTTTCTTCTCCATATTTGGCAACTCCAACATCAGAATGGCAGTGCCGACGACGTTGAGTTCCACTCCCGACGCCGATGCTATAGAAAATGTTGATGATCCTCTGGCAAATCACCCCTTGGAGCTGCCGGACCAAAGTCCAAGCGACGAGGTTGGCGTAACCACGGATCCTCAGACAGTCACATCCGAGCCAGGTCTCACGACCAGTACATCTCCTTCGATACTTCCTTCGACAGTGGAAGAGTTGTCGACAACACACACAATTACTGTAAGCTTCGAAGAGCCTGTCCTGGCCAGCATGGTGATCTCTTCAGCCATCAAGGAACCGCCATTGAAAAGCGAAGGCCGGCAATCCAGACTATCTGAATCCGCCGATGGCGATGGCGATGATTGCCCCTCTCAGGACCCAGACTGCCACAGGATGTCCTCTTCCCCCCTGGAACAACTTGAACCCCCTACTTCAGAAAAAGCAGCGGATGAAGGCTGTGTTTATCCAGGTCGAGACTGCGGGACTGCTGGAGTGGCTCCCGTGCAAGAACCGGAAACCCAAGTCCCGGCCACAGTTAAAGATGACGACTGTCCATATCCGGGGCAAGATTGCGGGAGAGCATCCGCGCCCTCGGAAAAGAAGCCTAACCCGTTCGACGACAAAGAAGACAAGTGCCCATATCCTGGGCTGGACTGTTGATATGCAGGTGCAGGTGCCGATGGCGACGGTCGTGGGGACTCAGGATCGGTCATCTGTCCCTGGTTGCATGCCAATGCCATTTCGTGCTCTCATGTTCAGCAGGTGCGGGCGCCTTGTGCTGGACTTCGAGTAGGTATTGTGTACTAAGCTCAAGCATACCTTCCTGCGGATCCGTCATGTGCTTCATGTGATTGACAATTGCTGGCATAAGTACGTAAGTTGCAAGATATCACACAAGAGGAGAACTCTGAAGCCACTCAAAACACCCTTATTAAGAATCAGCACAAGCCTCGAGTAGCTTCTGGTGACTTTGCATTGCATTTTTCGCAAATGATACCATGTCATATTCCTTGCCTTTCCCATCGGGCCCGCTGTCAAACACCTCGTATGAAAACCAGCCTCGAAACCCTGTGAGCAGCACCGCCCTCGCCACCTGAACAATGGGAAGATAGCCTTCGAACGGTAGAGGCCTGAAGTCGTGGCTCCAGCGCGACTTTGGACGCATACCCGATTCATCGACGCTTGCTTCTAACGGCTGCTTCGGCTTGTACGCATCGGATATCTGCAGCAGGTAGATCTTGTCCTTCGGAACGGTCTTGGTAAGCTGATCCAAACTCTTCCGTAAACCCTCCTCAAGCTCCTCACGCGACCTATCCTCGCGCAAGCCGCTGCTCGTGGTTGGATCTCCCCATTCTCCCCCGGCGGTCTGGAACGTATCCAAGCAGAGGCCGACGTTCGGTCTATCAACCCTCCGGACGATGTCCCAGACATCAGCCCAGTCCGGCGCGTGTGTCGACCAGCACCAGTTCTCGTACGCCAGCCGGAAGCCGTGCTCTGCCAGCATGTCGGCAAGCTCGCGCAGATCCGCGACGAAGCGGTCGCGGTCGTTACCGATCTTCTCGGCCGGGCTGTCCGAAGAGCCAACCTGCTTAGTGTGAGCCGGGCATTTCTGTGTGAACTTCACGCGAAGACGTCAAAGTCGTCGCCAACCTGAAGCATATCCGTTCCGCACGCCTGCATAAGCCGGATCCAGCCCTTGGCTCGAGTGAAGGCGTCCTGACGTCCGTCCGAGCCCTCCGGCCAGCCCTCGAAGTTCGCAAACGGCTGGAGCATCAGTATCTCGAGGCCTCTAGCGTCGCACATGGATTTTATGGCCTTGCAGGCGATGCAGAGGTCATCGTAATCCACGGGTTGAACCTCATGTTCTAAATGAAGGCTGGCAAAGGAAAGAATGTCCGGGAAGGACAGCTCGATTGCAGAGAAGCCGGCACCGGAGATGGCATCGAGCTTCTTGGGAAGAGTGTGTTCTTCGTTGTATCCAATAGAGCAGGTCGCGTACGACGTCGGAATGGATTGGAGAGAAGACAGCGTGAGCGACATAGTTGGAGAGTCAACAGCTTCTGTGTGAGCTTTGCAATCTACGACTTTTGTGATGATTGATACCAGATGAAATGACGTAGCCGCCCCTCATGCAAGACGTGGAGATGAGGTCGCATTGTCTGCTCACATTGGTCTGGAGACCTCACGGAGGGAACGATATGTTCGTCTAGAGCGACAGCATGGGCTCCATCTGACCAACGATGGTGAGCCATGAATTTTGCATATTGAGGGAAACCTCCTTCATCAGTTAACTTTCCTTGCCATCCTCAATAATCAACAGGTGTTGTCGTGACTCGTGAGTCGCGCTTAACTTGTCGAGGTTAGCGCGGTCGCCGTTTCGGCCTTATCAAGGATCCATGAATTCAAAGGTTTCTGGTTTCAAGACTCTCGTGGTTCTTTACGCATTAGAGACGCCGGAGCGGTCAATCCCCATATTGCCAGCAACTCAAATGTACAGTTTTACTGTTACCATAGCAGGAGCCGCACTGCTGAAATGCTCGGGCGAGTTCAGACTGCGAAGTCGACGTTCCTGCACAATTCCGTAAGCATGTAGGACAGGTATGCGGGGTGCATTTATGCATATCATCTTCTTGCAGGCCGAGTGCCAATACGAGATGAAATTACCTATGGCATCAATGGCAGTGGTGACTTACATGCCACATTGCACGCGCTTCTTTGCGGTCCGAATTGTCATGCAATGCTACCTAGGAGCATAGCTATATTGGTTTCACTATTGCCATGGCATCGTCCTCATCAGCGCAAGGTGGGAGCTTCCGGCGCGGGCTTTCCATGCGGTTGAGTAGATTTCGCCGTAAAAGCCAGCATCGTTCGGACGATGTCAACGCTCAGTCACCTCAGCGGCCCGCGGCAGACCCGATTATTGGTTCTGAGTGAGTTTTATGTCCTTCCTGTCGAAGTTTGCTGACTGATAAAGCGGTGCTGGCGCGCATCAAACGCCCAACCAAACGGTCGACGTGTCGACCGGGTTGGTTGTCGCGAGAGACGATGATGGCCAGGCTCTACCAGAACAGAGCTCTCGTCGCGCAAGTCATGTTGCGCAGAACTCCACCAATCCATCAACTCTTCGTGACGGTGCTAGTAATTCCCTTGTGCCCTCAGATCTGTGGAGTGCAGCCTATCGCGAGGCAGTCGAAGGTCTTGGTAAAGACATAGATGTCGCTATCCTTATGGGCAGCAATGTCGCGCAGCTGTTCAAGCAACTCGAGGAGATTGACAGAGAAGCAACTCGAGAATCAGCCTTCGTACGTGGTGTGGCTTATCTACGGTCCATACAGGTACCATTAGAGAGGTTCAAGCTAGCATTAGACCTTGCGTCTCCATTGAGCAGTGTAGAACCAACAGCGACGACTGTTATTGGTGTTGTTAGAGGTGTGACAGCGGTGAGATTTGTCTCCCATCAATCGGCCAATTGCTGCCCTGCTGGACCTGGTGACTTACACGGACACAGATTGCTATAAGCTTCGCAACCGCCGATTTGGAGTTTGCAAAGCAGATCGGCGAGATGCTGGAGCAAATCTCTTACATCGACGACTGTGATACACTTGGTCAGCGAGCAAACAAGTTAGACATACACAAGGTAATCTGTGTTGAATGGTTTGACGCCTCTTTAACCCTTGACAGGCACTCGTCTCTGTGTACGAGAAGATACTTGAATTCTATAGAGTCGCCCACGAAATCCTTACCAGGAGAGGGCGAAAATTGGTGATGAAGATGATCCTTGAAACCGATCGTTTACCGAACATTGTCCAAGATTTTTTAAGACACGCCGATACTCTTCGAAAGCTTGTTGAGAAGGCAACCTGGGAAATTGTTGAGAACATCAAGAACATGCTCTACGACCGTGAAAGTAAGCAGTCATCGGTCCAGTTAGTGGATGCAAACTTATGGGACCTCAGTATCTAGGTGGCTTGGTGGTGGCAAGGTGAACGCGCAGGCTCGTTACCATGCCCGCTTGCAGGATCTTCGGAATGATGAGGCCTGCGAGTTTCTGCTCACACATCCCAACTTCACAAACTGGTATGATGCCTCTGATTCCCAGCAATTGGTAATCCTTGGTGAAACGGGAAGCGGGAAATCAGTCGCTATGGCTTTCCTTGTCGACGAGCTGAGTCGAAGGAACGACCATCAGCTACCCAGACCGAAGATATGTTACTACTACTGCCGAGACGACGAGACCGGCCAGGCTGTTCATATCTTCTCTGCACTGATTTTGGCACTTCTTGAACAGCTCTCTGGTCTTAAGAAAACATTCTATGACTGGTACAAAGAACACCAGGCTTCCGGAATCCTTGAGCCAGCAACGAGTCGAAAGAAATTGGAAGAGTTCCTGAAGAAAACGGTGGGGTGCCTTGATCGTTCACTCTTCATCATTATCGACGGCCTGGATGAGTGTAACAGAGCATCACGGAAAAGTCTTCTCCAGTTCCTGAGAACGCTATCGCAGAACACTCCACGCCTCAAAGTGATGCTATCTACTCGCCCGGAAGAGGAAATCCTGGAACAACTTGACCAAGCGCTCAAGATTGAAATACGATCAGACTCTCACAGAGACGCTGTCATAGTTCGGCATATTGTCAATGGGCAATTGTCGTATCTGTCGGCAGACGTCAAAGCGCTCGTCGTGGAAACATTATCTCCTTTGGCGCAGGGAAGTGCTCAATGGACCAAGATGATAGTGGAACTAATCGAAGTGCGCAAGATCAGAGCGCGAGGACCGATGCGATCTTTTCTGACGGACATGCCTCTACCCGGACAACTCTCCAAACTTTACGTTGCTTTGCTTTCACGAAATTGCTCGGACGACCCAGAAAACCAAGAGCTTGCCATCCTGGCTTTGAAGATTTTAGCTGTCGCGTGTAGACCTCTTAGCATTCTGGAGCTCGCTTGGGCCGTGGCATTGGCTGCAGCCAAACATGAGGTCTCTACTGTCGCTGGTCTCGCTGAGGTTGTAGACCATCAAAGATTGATGAGTCTTGTATACCCCTTCATCACTCGCATTGACTTTACCGATGTCAAAAAGCGTCAAGTTCAACTTGTTCATCAGTCAGTGAGGGAATTTATTACAAGAGACTGGCCTCGTTTGCAAAGTCTCCCTTCGTCAATAGCACAAGTTCCAGCGATATCGCACAACCAGACCGAGAGCTTGCACGCACTCATTTTGGGTGTCTGCATCAGATATCTTCTTTTGGACGAGATTGGCAGCACTCCCTTGTTTTCACAAGAGCAGATTGCAATCGATGAGCTGCCCCAAGAATCTGATCTATTCAACGACAGAGAGTCATTTGAGTATGATCGCTATTGCACGTGGGAAACTTGGGAAGAAAACATGATACGCTATGACCCAACCGAGCGAGGCTTCGGCGAGTTCTTCGTCTATGCATCAAGTCATTGGCTCAAGCATTTCGGCGCCGTTGAGAGTGGGGCTTTGCCACCCCTGGCAATGATAGAGAATCTATGCAGCGCGGGCTCAACCCGGCTTGACAACTGGATCAATCAGAACCGGCGCCCCGATTGCGCAATCAAGGCCAGGTTCGAGTTTGACAGTCGTTTGTATGATCCTCTCAGCATCACTGCGCTTTACGGCTCAGAAGCAATGCTCCGCCATATGCTTGAGAATTCGACATTCGACAATGACAAATTTCTTCGCTTCCCAGATATAGGTGCTGTTGATCAACTTTTGCAGTGGGGACCTTTGTCGAGGCTCAGGATATTCTTGCTGGACGGAAAACTAATTGACAAGTGTCAGACACTGGATTTCTTCCAACATATCATGGAAAAGTGGTCCATGATTCGTGCTCGCCATGATAACTGGGAAGTGGCATTTGATCTTGTTGATCATGCATTGGACAAGATGGTCGAGGGCAACTGGGGTATGGAGCTTTTGTGCAATGCCGCTTCCGCTGGCTGTCTGCCCTTGGTCCAGCATTTGTTGAATCGAGCGCAGCAAAGAGCGGAGCTTCGGAGGCATTTGATCTGTGGCTCTAGACCCATTGAGGCGGCTATTCTAGGAAATCGGATTGATGTGGTGGAATGCTTGCTGAGGGATGAAGGCTTCGCGGCATGTCTTGCAAATCTGAACCCTCTCGGTGGAAATGTTCTGCATCTGGCGGCAGGACACTGCAACCCAGCGATGTTCCGTCTTTTGGTCCCCTGGCTGCCAACTGCAATCCACCAGCTGGACAGTGAAGGAAACACGGCCCTCATGCGGATCATCAAGGGCAACTCAAATTCAACGAACCGGTACGATTGCGCAAAAACACTACTTTCATTCTGCGCTGCCCAAGGAATCGGCCACGGCGTAAGCAGCTGGCAGGATCCCTTGCAGCTAGCTGTCCAGCTCGGTGATACTGAGATGTGCCGCATCTTGATAAGTGAGGGCGGAATGAATCCGCTCTCGATTATGACACGCAATGAGGATGGAGAGTTGATGCTAAGAATGAAGCCTGATATGAATGAGGAGGCCATACTGGATTTGCTACGAAAGCATGCCATGACCGCATCGAACTTTTAGCGGAGTTTACGAAGCTTGACAGAATGGAGCGGAGCTTCTAGTCTTCTGAGAAACCGGAGGCGAAGAGCACTTCCTCGGTATGATATGTTGACCAAGCCATAAGCAGCTGATATCTCGTCAATGCCACACAGAGGACAAAAGCCTGCATTGTATGGGGTTCCATGTCGAGCCTGTCGTGATATGGAGGCCGGGCCACTTCGAAGGTAAATCTACGGCGACATAGTGAGGAGGAGGTGCCTTTGGATTTCCACCTACGTACAAATAGATTGTGATGTGAATAAACTATAAACTAGACAACGCTCTTTCTCATCATACATATATACTATACCTAGGCAGCTAGTCCTAAGTCGCTTTTATCAACATATTCAGCCTTCCACCAAGATGAGACATTAACAGGATCTCTTGAATCATCCGAGTGTCGACGCCAGTGAACTCTAAACATATAGAAGGACGAGCCAACCTGTATTAACAAATGAAAAGCAAAGCTTCCACGCATAAAGGAACAGCCGTTAGCGTTCCTCCAGTGCGACCTTCGTGATTGCAGGTTTGAACTACCTAGGTATATTTAGGTCTTCGTTCTTTTGCCGACAGGGCGCGCGCTTTGACAGACTGGTCGAGGCTAGCCGTCGCTAGTGGCTCAATTCGGCTCCTCCGGATCTCCGTCACCGCCTTTCAGCCCTGGTGGCCCCACTGCATTTTGCTGGCCTTTTAAGCTTCGCGAATAAAAAACTTCAAAGGCTTTTTGTTCCTCATTGTACACCATGTCCGTAAGTGTCACCGTCGTGAATATGCTCCATGATGAGAGAATTGCTCCTTGTACCCGTCTTTGTTGCACAGTTGAGCTGTGATCTCTGGTCATGACTGACGTCAGCAGTTCTATATAGAAAACAAGTCCGTCGGCGACAAAGAAAACTCCGAAGATTGGAGGATTCGAGGCTACAACCCTCTCACATCACCGGATTTGCTCCAGCACCGGATACCGCAGTCGACGGAATCCAAGAGCACTGTGCTCAATGCTCGCAACGAAGCCGTTGAAATCGTGCAGGGCCGCGATCCGCTGAAGCGGTTGCTGGTGGTGGTGGGACCATGCTCGATCCACGACCCGGAGGCGGCGCTCGACTACTGCGATCGGCTGCTCCGCCTGAAGGAGAAGTACAAGAATGACCTGCTCATTGTCATGCGTGCCTACTTGGAGAAACCTCGGACGACAGTCGGATGGAAAGGCCTCATCAACGACCCGGACATTGACAACACCTTTAACATCGACAAGGGGCTGCAGACGGCCAGGAAGTTGTTCCTGGATCTGACGGAAAAAGGCATGCCGCTGGCCAGTGAGATGCTCGACACCATATCCCCACAATTCCTGGCGGACTTGCTGAGCCTCGGCGCCATCGGAGCGAGGACGACTGAGAGCCAACTTCACCGTGAGCTGGCTTCTGGCCTTTCCTTTCCCGTTGGCTTCAAGAATGGCACGGACGGAAGCCTGGAAGTCGCCATTGACGCCATCGGCGCCGTGAAGCACCCGCACCATTTCCTTTCCGTCACGAAGCCCGGCGTCGTCGCCATCGTTGGCACCATCGGCAACGAGGATTGCTTCGTGATATTGAGGGGAGGCAAAAAGGGCACCAACTACGACTCGCAGAGCATCGCGGAGGCCAGAGAAAAGCTGGCAAAGGCCGGCACCAACTCCCGCCTGATGGTTGACTGCAGCCACGGGAACTCGGAGAAGAACCACAAGAACCAGCCCAAGGTGGCGCACGTCGTGGCCGAGCAGATCGCCGCTGGAGAAACGGGGATTATGGGAGTCATGGTCGAGAGCCACATCAACGAGGGTGAGTGCGAGGCAAAGTGTCGCCTTTGAATCGCGTCAAGCTAACTTAGGCTGCTGCAGGAAGTCAGAAGGTGCCCAAGGAAGGCAAGTCAGGTCTTCAGTATGGAGTCAGCATAACCGACGCGTGTATCGGGTGGGAGGATACGGAAAAGGTGCTCGAGGAGTTGGCTTCGGCGGTGCAGAGACGTAGGAAGCATTTGGGTATGAATGGGCATCCGTAGCGAGCTCATCTCGCTGTTCACGACGCACGATTCACTCGGATCGGGGTGTCCCACCATTGGATGGAGTACGGTCTGACTACAAAAGTGGATACACAGTCTTTTCCCTTTCGACGCAGTGCCTGACAAGCAAAAGTCAGGCGTAAGTTGTGGCTCACGGACTCCTTGGCAAAGACTTTTTGGGTCGGTTCGGATGTTGGCGTGATTTTGCATAGAACGGACCAGTTTGTTTCTGGTATAGACGTTTCCTTTCTTGAGTCTTTGCTTCGTTCCGATATATGTGCAGTCGCCAAAAGTCATCGACTTGGAATGGCAATCAGTCTTGGTATACTAAGACCCGGAGAGCTCGCTTTCTGATACCTTCTTATGATAGGACGAAGAACGCTGACACAGGAAGAGGACAGATTAAACCACACAGAGTGAGGGTCGATGACGTTGAATTGGCATCCGACAATGTCAAATGCTGACTGCATACGCGACGTGTTTCGAACGACTCTTTTCCCACACTGACACGATCCGCGGGCGGTGACGATTGAAGACGTGGCTTGGTAAATTAAAGGCTTCGCCTGCATGAGGCGGCGGGGAGATGTGCGGGCCGGGCCTAGGCGCATCCGCTGCGGGCTGGGGATCGGCCGTGAAATCGGCCAGATAAGAATCTCGGCGATCAGTCCGTCCCAATCTGCAGTGTATGGACACCATCTTTGGGTGGCGGATGTCTCCATGAGTGCAGTGGTGCTTCTCGGCCGCGGCCCTTGCCCATTGATTATAATAGCTTTCATGTAAGAAGCATGATATCGAACAGAGGGCTCTTGTCCGCTCAAGTGCTTACAGCAAGAAGCACAGGTCTTCGAAGGGGCTGTGACTGGAGTCCATGTCGGCGAGGCCCGGGCATTGCGTCTATGCCGGTCGAAGCTTCCGTCAGCACTGTGCATCAGCGGCCCCGATGTGCGCCAGCGAGCCCACTGGCAGCCTCCCGTACCAGGTATCTGGATTCCAAGTGCGCCTTTGGGGCATGCAAGGCAGAGCACGGAAGAAGTGTTGTGCAGTGCGGTCATGGCCGTGCCGACTTCTGAGCCAATCCACAGGTGACTCGCCTACACAGTAAGCCTTATCTGCACTGCGGGATCGTAACCGCTTGGATACGCTCAGTTGATCGGGTTGGTGCAATATTATGAGGTAGTGAAAGCTGTGGGGGTATCTGCATGCTGACCGTTCGAGCCAAAGTCCATGGAAGATTTCTCCTCATTCAGCTTTAGCGCTTCGGTGCCTGACAATGGCAACCCGCCGCCGGCGGCATCGTCAGACTAATGTATTTTTCTAGTCAGGACGTTTTTAATCCATGACGAATCAAGGAGGGGAGTTGTCAAAGCGAAATCTCCGAGGAAGTCCGTTGGTTCTCGACAATACATCGTTGCCTCGGGCTGCCGATATGGAAAAGGACAAGCACCGCTTTGCTTATCGATCGCATCTTTCCCCCAAGAATGGCTGGAGACACGTCGATCGCACAATAAGACAACTTAGAGCATGCCGATCGAGTGACAACCGCCTCGAGAAGCGGTTTCATCGTGCTTTTGTTCTAGAGCTCTCATCTCACTCTACGGATGAGAACGTCTGGTAGGCTCCGTCTGACGCCCGTGACTCCGGTCCAAATGCTATCTCGTTTCCTGACACAGACGTCTGCAGCATCTCACCAGTATCTGTCGATAAGTGTCTGCTCGCTATGCTCGGCCCGGGACAGCAGTCTGGGTATTCTTTGTTGCCAATTGGTATGACCATGGTGACTTTGACGGGCCCCCGTAAAACGCCGTAAATGATGGACCCCTCAATACCCGTCATGGGCGTCGAAACAAACCGCTGAAACCACTACTGGCTCGCCGTCGACGAAGCCTCTGTTTTTCGGCCGTGCAGAAGGAGCGCACGGTTGAGTGGCATCTGAGGGACCACAATGTTTCCTCGGTTGAAGCGATGGGTTCCGGTTCCTTCTCCACGGGCGTCGTCGATCCAGATTCCGAGTGGGTGGAAACATGAAACTGCTTTTTCTCGGAAAGGATTCTGGCGACCAAGTGGGCAGAGCCGCGCCGCGGCCTGTCCTGCGCATTGTATGAATGATCTCCCGGCGCACATATGTGTATTTTTGTGTGATGCGCAAATATGTCAACTTATCGGTTGTATGTCTTGACTGCTGGAGACTGGGGCACATCAACCCGGCCAGCTGCTTGAGTGTTTGCTTCTTTACAAGGGTCAGCAGCCATTGCTAGCTCCCTGCTCGCCCCTTCTTTGCCATTCTCCCGTATTCAGATTGGTTCCGAAGGCGTAACCGCAGGATCGGTAGCTGGGTCAGTCCACCCACCCTGACCGTGGAAGGAGAAGCTTAAGCGCGTATCGAATCCACTTCGATTCTCCTCATGTAACAAACACAGATTGGGCACCCTAGCGCACTTGAGTCCGCCCACGGCCTCGGTCAAACTGCTTCGGTACCAAACTCGGAATCGCAAGAGGGAAGCCTCACTCTGGAGTGTTCTTGTGGCTGACTCTATGCGCCTTCTCGTGTGTGGAGCTCTGATTCCCTCTTCGGTTGGCACTTCCTACTCCTCTGGTTGGTGGTGATGCCCATGATTGTATAGTTAGGAGCGAGCCGGTAGGGCCGCATACGCCTTCCCCTTCAGGTTAGGTCTGCGTAATATATCTATCACGCACATCGGTGACAAATGAACATTTGAAGGTAGTTTCTTGTCTCTTGTAGATTACAAGCTACTGAGAGGAAGGCTAGATATAGTGGGGAGCAGCACGTGATGATGACACGTGACCAACGATACAGCTCCTTCCAACAATCGGTAGGCATTTAAGTTTCTGTACAGTCAAACCTCGCCAAGGTTATATCCTCGCCATCCTTATATTTTTTTGATGCCCGGATTACGCCAACATACAAAAAGCCCTGTCACCTTGACATCCTAATATATTACCAATAATTAGGCAATATCACTTTAATGAGTTGTATTTTCCTATACAATTATAGTGGGTAGGTACTTACATGGTAGGTTGGAAGGGAGGATGAGCTGACTAAGTTCTAGTTTTAGGGCTTTGCATAAATGTAAAAGTAGGAAATCTAGTTCTAGATAGGCTTAGATATATGCCAAGAATGGTGGCTTGAAATTGCCAAGCTTATATACTCGGTAATATCACCAACTTTAGGTGTCTGGATTATATAAGCTTGGCGAGGTTTGACTGTAGCACATCAATTAACCACCGTTCT
>QQTW01001569.1_pt1 | contig 16080 bp, 23 predicted proteins | sample 1904831 | NCBI WGS metagenome assembly QQTW01 (sample SAMN09435610, study PRJNA476489) | Subsurface metagenome, whole genome shotgun sequencing project. | reverse complement strand
GACCAGCGCTCCATCTTCTCCCATGGGCGGGCTGAGACTGATGAATATACTCACTTTGTAACCGCCCATGACGTGATCACCGAAGGACGTACCAACCGCCGAGTCTTTGATCTTCGTGTACCAAGACCTCAAACGACCGTAAGTGGAGGTGTGCGAGAGCGAACCGGAAGCCACATAGGTCCCTATGCCCGGCTGATAGTAGTGGAATTGGGTGCCATCGCTTCGGTCGAGCATGCGATATATCTTCAGAATGCTAGAGTCGGCATCTGTCCCTGAGAATTTGTTGCCGGTCCCGTCAAAGCAGAGCACGAACTTCCTGCGGACCCGACGAGGGGTCGGATCCACAACGTACGGCACATGCTGTTGTTCTCGCCGTTCTCGTTCATGATGGAGCGGCGTTTCATGACCGGCAAGTGTCTGTCTTCTTGGATGCAGAGTGGACATTGAGAAAGAGTTGTCTTATCAGTCCCAAGGGGCAGGGAGCGGTCAAAGAACAGCAACTGTCTCAGTGAGAAAGAGGATACGACGGTTACCAGCAGGCTCTGATCGTTCGAGTCCAACGTAACGTGGGCCTTTGCAGACGGTAGTCAGCTGTTACCTGCTTGGGGTGGGCCAGTGTGGGAAGCACATGGAAATGCGTTCGCATGGTTCGGCGACATCAGAAGCCGATCCTAGCCAGGCAGAGGCAGAGGCAGAACTCACATAAGCCTCTGCCTCTGTTACGCTAGGAATCACGGATGCGACAGAGAGAAACCTTATGCCGCGTCGAGCGAGTCCATGATCACAGCTTGCGTGCTCCGTACATGTCCCGTCTCTGGATGCATGTACCAAGCGTCAAAGGCATCCTCGATGTGGTGGAGGCCATGCCAAGGAGTCAAACAAGTGACAGCTTTTGGCAAAACGGCACACCACCCTCCATCACCTTGAGCCGAACCTCCAACCTCCAAGGCTTGGGGGAGTCGGTGTGGACTCTGTGGAGAAAGCGAGCGCCGAGTGGCGGCCAGGGCTGCTCGTCCGCAAGCCCTGGAGCCCTGGAGGTAGCCCTGGAGAGTTCCGGTGTCTCTGAATATCCAGGTGTGCAGGGCAGCTTGATGCAGACGCACTCCAGCTGTTGCCACCGCTGCGTGGTACCGAGAGAGTGTAGTCCGTATGAGAGAGGCTCTCGGTGACATGGCATCTTCAATGCGACATCGTTGATAGCAGACGGATACTACTGCCTACATACACAGTATGCATGTACGTCTGTAATAGGTCTGGTGATGTGGGGAATATTGATATCGGATCGTACAGAATACCTACCCGACTAGTCCACTTCGAGCTAGCCCGTTCTTGCCGAGTGAAAACTTCCTTCGAAGATGATTTGTTGATTGATGAATCGTCGTCAATCGGATCGACCCGCTCCCGCTGCGGCTCCCGGCCTTCCGCTCCGATCATCTCCATTCTCATTGCAAGATTCCTTCACGTCAATTAATTGAGGACACCCGTGTCTTTAGCGCCTTCAATCGTCCGTTACGAAGTTCAATCGATTATCATGGAGCAGTCGCCCTCACCAGTCCATGTATCAGTCGTAGGTAACTCGCTCATCGACGGACGGCGTGTGGCGTTCAACTCCCCCTGGAACGCTCCGTGCGGCCTCTACTGACCTTTGTTTCTATCGTTCTCTCCCTAGGTATGCACGAGTGCGCAGATTTGCATATAGCTACTCCCTTTTCGCGCTAGGCGGATTGTGCCGCGGCCATGCGTATGTCTCTAGTCATGTTTTTTTTAGCTTCTCTCATCACAGCCCGTCCGCTGATGTGCCAATTGCCGCCGTTCTCTCACAAGCTCCCGTCTGCGCAGCGAAAGACTCACACTTGTCCAGTCATCGAAGGCCACGTCTTGGCCCCCGCCCCGAGTTTTCACGAATGAAGAGACGAGAGGCCGCATCAGGGTCGGCTCGTCGGCTGCAATAGCTGCAATGGCTGGAAGCCCGACCTTGTCTTGTACCTCCGTGTGAATCACCGTCGCCATCGCCAATCGTGAGGCTACGAGGCACCGTCGAAGACCCTGGCTGAGCTACAGGCCCTGATTCAGTCGTCCAATCACCAAATTCACTCATCTGTTGGCTTGCTGCTATGCATGAAACAGACTCATACGCACGTCCAATGCAAGCTGCCACTACATGATCTAATCCGTACTCCGGACCACGTCGATATCTACGGAGTGTGGTTTGGGGACGTTGCATACGATATCAGACCACACGATGGTTCCATACTTCCGCTCACCGCAGGTGCCATCGTCTCCGCTGCTGCTACTTCATTGGCCACATCTCTGCACATCCCATCACTTGCAGTGGAACCCCGCCAAGGATCGATCGCCAAGCAGTTGAACTTTCCGCGGTTGCAAGAGATTGTGGAGAGATGGAAAAGGTTCATTGACTGCGTTGGGGTCGGCAAGGTCCGCCAAGATCGCCACAGCAGACACTTCTTGGGAGTGCTAGCTGCAGCTTCAGCCGGCCATCGTTCATTGTCATGACGACTGCTGCAAAGCTAGCTGGTGAACCCCGCTCCGTCGTCTCACTTACTTCGGCGAGCTGTCGTTCGCTCGATGTGATTATGATTCGGATGCGTTGAGAGTTATGTATCGAGTAACGGCACGGCCAAAGAGCTCGGCAGCTGCTCACCATTCACCCAGACCCCAAGTCCTTGGACATCATCATCCATCTGCTGATCTACTCTAACTTGAATTGCGTTGCTTTCACGCGCGTTTCATTCTCTGTGCGATCATGCTCAGGTCATTCTCCTTCCGGTCAAACAAAGACAAGAAAAAGGGAGTTGACTCCAATGGGACCACCAACGGGGTCGCTCCTTCCGCCGAGAGGAGGTTGTCTTCTCGCCGGCTTTCAAGCTTTCTGACAAACGGTACGAAGAAAGATGAAGACGAGCCGAGCAACAATGGAGCCGCTCGCGAGGACGTCAACCAGGTCTTCAACCAGTTTGCACAGGTCCTTCACGCCTCGAGGCGGCCCCTCCCAAACCAAACCGGTGACGGTTCCTACATCGACAAGCCTCTCCCGAGCGGCTTCATGGCCGACCTGAGGAGTGTGGGCTTCAAGGACCTCAAAACGCTCAAGGATGTCATGGAAAGCAAGGCAAAGGGTGAGCTGGTGGATGACAAATCCTACCTCATGGAACGAATCATACAGCTTGTTGCCGGCCTGCCCGAGGGCTCAAAGACACGCAACGACCTCACCAATTCCTTCATTGACGAACTCTGGAATTCGTTGCAGCATCCTCCGCTTTCGTAAGTCAAAGAGTCTGCAGGGGCGTACCTGTAGCCAGCCTTCATTTCGTCTTCTGAGGACTGCGCGCTAGGGAAAGGACCGTCATTGTGTCAGCGGAGTTGCTAACTTATCCTTGTTCAGATACATGGGCGAGAGGTTCACCTATCGTCAAGCCGATGGCTCTTACAATGTGAGCCAGCTGAGGCCGAGTATGGTTCTCATTGCTGATATCAACACAGAACATCATGTATCCTCACTTGGGAGCAGGTATGTACATTGATGTGTCGTTTTCTGTTTTCGTCTCAGGAGAGCTACGCTCACAGGACCTCGCAGCCAACACGCCATATGCGCGGAGCGTTCAGCCTCTCACAATACAGCCAGGCGCGTTGCCCGACCCGGGCTTGCTATTCGACACCATCTTCGCGCGTGACACGTTCACCAAGCATCCCAATAACGTTTCCAGCATATTGTTCTATTGGGCCTCGCTCATCATCCATGATCTCTTCCAGACTGACCACCGAGATTTCAGCATGTCCCAGACATCGTCCTACCTGGATTTATCCCCGCTCTATGGCGACACGCAGGCGGATCAGGACTGCATGCGGACCTTCAAAGATGGAAAGCTGAAGCCTGATTGTTTCTCTGAGCAGCGAATGCTGGGATTCCCACCAGGTTAGAGTTTCTCAAGACGTCGTTCGACGCTTCTCGTGAGCATCCGTCTGCTGACACGTGGTAGGTTGCGGTGTGCTCCTCATCATGTTCAATCGCTTTCACAACTACGTCGTCGAACAGCTGGCAGCCATCAATGAGATGGGCCGGTTCACCCCACCAAGCCCGAATCTTCCGGCTGAAAGAGCCGAGGCCGCGTGGATGAAGTATGACAACGACCTCTTCCAGACCGGTCGGCTCGTTACCTGCGGTCTCTATATGAACATCACGCTGGTCGATTACGTTCGGACTATTGTGAACGTCAATCGGACCAACTCGAACTGGACCTTGGATCCTCGGGTGGATATGGATAAAATGTTCGGGAAGGATGGGACCCCTCGAGGTGTCGGCAACCAGGTGAATTTCGAACATCATCTTCGCTGTGTGAGCCTGTGCTTATTCTCGCTCCAAGGTGTCCGCCGAGTTTAACCTGGTGTACCGTTGGCACTCATGTATCAGCGAGAAGGATGAACAGTGGACCGAAAACATGTACAAAGAGATGTTCGGGAAGCCCGCATCGGAAGTCAACATGCAAGAGCTGATGATGGGTCTCGGCAAGTGGGACCAGGGCCTGGACAAAGATCCAATGAAGCGTGAATTCGCCAAGATGAGACGAGGTCAAGATGGAAAATACAGCGACGACGATTTGGTCAACATCATTGCGGACGCGATCGATGATTGTTCAGGTGCGTAACAGTGCACATTGGCACGTATAAAGTGTCGCCCGGCTCACCTCTATGTGCAGGCTCTTTTGGTGGCCGAAATGTGCCCAAAGCCCTTCGATCCGTCGAGATCCTCGGTATCATTCAATCACGAAAGTGGGGCCTTTGCACGCTGAATGAGTTCCGAAAGTTTTTCGGGCTCGCTCCGCATCAAACCTTCGAATCGATCAACTCGGATCCGGAGATTGCCCACGCATTGCGCCATCTTTACGGACGTCCGGAGTATGTCGAGCTATATCCGGGAATCGTTGCCGAGGAAGCAAAGGTTCCGATGGTTCCGGGGGTGGGAATTGCCCCCACGTTCACCATATCGAGAGCCATACTTTCAGACGCTGTCTGCCTTGTCCGCGGTGATCGTTTTTACACGATCGATTACCATGCGAAGAATCTTACCAAGTAGGTTTTGCTACACGTCTCTAGCCGGATGTACCACGCTGACAATCCAAAGCTGGGGATATAACGAGGTTCAGTATGACATGAATATCGATAATGGCTGTGTTTTCTATAAGCTCTTCCTCCGCGCCTTCCCGAATCACTTCAAGCCAGATTCGGTGTACGCTCATTATCCAATGACGATTCCGTCCGAGAATAAGAAAATCTTGAAGAATCTTGGGCGCATGCGGGTTTATAGTTATGATCGGCCGCAGTTCATTCCCCCTCGAGTCAACATCATCACCTACAACGGCGCGAAAGATGTCTTGGAGCAACAGGATATCTTCAAAGTGACATGGGGCGGTACGCTTACGGAACTGATGGGCGAAGGAGGCTCTCACTTCATGCTGTGAGTTCTGCAAGGCACCTGTTCGAAGCGAGACCCCAGTTCTGACTGCCAACCACGTACAGCTCTGGCGATTCTCCCTTGCATGCGCGACAACGCCAAACGATGGCGAAGTCGCTCTACCGCGACAAATGGCAGCAGGACATTCAGCAGTTCTACGAGCACATCACCCTCCAGCTGCTCCATGAGCGCTCATTCAAGCTGGCAGGTGTCAACTTTGTCGATGTCACACGCGATGTGGGAAATCTGGCTCATGTACACTTTGCCTCCAACATGTTCTCCCTACCGTTGAAGAGCAAAGAAAATCCGCGAGGCATCTTCACCGAGCATGAGATGTACATGGCACTTGCGGTCATCTTCGTCTGCATCTTCTTTGACTTTGATCCTGTCAAGTCCTTTCCCCTTCACAGAGCTGCAAACGCAATTGCCAAACCGCTGGGAAAGCTCATCGAGCTCAATGTCAAGTCCGTGGCCGCCACTGGCTGGCTGTCCGGTGTCATCGACAGCTTCCGGGACAACGACAAATACCTGACCAGCTACGGCATCCACATGATCCGTCGCCTGCTTGACACGGGCATGGACTACAAAGACGTGGCCTGGAGCCAGGTGTTTCCCACCGCCACGGCAATGGTGCCTAATCAGTCTCAGGTCTTCACTCAATTGCTCGACTTTTACCTCTCTCCCGCCGGCCAGAAGCATCTGCCCGAGATCAACAGACTCGCCAAGCTCGACACGCCGCAATCTTTTGATACCCTCATGCACTATGCCATGGAAGGCATCCGACTTAACGGTACCTTTGGCTCGTACCGCGAAGCCGCCGCCTCGACGATCATTCGTGATCGCCTGGCCGACGGCAAGGGTCGTGATGTCCACGTCGAGGCTGGCGACAAGGTCTTTGTCTCCTTTGTCGGGGCCGCCCGCGATCCCTTTGTCTTCCCCAGCCCGGACGAGGTCAGGGTCGACAGGCCTCTCGAAAGTTATATCCACTACGGAGTCGGCCCGCACTACTGTCTCGGCCGTGATGCGAGTCGAGTCGCGCTGACTGCGATGCTCAAAGTAGTGGGTAGATTGGATAATCTGAGGAGGGCGCCGGGCCCTGCCGGCGAGCTGAAGAAGATACCCAGACCCGGCGGTTTCTATGTCTACATGCGTGATGATCATGGCAGCTATTTCCCATTCCCGTTATGTGAGTATTCGAGCATGGCAACCTAAGAGATATGAAAAGACTTGAAAGACTGACGCTTGCGCACAGCAATGGAGATCAACTGGGATGGCGATCTTCCGCCGCTCCCGGCGTAGGTTACCTTGCCTTCCCAAGCCATCGGACCCTCACCAGAAATGAGCCGCTGCTACGGTCGGTCATCTTCGTGGGACAAAGGCCTCGCATAATGTACGAAGAGGATGTCGGTAACGGCTTACGATTCGATACTACGCCCCACGCTGTGCTCGAGGCTCTGGGAAAGGAACTTTTGGTTTTATCATGTGTCTTTTCATCGCGGTCATTTAATACTATACCCTTCTGGCTGCTCCTTGAAAATTCGCAAGAGATTATAAAATTAGCTCTCAAGAAGGCCTTTGTCTAACTCACTGCTTTACGTGCCTACCAGTGCACTTGATCGCCAACTCTGTAAAGCGAATCGCCCTTGAAGTCCATAAAGGTCGATCCTATGACATAATGTCCGGTGATAAGTGCAGGCGTGATGATAGGCTCAGGCCATTAAACTCGCTACTCGCCAAATACGCGAAACTCTTAGGGCCAGGCGAGCTTCAGTCTTTTAGTAAGATACTAAAGCCTAATCGAGCCTGCAACGTCAGCCTCCTTGATGCTATAGCAGGGTAATCTTGGACCACCGGTTTTGCACCTGCGCTGTGAAATAAATCGCGCCGTATTGATCACAAGGCTCCGAAAGTCGTGCCGTCGGCCTCGTGCATGACATGATCGTTGCGTCGAATAAAAGATCGTGCAAGGCACGTTGCGTAACAGGCTATGAGTCCCACTCTGCCAACCCATTTCCGAGAACATACCTAAGTATAAGGTGGACTCGACTTCATGGCCTGCTTAGAACATCGAAGCCATTCAAACCAAAGCCAAGGGGCTGTTTAGATGAGAAAACGCATAGATGATGAAGCCGGAGGATTCGCTGTAAAGAGGGACTGGCACTTAATTTTTCCTTTGATCTGCAAGTAATCAGTAGATATGCCTACATATCCAAAGCTTTTCACCTGGGCATGCATCAACTGCTGCAACACGACGTTTTGCTGACACTTGGAGAGACGACAGATATAACCATTGAATGACACCGATTGGTCGCAGCTCTTTCCAAGTAACACCTCATAGAAGACACGATCGGTAACAGTGTATGAGTTCGGTTCTTACCATTGTTGACAGTTGAAACATGAATCCTGATATTCTCCGAAGCGTCGACATAAGCAAATCCCTCTCGCTGCTCTTTGGCGATGAACGGGGTCTGGTACTATAGCTTTGAGGAACTTGATATAGGCCAGGAAAACCAAAAGCAAATCTGGACGGTTCGTGGTACCGTTCCATGCCGAATATCCGAACTGTCCTCCAAAATGACCGGAAGATTGCATCAGCCGCGTGAGCAGGCCGACATCTACGGCACCAGCGCCATCCGCAAGCTGCGTATCTAGGGGACAACTCTGACATTGAACCGCATCACCGTTCGGATGATACATAACCGAGCGACGAAGGAGGATAACGAACTGTTGCCAATAGGAAAGAGCCCGGTCAGGCTAGAGGGAGGCGATGCGATTGTGCTTGAAGCGTCTGACTCGCCATCGCTTTGAAGAAAAGACCAGCACATAGATTCCGCGGTTTGCACCGCTTAGCAGGTTGGAAGAGTTGCCTGACAAATTTGGACCATGGATGGATGAAAGGAGCCGCCGACGGCGATATCACGGGACGAACACCGATGGACGAGAACCACTATCAAGACGGTTCGACAATCCGCTCATACTGTTAACATCCCAAATCCTCTGTACACAATCTCACCTTAGCCTGGCCGCAGTCCTGGGCGTATCTATCGATTGCGTGTCCATGTCGAAGACGAACAACTGCTCGATCCGTGTCTTCTTCGTCGCCTACTCTCATCCTTGGAGGAGTATCAACATCGTCCTGGGGAAACTCCTTTCGCGTCAGTTGCAACGGTGGTACTTTGCTGTTCACTGCGTAGGTCGGCGGGCGACTTGAAACGAGATCGTACCTGCTACCGATACCCGATCCGACCCGACATGAGCGGGGCGGGGCGGGGCACAGGACGCTAATGCAAGCCCGTTACGAGGCCCGGCGGATGGTCTGAGCATTATTAAGGTTGAGACGGGGAAGCGAAAGGATTCGGGCATACCGAGGTTGAGAGGATCGGGCGCGACCGCGATTAGAACACAAACGAATGGCATCTGACGAACGAAGAGAATAACATCGAGTAAACCGGACGGTTCATCATGGTAGCCCAGGCTTCAGCGAAAGCAGGCGCAGCAGTCGCAACCGACCCGCCTAGAGGCCGGTACCCCAGGACGCAAATCCTTCGGATACCTACCAAGGGTTGAGGCGCTGGAATCAGTTCGAAGTTGAAGCCTGCGGCGAGGTCGCTGGATGACTGGTGAAACGCAGAGGAAGGCGATATAGGGCCGGCTTACTTGTTGGTTTTGCGGTAGGTATTCCATACAGGTCTCTTACCCATGCGTCGTTTCTTCATCGATTGGGCTCTACAAACATTGCAAGCCTCTCTACACTGCAACCGCCGTGTAGGCCATTGGTGGAAGGATTCAAGCTACGGCCACTGGAAATGACTGGAATATCACCTCCTTGATGAACGATTGCAATGCAAGCGTCGGTTGGTCGTCACGGGGGCCACGGATCGGCTGCGATTTTCTATTTAAGCAAGAGGAAGGCCCGTTTCTTTGCAAACTGATCAAAGCTCTGCCTGATCGTGTCTTGGGCCTGAGATGCTCTCGTGATGATGGCAATGTCCTGCGCCGAGAAGGCGCGCCAGCGACGCGCCACGCCGAGTACGCCCCGAAAAAAGCCTACAAGATCTCGAAGCCCGACAGCGATGGAGAGGAGGAGGCGAGTCACGTTCCATCAATTCAATCCTTGTCTTCGGTACCCTTCTGACTGGATGTTGAGTTTAGAGTACAGAATAGGATCGCGCAACGCAATCATCGTAAGCAAGATTCGCAAACCTCACAACGCCGACGACTTCTTATACACCCATGTTGAGCACCAGGTCGAAGGCTCAAAGAGCAACAAACTGCTTCTCCTGAAGACAGCAGCGATTCTCTCGAACACCCAAACGAGTCCCCGCGGCTTTCACTCTATCAGTGTTCATATCCAGCAGGCCCAGGCGGCCCACCGGACTTCCTGATGCGAGCGATGGGAGCAACCTTCTGCAACGAGATGTCGAGCCAGTGGACTTCGCCGTGGCAAGCGCTTGCTCAGACAAGCCCCGACTTGTCTGTCGGCAAAGCGCTCTCAGCTATCCATGGGCCTCTTCTCTTCCCTCTGTCAGAGGCGTGGAGCTGCGACGGGAGCACAGAAGCCTGTACCAACCACCTAGAAGAGATCCGGTTGCAAGCCCTTCAGCCACCCAACACCGCACCCCAGGGTTCATTGCCGCAGTATGTGAGCAGTGTGACTGGCAGCATCCCATACGAGGACGATTCCCGCCTTACTACGGGCACCTTCCAAGGCGGCTCTTCCGGCGACACCAAAAATTTCCAGCATTCGGTAGAGTCCATCCATCAGCAGCTCAGCAGTCTTCCTCCTTCATTCGGCTCCACTTGCTTTTCCGCATCGAGGTGAGTCGAGAGCATCTCTGACGATTTCGAGCATGCTTCCTAACAATTCCAGTCGATCATACAACAGCAGCAGTGAGCAACGCCCGTCGCATCGCTGCAGCATCAGCAGCACTACCTCCGGGCGCTCTGCCTTATCGCCGCTTACCTTCGCCAGTACGCTACCAAATCGAGCGAGTGTATCAGAAGAGAAGGGCTCACCATCATACGATGCTACATCTGTCTCGTTGTCTTCCTTTGGGGTCCAGGGTTGCGGTAACAGTAGTGACGCAAGCATCCACCACCTGGGCGAAAGCAGCGTCGCTGCAGCCAACACAGCGCGTTTCAAAAGCATCTTTCGAGCCGTGCATGCAGCTGGGTTTCCCGATTTCGATCGCATGGTGGCTACTTACTACACCGCACCATTTGAGAGAGGTAGCACGCCAAACATAGCGCAACGTATGAGCTGCGCCAAGCGGCTGGCCAAGTGGCTCGAGGATGTGCATGCAAGCGGCGCTGCATGAACAGAGTGGGAGGCACGAGGATTTTTTCGAGAGCCCCATGGAGCGTGCAAGCTCGTTGGCTTCTGCTGTCTCTCAACTCCCTACCTGGGCTCTAAAACAGACGAGTCTGAAACAAACACTCGGCCAGGTTACGCCTTCATTTCTTTACGCAAAGGCGATCCGTATCGATGAGCTCAAGGGTATCACAAAACACTGTGAGCTTCATCGCCAGGAAACGATCCGGTGCCCGCTCGATAAGCTGAATCTTGGTATTGCAGATATCATCGTCATGCCACACCACGTGAACGCGGTTGAGGGAGCGTGCTCTTAGCACAGCTGACAACACAACAAGCGCGGCGAAGCCCGCTTCAAAAAGACGTGAGTCTCATTACCTTGACTGCAATTTGTGGCTACCTACATAGTACTTAGGAGTCACAGGCTGTGTGTTTCTGTGTGTCTTTCATGGCGTACTGAAACTGCCGACTTGCACTTGACGGTTGGAGGTTTGAGGTGTCAAACAGTAAGTTAGAGTGGAAGCAGCCGCGAGAATTGGAGTCATGCATCTTGCTTCTCATTAGGCTTTTTCTTCCATGAAAAAATCCTAGCTAGATGTGTCAGCGCATCTGCTTCTCCGTTTCGGTGGGGCGCGGTTAAGGGATCATAGTCACCACACTGGCATTGCACCTGTACGATTTCTCGCGCTCTCAGACAAGGCAGTAGCAATGATATTTCCTAGATAGCAACCCATCTTGTCAGTGCTGAATCCAGACCGTACAGCACAGCCCCTTGTCGGACGTTTCCAACCTTGGAACCTTGGAAGTTCCGGATATAGAGGTGGCGGAGTTCCCACGAATCCTGCCGAGGTCCTCTCTATAACCAACTAATAATGCCGTCGTAGGCAGCCGCGAACCTCGCGATTTCGACCATTGCGAATTGTCCTGGAAGACCAGTACCCAAACAGAGCCCATTGCGCGTCACCAGACCTTTACCATATTCCCATACTCGATTGTGCGTTTGCGTCGTCCCTGGTCCCCCAATACAGCGTTCCGGGCGGCTGCGACAATGGGTTCTGGCGATGGCATTATCAGATACCGAGACGGCATCGCCATCGTTCAGATCATCCTATTCTCATGGTCTTTGCTGTATGCCGTTCGGTTCAGACGGACAGGTCGAATTGGCTGGTTCTGCATCGGAGGCTTCTCCATCCTGCGACTTGTAGGTGCCGGCTGTATGCTGGGGACAGTGAGAAGAGATTCCGATAGCTTGTGGGCGGGTGTCTTCGTGTGTGAATCCCTCGGCGTTCTTCTGCTCATCTTTACGCTGCTGGAAATGCTAGAGAGAGTGTACGCTGCAGTCATACTCCCCTAAGTTGGCGACTGACGAAACTGACTGAGACCATAGGAATAAAGCCGTCCCGATCGTGCGCCGATGGATCTTTATCATCCCCCAAGTTCTTACGACGATCGATATCGGTATCTCCGTAGGCGGTTTCGTGACTGTCTCCCAAAAAGAAAGTGGCCAGCTTCTCCCGACCCCGTATAGTCGAGCCGGAGTGGCGATCCTGGCCGTCATCTTCCTTTTCACGGCCGGTCTTCTGGCTTATTTCTATCATCGTCGGCGTCAGTATGCCCACGAGGAGAACAGGTTGATTGTGTGTGTGGGCTTTTGCATCCCGCTACTGCTGGTCCGCATTTTGTACTCGGTTATCTTCGTCGTCACTGCCGACATGACGTGGAACGCCGTCAAGGGCAGTCCCACCGCGTATTTGCTCATGACAATGCTGCCAGAGGTGGCCTTGATTGCTGCATGCACTTTCACCATTACGAAGGTCAGCCCACTGGAGAAGCAGGACCAGAAAAAGAAAGATCAACGTACTTCAGCCGAAGACCCGAGTGAGGCAAATTCGGCGTGAAGTATATCAGTAAACTGAAGTGTGACTCAACGATGGCTTCGCCATGGGCGTTGTACTCTTTCACAATGGTTGAGCTCTGGTCGATTCAGAGTTACACCGGTTTCTGGCCTAGAATTGGGGTTTCCGCCGGTATAACAAGTCTGGGTAGAAATGAATGTATTTTTGGTCTCTGACCACTCTGAATCCTGCAATCACAACCACCTGTCGCTAAACAACATCTTCGGGAGAGAGTAGGACCTCTGCGGTGTGATACAGATGCAGCACAGTCGTTAGACGCATGATTGGTCTAGAGACGCGACAATATCACTCAGGGTACCGACGCCGGACCTGAGCGCAGTGATCCGAATTAGCGCGAAGAGGCCTGAGCGACGGGAAAAGCTCTCCAGTTACCAATCATGGAAGGTAACCTGCGGCGTGAACAGAACTCGCGGAAAGCAGCAACATGTAGCCGCCATAATGAAGTTTAAGGAAGGAGCATGTTCAGAAGGAACTGCATGGTAGTCGACGCCGTACCTCATCTGACACAAAGAAAGAGACCGACAATTCCTCCAACACACGCAGAGAAGCGACATGTTCGCAAAACTTTCCCCCTCCTTTCTCACCTTTATCGCACTAGTCCTTCCTGCTGTCAAGGGTGCAACACAGCTCAAATACGAAAATGAGCTTGTGAGCTGGTTCAGAGACCGATTCTGGATACCCAGCTGCAGAGCCAGCCTATGGAGCGGCGACGAGAATGGGCCTCGATACGCAGTGGAGCTTAGTCTGCCACGAGTGACGGGAATGGATTGCAACCGGCGCTTACCGGGTGCTATCACCGACTATTGCAACGGCGTCGAAGGCCCATCTAATGTTCCGACGCACAGAAGCCTTGCCTGGTCCCATTCCAAGACAAGAGTTCGAGATGGGGCGTGCAGGATTCTGATATGGGCGCGCGACCTACGCGACGTCGGGCTATTAGATGTACGAGTGACAGAATGCGTCGTACGGGCGCTGCATTGTGCCAACCTGGAGGCCCCTCTGCCGACTGAATGCGTAAGATTCCAGCTTCTTCCATTGCGTCCCCTTCGATGTCGGAAACGCCGTCGATGGCTAATACAACGTATTACAGAAACGGGTAAGCTCATCCGCAACCCAACGAAGGCAGCAATTTGGGTATTTCGATAGGGACGGAGCCATATAAAACGTTGTATAAACGCCTTTTAGCATTACCTTCACACGGTTCACAAATATGCGGCTTTTTGAATGAGAGGAACAGGCGCGGTTGCCGATCGCGTAGGAACTCGTCATTGGATCTGACAATGGTTCGGCGTCTAGCCAGCAGATTGTCCGGCCCGTCCGGCGTCTCAAGATGCGCAAGATGAGGGCGACACCATGTCTTTCCAAGGCGCAGTTGAACAAGTGCCTGTCGGTGGCTAAGTCGCCGGTGAGTGCTGCAGGCAGTGTATATATATTACCTATCAGCTACCTGCGCTCAATGAAGTTGTGATTGTGGTACGATCGATTCAAGCTTCTCTCGTCTATGACGTCGCAGCTTATTCCTCATTCCCACTGTCCTTGGAGCTCACCAAATTCCAAACGAGAGTGTCTGGCGAGAGGCATACTCACTCTGCACTCGGCACACGTAGGAGAAAGACGACATGAAGGGTTCAGGTTTGCGGATGCATCCACAACGCGTCTAGAAGGCTCAACAGCTTTTGAATAGTGATTTACACTGAAGTGCAAGCAAAGTCTCTGCCAAAATAAAAGCGCCCGCTCACCCATATGTATATATATACCAGTATGTACATCCTGACCATCCCCCCAACCAGAGTCCCTCTCACCTCATTCGTGAATTAGTAGTGACCAGCGAGCTGACACTGACTACTTGATGGAGTTCTCACGTCCTTCGTCAAGACCAGCATCGGCGGTTAGATTCACCTCACTGCTATGGCTACCAGCCTGCTTGGCGCCAGTTGCTTCGATGTCACTGAGCTGTACGTGCCCGCCAAACCCTTTCGCGTATCCCGCATGTGGCTCGGTCGAGCTGCCGTATTGATGTCTGGACGCCGGCCACATTATCCATCGTGGGGAGAAAAAGCGACCAAAAAGCGGCTTGAGAGTTGGCAGGCAGGCACAAGCAATGCCGCCGTTGGCTTCGACACAGAACCAGATGAGGATTTGTTGTTCGAGATAAACAATATATTCCTCGGAGACGACTGGAGACGATCATACAGTGAGACTCGAACGATAGAGACAAGCTCAATGCAACTGAAGCGGCTTCAAGACACTCCATCGATGGATCGGTACACTTACAAGCAGAAGATGTATCAGCTACGTTTTCTTTGACGAGGAAGACGAGCTTCAGGATCCCGCTGATGCAGGTACTATTTTCGTAAGCAATGTCGATGATGAGAAATGAGATCAAAGAACAGCCACTCACAAGGCGCCGAAGCTAAACATGACGAGAAGACCCCACTTCTGCTTGCGTATGATCGAGATGTCTCTTAGAATGAAGAAAGGTACCATGATCACCGCAACGTCCGTCAAGGCACCGAGACCACTGGAAATAATGGTGCTATACGCGTCTTCGACACATTTCGAAAACACCTCTTCAGCCGTTGGATTGTCGTCGGCCGCTTCCCAGTAGTCTGGAGTCCGTAAGCGGCTGAAGGCGATCTAGAGTTGAGTCTTGCACAGGCGGCCGCTGGTGGCCGAAGGACAGTGTGAAGGATGAATGATCACGAAAGCGAAACTTACACGCGACTGGCCGACAGGTGAAGATAAAGGCCATCAACAGACCGAAGCCCTGAATGACAATAAAGGCCAAAAGAACAAGGATGATTCGCTGTAGTCTGGTTGAGATGGAACGCGCCATCATCCGCCGATAAAGTAGGAGGATAGAAACTTTGGTGCAGGTCGAGCTAGAAATGGAGCTACGATGGTGAGTAATCATCCTCCGTGGTAGATCAGCCATGTCTTACAAACACATTGCTAAAAACCAAGCCTGCGTTCATCTCAGCGTTGATCCATGGTACCTCCCTCATCATGTGATGCAGCACAGCGAGGGAAGCATTGAATTTGTAGAAAAGGGTCTTACAAGTGAAACGTGGACCCAGACACCAGGATCTAGACTGAAATAGTTTGCCGCATCTGTAAGAGGCGAGAAGAGGGTCAGCGTAACCGCCGTCAACTAGCATGCAGTTGCATAGCCTCCAAAATGCAAAAGTGATGAAATGAACGCCAGCAGGTGAGAAGAACACGCTCCTAAGGGCGAGAGAAAGACTGACAGAGGGCAGCCGCATGTAGTAAGAGCTCTGGTGGAATTGATAGACGGGCTTGATATAAACAGAACGGTTAGACTTCCACCTACAGACTACCGCCGAAACATTCAACCCCACCGCCAGGAGCAACGCGACTGTGAC
>QQTW01001568.1_pt1 | contig 16085 bp, 14 predicted proteins | sample 1904831 | NCBI WGS metagenome assembly QQTW01 (sample SAMN09435610, study PRJNA476489) | Subsurface metagenome, whole genome shotgun sequencing project. | reverse complement strand
ATTCCTCTACTGTACAGGGCTTAGTGAGATAGTCATCCGCTCCTAGCTCCATGCCTTTGCGGAGGTCAGTTTTAGTCGTCTTGGCAGTGACAAAAATGAAGGGAATAGTCGCTGTAGCAGGGTCAGTGCGCAGCATAGTTAGGACGCCGTAACCATCAAGTTGCGGCATTATAATGTCGCAAAGTATCAAATCGGGTAAATGTTCCTGTGCCAGATGGACGCCGACAAGGCCGTTTTCAGCAACGATTGTGTAGAAACCTTCAGCCTCAAGGCATTCTAGAAAGAGGTTTCGGCTTTCTGCACAATCTTCAATCACCAAAATTTTTTTCATCTTTTCCTTTGCCATTCACACATTGGTTCACTGAGATTAGGAGGGGAATGACTACTTGTTACTTTCTATGGCTTGCCCAGTAGCAGCGTGATAGTAAACGTAGTGCCCACCCCAACAACACTAGCCACGACAATTTGGTCACCGTGTAAGTACACAGTCTTTTCTCCAGCCCCTAGCTTTAGGTTGGTACTCGGTAGCTCGCCGACATTATTCCGAAAAGAGAGGGTTGTGTTCCATTTGAAGTGTGGAATTAATTCTTAGCTCTCCCAAAGCCTGTCTTTACATAACTTTCAGTAAGGGGCTTGAAGTTCATAAGTATGCTCCTCGGATGACCACTGGAACTTGAGGTTCTATTGCACACCAAAGGAGTCAGGGCTATTTCATTTTTGTGGTGGCCTACGCATTGTTCTGGTGTTGTGTTCCATCTGCGGAGTTCTTGGCTGACTTGATATATTTCTGGTTCGGGCGTGCTGGCTTTCATCACGATAATCATCGATTGAAATCTCCCTCAGTAATTCTCGTACCAACTAATCGGTCAAATGACTGACTACCTCTTTAAGCAGGCGGGGGAAGTTTTTTCCACGAGGAGAAAACTTTACAATCGCAGTTAACGCTGCGTTTCCTCAACCATGTTTAATCATGTTAAAAAAAATATACTACAAAAACAACATATACAAACATGTTTGATCAGGTAAATTCAAAATTTACAGATTAAAGGCTGTATCACGATTTTCCCGAAAACAGGGTAAAACTACGACCAAAAGCTGGTTGTAAGACAGGGAAAAACTTCCCACAAGGGAAAAACTTTAGCAATTTACAGTCATGGTTAGTTTCCTGCAACTTGCTTTTGTCCATAGTAACGCATGTTTTATTAATAAAATACCATACTTAAACTTGATTGACTCAAATTTTCCTGACTAGAACTTACGCATTGACAGAGGTTAGATTCTGTGTCTTAAGTCCTGCCTGATTTGCTGAATGGAAGTTAAGCCGAGCCACCGCTTTCCTTCTGTATTCTTAATACGTGCAGCCGAATCGACTTATGCACTTACAGATGGAGGATGGGGAGTGCAGTGAGTGTGGTGTAGTTTGTGCGAAACCTGCGATGCATTGATGACTTATGAACAAGGCATATGTGGACGTATTTGTACAGTGCGTAAGTTCTACTGACTTAACCGAACCCCAAGCCAGCAGGTTCGGGGGATGGCCCATAGTAAGTGCCCTGACGTTTTTTAAATCAGGCTATAAACTTTACGCAGCAAGTGTTGCACGCTGCAAAACCGTAAAAAGACAGGGCAGGAAACTGGCCGAGAAATAGGAAGGGTTAACGAAAATACCAGACTTGGGATCGTGCAGTATCCCTGTCAATGCGTAAGTCCTCAGGCAGCTTATACTAATTAAAGCAATCAAAGCCAAGGTTTGGGTTAATAAGTAAGTTTTTTTCCTTACAAGTACATGAATTTGCCAGAAGCACGCAAGGTTGTAGAGATAGCTGTTTATGAAAAAGAAAAAAGGCACTTAAACGATGCCGAATTAAGAGTACTGGAGGGCTCATGGGACGGTCAGACCTATGACGAGATGGCAGAAGACTCTAAATACGAGGCTAATTATCTCAAGGGCGATGTCGGACACAAGTTCTGGAAGCTACTTTCCGAAGCCTTGGGAGAACAGGTCAGTAAAAGAAATTTTCGGGCAGCACTGGAGCGAGCGCGAGCGCGATTCTCTATAGGAAACTCTACGCGATCGCAGTCGGGGGAAGTCCGACAACCCCAAGAACTGGCTTGTGACTTGTATGTGGAGCGCCCCCCTATTGAATCTGACTGTTACGAGGAGATAATGCAGCCCGGTGCACTGATCCGGATTAAAGCCCCCAGTCTGATGGGCAAAACGCAGCTTATGAACAAAATTCTCGAAAAAGCCGAAGCTCAGGGCTACCGAACCGTAAATTTGAGCTTTGAGCTAGCGGAGCGGATGGTTATCGAAGATCTGGATAAATTTTTACGGTGGTTCTGTGCGTGCGTCGGAGAGCAGCTAGGGCTAACTAATCAGATAGATGCTTATTGGAATGTTAATGTTGGTAGCAAGGTTAGCTGCAAGGCTTACTTTGAGCAGTATCTGCTGAAAAATATAGACAAGGCACTGGTGCTGGGATTAGAAAACCTTGATCGGGTTTTCAAACATTCTGAAACTGCCGAAGATTTTCTAAGTCTCTTGAGAGCATGGTATGAGGAGGCTAGGCGGAGCAAGACTTGGAAAAAACTCCGGCTGGTGCTATTACACTCTAGAGAAGTTAATATTCCATGGGATAAGAACCAATCACCCTTTAATGTGGGGCTGCCAATTGAGTTACCAGAGTTTAACTTTGTTCAGGTACGCGAGTTTGCACAGAAGCATGGGCTGAATTGGGACACTGCCGAAGTTGAGAAGCTAATGGACATGGTGGGAGGGCATCCTTATCTAGTGGAGGTGGCTTTAAATCACATTTGCCATGACGACATTACCCTTGAGCAACTTTTGCAAACAGCTCCAAAAGAAGCTGGGCTTTATAGCGCTCATTTGCGACAACACAGGTGGCATCTGCAACAGAACCCAGATCTGTTAAGAGAGCTTGAAAAAATAGTTGACAACAAGATTCCAGTGCCATTAGAGGAATATAATCCAGAGCAGGTGTTTGAGTTACACAGTATGGGGTTGGTGAAGCTGGATGGCAAGAATGTGACGCTACGCTGTGAGTTGTATCGTCAATATTTCCAAGAGTGCCTGAGAATAAAGAAATGATCACAGCACCAAATTTAGCCTATGAGGTATCAAGTTGGGGGGAGTTTACCGGATGATGCTCCTATCTATGTGGTGCGGCAGGCTGACAAAGACCTCTATAATGGGCTCAAGGCAGGGGAGTTTTGCTATGTGCTGACTTCTAGGCAGATGGGCAAGTCTAGCTTGATGGTACAGACGATGCACGAGCTGCAAGCGGAAAGAGTTGCCTGTGCTACCATATACGTTTCTGAGATCGGTAGCCGAGATATTACCCCGTTTCAGTGGTATGAAGGCATTGCCTACACGCTAGTGAACAATTTCAATCTTTCAGACAAGGTCGATCTACAGACATGGTGGCGCGAGCGCGAGACTTTTTCTCCCGCGCAGCGATTGAGTCAGTTGATCGAAGAGGTGTTGCTGGTATATATTCGCCAAAAAATTGTAGTTTTTGTGGACGAGATTGATAGCGTTCTCAGTTTAAATTTTTCGGTTGATGACTTTTTTGAAGTTATCCAAGCCTGCTATAACAAACGCGCCAACCAGTCAAAATACAAATACCTCACTTTTGCGCTATTCGGGGTGTCAACACCTTATGAGTTGATTCAGGACAAAAAACGCAGCCCGTTTATTATTGGTCGAGCGATCGAACTGCATGGCTTTACACAAATTGAAGCAAAGCATTTAGCCGCAGGACTAGAGGAGAGAGTCTGCAACCCAAAAGTCGCACTCAACAAGGTGTTGGAGTGGACGGCGGGTCAACCCTTTCTCACCCAAAAGCTCTGTAAACTTATTCAAAATTTGTCATCCTCTATTCCAGAAGGGAGTGAAGCGGAGTGTATTGAAGACCTAGTGCGATCGCGGGTAATTGAAAATTGGGAAGCGGCTGATGAACCACCGCATCTGAGGGCAATTCGCGATCGCCTTATCAACCGTGGTCAGCTCACAGTTCGTCTGTTGGAAATCTATCAGCAAATTTTGCAAATAGGCGCAGTAGCTGCTGATGGAAGTATAGAAAAAACAGAATTGCTGCTGTCGGGTTTAGTGGTCAGAAAGCAGGGAAATTTAATTGTTTTCAACCGCGTTTATAAAGAAGTTTTCAGCGAAAATTGGGTTCAAAAGGAGCTAGCGAAGCAGCCTCCCTATGCCGAGGAATTAGCAGCTTGGTTAGCTTCAAATCGTCAAAATACATCCTGGCTGTTGCGAGGAAAAGAATTACAGAAGGCATTGAATTGGGCATTAGATAAAAACTTAGCTCCTGATGCTAATCAATTCCTAAGTGCTAGCCAAAAAATGGATAAAAGAAAAAAAAGCCAACTTGCTTTCGTTATTGCTTTCGCTATGGTAGCCGTCGTTCCAATCGCTGTACTAGGCGGAGTAGTTCTGTGGTGTCAGATTACATCTTGCCGAGCAGATCAACTAGAGAGTAATAATATCACCCATGTTCCAGGAGTACCGAAAGAGCCAGAACGGTTTAGTAGTGGCGAGCGTCGCATCTTTCGTAGTACACAAAACTTCGACCTCAATCGCGGGATTCAAGCTTTCACATTAGGCGATTATTCTAAAGCGATTGAGTACTTTAAAAAAGCTGTAGCCAGTGAACCTAATGAACCAGAACTTCAGATCTATCTCAACAACGCTGAAGCCCGTGAGAATGGTTCTCTTTTCATGCTGGCAGTGGTAGTGCCAGTGGACAACAACGCCACCTCTGCTAAAGAGATATTAAGAGGCGTGGCGGATGCACAAACGAAATTCAACGATGCCGGTGGTTTAAATGGTCGTTTACTGGAGATTGTAATTGCCAATGATGGGAACGAGCCTAACGTAGCAGCCAGAATTGCCAAGCAACTGGTGACTAACCCGGCAGTTTTAGGCGTAATTGGACACAACACCAGCGATGCAAGCGGTGCCGCACTACCCGAATACGAAAAAGCTGGGTTGGCTATGGTTTCTTCTACCAGCACCAGTACATCTTTAAAAAATCCGGTTTTCTTCCGGACAGTTGTTTCTGACAGCGCTGCGGGTGCAAAGCTGGCTGAGTATGCCCGAATCAATTTGGGTTTAGACAAAGTGGTGATTTTCTATGACTCTGCAAGCGTCTACAGCAAGAGTTTGCGAAAAGCTTTTGAGGAAAATTTCACCGAGCCAGGAAGAAGCGCTGTCAGTACTGACATAACGAATCCTGATTTGGATGTCAAGGCTGAAATCGAGCGCAGGGTGAATCAGGATCAAGTACAAGCCGCTGTTGTATTGCCGAGTGTAGAAACAATTTCCGTTGTCATCTCTATTGCAAAGGCAAATGCCGAGCTACCGCAAGGGCAAAGGTTGCAGTTATTAGGCGGTGATGCCGTGTATGATCCTTACATCTTAATACAGGGTGGATCTGCTGTTGAGGGCTTGATTTTAGCTGTACCCTGGCTTGACGAAACTCCCTATGCGAAGGTAGCAGAAAAGAGATGGAAAGGAAGGATTAACTGGGAGACCGCTGCTAGTTATGATGCGACAAAGGCTTTAATTAGTGCGCTATCCAGCAATGCCACACGGAAATCTTTACTTCAGAATCTGAAGTCTGTAAAGCTTTCACCGAATGAGACATCAGGGGATGCACTGCAGTTTTCGTCAGAGGGCGAGCGCTCTGGGGAACCCCGCCTGGTTCAGGTTGTTAGAGGCGCGCCTTCTCCCAGCGGTTCACAATTTGGTTTTGAGCGGCTCAAGTAGGTTCAGGGTTGCATAACTCCCTGAGCCTGTGCTGATAAATAAACAGCAGACTTGATCAGCAGGCAATACTTTTCGGTTAAGAATCTCGGCATAATTCGTGATACACGAAGTTTCAAGGCATTGATCTACATTTCTCATTCCAGATTTGTGAGCAGAGGAGCTTAACCGAGAGGTATTACTTTGCGAGGCAATTCACACCCATGTGTTTTGTTCAGTACGAGCGTTTGTTGAACTCTAACTGCAAGTTTGGCACCAACAGTTACAAAACGGGTATGCCCCAGAATCCAGGAATTAATTGCTAAATTATATCGCTTTCAGCTTCCCCAATCAGCTCTTGGGGTAATCCTCGTCAGTTGGCTATGGGCTGAGTTATCTCTCTTAGTAACGCGGTTCCGTACAGTTAGAAATTCGCGCTCGTACTTGTGAAATCCTGTACGAGCGCCCTAGGTGCGCTCTTGCTTGCGCCAGGCTTGGGGTGTAGTTCCGTGGTATTGGCGAAACTGGCGGAAGAAATGACCTGCACTTAGATATCCCACGGCTTCGGCAATCCTATCTACTGATTGGCTAGTCTCCCGCAGCAAGGAGCATGCCTCTACCATCCGGCGCTCAACGATCCAGCGGTTCACTGTTTGTCCGGTCTGGCGTCCTACCAAGCTGGTTAGGTAAGCTGACGAGTAACCAACTGCCTGGGCTACGTTGCACAGGGTAATCGGTTGATGATAATTGGCCTCAATGAATTGGAAGACCTCCGTCAACTTTGGGTTGGATGGAAAGATTGACTGAGGACCTGTTGTATGTTTCACCGTGTCAGCGTCGGGTGGTTCTGCGACTTGCTGGGACTCAACGGTGTACCACTGCCTCAGAACTGCCTGTTTTTCCAGTCGGGCAGCGATCGCTCCCAATAATTCCTCTATCGTAGAAGGCTTAGTGAGATAGTCATCTGCGCCCAACTCCATAGCTTGGCGGCGTTCAGCTTTGGTAACCTTGGCAGTGAGAAAAATGAAGGGAATAACTGCAGTGACAGGGTTTTGGCGCAGCGTGGTTAGGACGCCGTAACCATTGAGTTGGGGCATCACAATATCGCAAACCACTAAATCAGGCAACTCATCCTGTACCTGCTGGATGCCAACATAGCCATTTTCTGCACCGATAGCGTCGAATCCTTCTGCCTCTAAGCTTTCTAAAAAGATATTTCGGGTTTGTGCCTCATCTTCAATTATGAGAATCTTTTTCATTGTTTCCCCTCATGTTTACTCAATGTCAGATTCCACTAGCTAGCCCAATGGCAGCGTGATTGTAAAAGTGGTACCCACTCCCACAACACTAGCCACGGCGATTTGACCACCATGTTTGTCCACAAGTTTTTTGACAATCGCTAGCCCCAATCCGTTACCTGGTATGTCGCCAACATTGCTACCCCGATGAAATGCCTCAAACAGTCGTTGTTGATCTGCTGCTGGAATGCCAATACCTGCATCTTTGATCTGGAAAACCACTTTTCCATCCCGACAACAGAGGTCCAAATCAACCGTGCTGCCTGAAGGGGAGTACTTAATTGCATTTGAGAGCAAATTTGTGAGAATAGGCTGTAGCAGTTTTTTATCCACATGGACTGTTGAGCGGTCACTTCGACTTATAAAGGTAAAGATGTGTTTACTGCTGTGACTTAATTGCATTTCTTCAATCAAGTCACGACAGAATTGATTTAAATCAAGTGCTATTGGCTGGAACTCTAGTTTTCCTGCCTCTGCCTTACCAATGAGCAGAATCTCGTCTAACAACTGGTTGAGCTGTTCGACTGCTGTTTGAATGCGATCAAGATACGGTTGTTTTTTCTCCTCAGTCCATTGGTAGCTGTGACGTTTCAGTAAGCTGGTGGAGAATGAGATAAGGTTCAGTGGGGCACGAAATTCATGAGAAACCATAGAGATAAAATGCACTGTTTGTTCACTAAGTTTTTTTTCTTGTTCCAGAGTGGTGCGAAGTTCTTTTTCTACTTGTTTGCGTTTGGTGATATCGAGGGCTGCTTCCACCTCTGCTGGCTGTAGTGTGAGTCTATCTTTGTATTGCTCCGGAATATAATTGACAAAAAAAATCATAGTTCAAGTGGCTGCAATTGCTGATTAGTAGGAGTTCTGAGTCTGTGTTCTAGCCTCTATCCCTTTTCACGGGTGTTCAAGCTTGTTTTGTGATAACCTTCACTTCCTTCTCAGCGCTGATACAAGAACTTTTACGCACAGTTCAGTTTTTTGTTATAAGTCTTTACACTTTGGCGTCTGGAGTATGGACTTCTCTTCCTATCAAGGATGGAGTGTTAAGTTTTCTAACAATTATTTTGATTATGCGTAAAATATAAGGGCTGAGATTGAGGTACAAGTAGAGATTACATAAACTCACGCTCGGCAGCTAGGCTACCTCTGATCGGGCAGTGCTTGTCCTGGTTATTCGGAGCTTAAGATGAATAATTTGCCGCAAGACGAACTAGATGAGCGACTGAAACACCTGGCGATTGTTGCTCAAAGGTACCCACCTCAAAGCAAGGACCGCTGGCTGGCTTGCACAAAACTAGTTCAAGAAATTCAAAAATCACGCATGCTTTGTCGTCCAAATGCAAGTCGATTTGCACGTGACCTTTGTGAAGAAATTTATGATGTGGCAAGACAAGAAATTTTGACTCATGTTTTTCAAAAAATTGATGAATATAAATCTGAAAAAGCAGTAATGCAATGGGTAAACTTTTTGATGAAAAAACGATTCTTTCCTAAAGCTATTTCTGAATTCTTAGGCAGACATGCTATAAAAATACCTGAAATGACAGATTTGGATAATATCCTTGCTCATATTGCCTTGAATGAGGCTCGTCCTCTCCTGTCGGAAATTGCTAGAGAATATATAGAGGAAGACCCCGAAGGTCTTTTTTAAAAAGAACACATGAAAAGTCATCCAGAGGTTAATTTCCAAATTTCGACAAAAAAATTGATTTTTACAGTTCCTCTAACCTCAAAAGCTCATCGTTTAGCAGAACAGTTTTGTAAACAACAAACCGCTCCTCAAAAAGCTAAACAAATATATTTGAATATCTTGGCTGTGTATGCGGTTAATTTTTACATACAGTGCATGTAAATTGAAACGGATTGGGAAGCTAGTGATAGTTGGAATCTAGTCAAACTGGCATCTATGAATGTCGCAGACCTACAAATTAAGAATCGTGGTAAGTTAGAGTGTCGTCCAGTGTTACCAAACTCACAGTTTGCCCATGTTCCACCAGAAGTTTGGTCAAATCGGATTGGCTATGTTGCTGTACAAATGAGTGAATCATTGAGAGAAGCGACTTTAATTAAATTTACAACTACGGTATCAACGCCTAATTCGCTCATTAGCAATTGGTAATCTTTAGAAGATTTGATTGAATGCCTGAGTCAAGCAGAATTTATCGAAATAGCAATCAAGACGCCAATAAAACTAGGACAATGGTTTCAAAATGTAGTTGAGGGTTGGCAAACAGTTGAGGTGGTTTTAGATACATTGCTTACACAAGAAGCGCTAGCTTATAGGTAAGAATTCAGGTCTGAGGGATTAGAGATGGCTTGGGCACAGCAGTGGATATCATTGCCTGCTTGAAAAACTCAATAACGGCTCGTCCTTGAGAGCGACAGGTTTGAATCACACTCAACAAGTCTGCTGTCTCACCAAACCCGTCCATTGAGCGTGAACCACCACAAACCTTGCGCTTGGTCACCGCCAACCGCAACGACCGTTCTGCTCGGTTGTTATCCGGCGGAACCTCTGGATGGTCTAGGAAATACCACCACTGCGACGCTTTCTCACGCAAAGACCGCACTAGCAACCCCGCAGCATACCCCAACGTACCCGCCCACTTCTGGTGAGCTTCTTCGAGCTTGAGCTTGAAAGCTTCTGCCCACGTTCGGTACGCCGCCGCATCCTGAAACACTCGCCACTTTTTATGCTGGGCAAATGCCTCATCAATCAAGTCCAGAAACTCCTGTCCCAGTTGGGGGTTGTTGCCATGACCCAGACGAATCACTTTCTTGAAATGCCGCCGCAAATGAGCTAGACATTTCTGCTGGTGTTTGACGGCATAACCGTTGTACACACTATAGTCATCGGAACTGAGGACTCCGGCAAACTCTGCCCCCAGCATCTCTTCTAGCTCAGCACGAGAACGGGTATCTGCAGCATAAAACAGGCAAAATCTCTCCCCGGCAATCGTCCACAGCCATTCCTTGACTCCCAGCACACACCAAGGGGTTTCATCCACATGAACATGAGACTGCCTAGGTGCCCATTGCCACAAGTCCTCAATCGGTTGGGCCACTGCCACAGCTACCCGATGATTGGTCGCTTGCAGCGTGCCTACTCCAATCTCTATCTGCCCGAACTCTCGCAGCCATTCCTGCTGTTTCTCGTAAGATAAGTGCCCAAGGTTTCCTAACCATGTCAGCAATGCCTGCAAGCCAATACTCAGATCCTGTCCTGGCACAACATCATCGGGCATTGGCGCACTCACCGGTTGACCACATTCACAGCACTGGCAGGTATAACGTTGGTATTCAACAATTTCTATCGGTCGTTCCACCAGTCTTGCTACCTGAGAAGCGTTGTACGGCAACTGGAACCTCTAAAAATGCTTCTTTGCGACAATGCGGACACTGTTGAGGTCGCAAAACTTCGTAACGGTCTACTCGCCCAAAACCTTTGCGGGTCTTGCCTGGATGTCCTGGTTGTCCGCCTGGCTTGCGTTTCCCTTCTTGGGCAGTTTCAGTTTCGGCTTTGGGCTTTTCTGATTTTTGGATTAAGTCGGTGGAGGGAGGTTTTGAGGAGGTCTGACTATTGCTTTGTTGCTGAAGTTTCAGTTGCTCTATCTCCTGCTGCAACTGTTCAATTACAGCTTGCTGTCGCTCAATTAATCCTTGCTGCTGCACAACTATACTGACCAGTTGCTCTGAGGTCAGTTGCTGTAGGCTCTCTAGGTCTTTACGGGTCAGCGGCTGAGTATCGCTCATACAGCTAGAGTACTAGACAATCGCTCATTGTCAAGTCCCTGACCTGAATCCTTACGAACAAACAACAAAAACAAAAGTAGGTAAAACCAGGAAAATCAAAAGTCTGGTGGGGGAACTGAAATTAAAATCCAACCAGCTACACAGACTGGGTTTGAAGCCAAGAAGTCGGTTAAGTCCATTACTTCAAAAGTGTTGTTTGAGGCTATCAGCCAATGAATCATACCAGAATGCAGAAATCGAGATTGAGGCATTGACAGGAGTGAAAGTGGGTCACTCAACGCAACAAAAATTAGTTCTCGATCAAGATTTTCAACTACCACAAGCAAAACAAGCTGTATCAGAAGTGAGTGTGGATGGCGGAAAAGTCCGACTCAGGGGTAAACCAAAAGAAGGTTGTCACTGGCGAGACTATAAAACCGTTCGTCTGCAAGGGATTTACTATGGCGCGTTTTTTGACGACAACCAATCATTAGTTGATTATATCAATAGCCAACATCTGGTTAACCCGCTCTCTTTGCTTGGGAGATGGTCATGATGGTGTGTGGAATCTAGTGAAATTTGGTAAACCAGAGCAATTTCAGCGTTGGGAAATATTAGATTGGTACCACCTCAAGGAAAATCTCTACAAAGTTGGTGGTTTTTTAAAGCGACTCAAAGCGGCTGAGAGTTTATTGTGGCAAGGTCAAGTAGAAGAAACTCAGGCTTTATTTCATCATTGCCGAGGCAAACAAGTTAAGAACTTCATCGCTTATCTCAACAAACATCGCTCTCGCATTGTTAACTATAGCTATTACCAGGCTGAACAACTATGTTCTATTGGTTCTGGAGCAGTCGAGTCTGCAATTAAACTTCCTTGGAGCCAGGATTAAAATTTCTGGCGCACAGTGGAATGTTGAAAGTGTCAACCAAATTCTCTCTGTTCGTTGTGCTTATCTCAACGGTTTACTTGCTATTTGAGTATTTCTGCCAAAACTGGATGCTCCCAATAGAGTTAGCTCACCAAATGACATTCCTGCTTCTAGTGAAACAATTAGGTTGTCATTGCTATCGATTAACCGAACTTTACCCTCGACAATGATGTAGACCCCGGCTACAGCATTTGCTGATTGCCAGAAAAGCTTACCTGGAGACGGCTCTAGAAATTCAACGTGTGTGAAATTGCTTGAAAGTTCCTGCTCTGAAACAGCCGACCCTAGGGTTTGGGCGATTTGTTGAATCAGATGTTGCCTTAAAACAGCTCGACTGAATTTCTTCTGAATCATTAACTTCGTCTACGACGACGTGCCGCTTGGTGAGGTTGGAGAATCTGCTATAGGCTCTGCAGAGTTATTAGGAGAGAAAAATCTTTGGGTAATCCACCGAGTTAAAAAGTGAGACAGCAGCCCTAAGGGACCAGCAAAGAAGCAGAGAGCAAGCGAGTGAATTGTCCAAATACCTGTTCGCTGTCCTTCCCAGTAAATCCAGCGACCAACAAACAAATCCATCACCAAAAAATGAATCCACCCCGTCGCGGCAGCTGTTTCTTCCCCAAAGAATTTGGCAATATCTGCAAGCTGAGGATTCGATAAGGCTTGGGCGTTTTCAGGCGTGATGCTGCTAACGAACAAATATAAATATACTCCTGCCAATGCCACGAAGGGGAGATATGATTCCATTACCCGCCGTGTTACTCCCCAGTTCGGCAATAGAATCATTAATGTCCAAAAGGGCAACACAAAAAGATTAGCGCCGTTAAACAGTTGAGCCGTCATAGTTGGAAATAATAGTAGTATTGCTCAACCTTATCGTACTAGCTGGGTAACGCGACTAATTGCGCTTCAATCTTAGATGGATTGAGGGCGCGACCGATGAAAACTAACCGAGTTTGCTGCGGCTCCTCAGGTTGCCAGGGGCGATCATAAAATTGCTCAAATCGTGTTCCCACTCCTTGCAATACTAGCCGCATAGATTTATGTGGTACTGCAACAAACCCCTTAATCCGATAAATATCTTGCTCTTGTGCTAGCGCTTGCAACTGTTTCTGCAAAACAGTTGGCTCAAAGGCACGGTTCAAAATCAGGCAAGTTGAGGTAATCTCATCGTCGTGATCGTGGTCTTCTTCGGTGTCGTGATGGCTAGGACGGGCGGCTAAGTCTTCTTCGACTGCTGCATGGAATCCTAGTAAAACACCTGGGTCGAGTTGACCGCGATCGCTCGCTACTATCTTGACAACTCTGGGCAGCTCTTGCTGAATAAACTCTCTAACAGCTGCCTGTGCTGAGGTATCGACTAAATCAGTTTTATTCAACACCACCAAATCAGCACAAGCCAACTGGTCTTCAAACAGTTCCTGTAAAGGAGTTTCATGTTCCAGATTTGGGTCTGCTTGCCGCTGAGTATCCACCGCCTCTGGATCGCTGGCAAACCTTCCAGCCGCTACTGCTTCACAATCCACCACGGTAATTACAGCGTCCACTGTGGCAGCATTGCGAATTTCCGGCCAACGGAAAGCCTTTACCAGTGGCTTGGGTAAAGCCAGCCCAGAGGTTTCAATCAGAATGCAGTCTAGCGTGTCTCGCCGTAGCAACTGAAGCATTGTTGGCAAAAACTCTTCTTGCACTGTGCAGCACAGGCAGCCATTCGTCAATTCAACTATATTGTTGCTGCCATCGCCATCCTCTGGGCAAATTTGACAGGATTTCAACAATTCGCCATCAATTCCAAGTTCACCAAATTCATTAACTAAAACGGCGATGCGGCGTCCTTGGTTGTTTTGTAGCAGATGACGTATTAGGGTTGTCTTACCACTGCCCAAAAAGCCAGTGATGACTGTAACGGGAATTTTTGCGGGCATTGTTTAAGAGGTTCTTTGAATTGGTTGAAATTAAGAGCGTGATTCGCTGCTCACGTTCTGGTAGTCGCTGGTTCAAATCAGAGGCAATGTATGTAGCCCAAGCATTGTGAAAGGCATGCCAGTGGCGACGAACACTTAGTGGAGGATGAAAGTGATCCTGTAAAACCATGTTAGTAAAACGTTACAATCCTGGAAGCTTGATGATAGCTGCACCATCACCCAGTTTCCAGGATTGTTAAAACTGATTTGATTTTATTTAGGAGTTAGGACTCCATCGGCAAAGAAATTAACCTCAAACTCGCGTAGCAGTTGCTAGTTCGGTGCTGCCGCGAGAACGACGGCGTGTCAGGCTGTTAAACAGCATTTGACCGATCGACTTAACCAGACTGCCTTCCAGTTCTTGGAATAGTTTCATATTCAAGCCAAAAGCAGCATTTGCTTCCTCTACAATCCGATCTGCTGTAGCTTCATCAATAGGCAGCTCATCTAAGGCTTGTCGGTAGGTAGCTTTGAACTGCTTCTCATCAGGAATGTCTTTAAATTCGTAAAAAGCAGTGCCTTGCCCATCAGAGGAGAGGTTCATGCCCCGTTGAGCAATGCTCTTCAGAATTTGTCCACCAGATAAGTCACCGATATAGCGAGTATAGGAGTAGGCAATCAACAGTTCAGGGGCTGAAGTAGATATTTCCCGAATCCGCTGCACGTATGCTTCGCCGGCTGGAGATAGAGTGAGTTGCTCTCGCCAATTGGAGCCGTAGTAAAAGCTGAGGTCTTGTTCCAAGCTCCGCTGCCGGTTGAGCTGTTTGAAGTAGATTTTGGAGAGGATTGGGTGCTGCTGGTGTCGCTCCATCTCTTCTTCCATCGCGGAGTAGACAAAATAGAGGTTACCTACGAACTTCCGGTAAGAGTTCTTCTCTACCACTCCTTTTAAAAAACACTTGACAAAGCCAACATTTTCTGCCATTGTGTGAGCTTTTTTGGTGCCCTCACGCAATTTGGTTGCTAAATTACTGCTCATGCTAAATTCCCAAAGTTAAGGTCAATCGTGTAAAAGTTCAAAAAGTCAGCCTCTTTACCCTCACAGGTTTTTTGCCCGTGTTCCCCACAAATGTAGAAATGCGAGATTTCATCACTTGAGCAGCAGAGAAATCTCAGCTCGTCATTACTCAAGGTAGACCGATTTGATAAGAATTTTTGTTAAAAATTCTAAAGCTCTCTCCGCAGAGCATTAGAGCAACACAATATCCAGTTGCTTGGCGCTTGACACTAATGCAACACCGACATCAAATAATGTGTCAACGTAAACGCATCCACTCCTAACTCAGTCCGCTCCTGGGCGGCTTCAATCCCAGATTGAGAGTGCCACCAAGCAGCTGTTGCTACGATTGGTTCTAAAGGCAGCTGCCGCGCAGCAGCCTGTGCCAGAAGGCCACCTAATAACCCCGTCAATACATCCCCACTGCCACCACGAGCCAGAGCTGGAGTACTCTCAGGATTAATCCAGACTGAACCAGCAGGATTAGCGATCGCAGTCCTAGCCCCCTTTAGCAACACCACAGCCCCACTCATCTGAGCCGCCGATAACACCGCGCTCACCCGGTCTTTCATCGGATCAGGTGAATCAGGAAACAAACGCTTGAACTCACCAGTATGGGGGGTGAGAACTGTTGGGGCTTGGCGCTTTGACAAAGTCGGGATAGTTCCCATCTCGGCAAGGATATTTAAGCCATCGGCATCTAGAACCAGGAGGCGATCGCTCTCTAACACCCTTTGCACAATTGGGCTGGCATCCCGTGTTAAACCGGGACCACAAGCGATCGCTTTAAACGAGCTAAAGTCAGTTCCTTCTGGCAATTGGAGTTCGGCGATCGCACCAGTTTTCGTCTCCGGACAACCCACTATCAGCGCCTCTGGTAACTGAGCTACCAAGAGGGGTTTAATTGATTCTGGTACAGCAACCGAAAGCATCCCGACACCACTGGCTCTCGCTCCTAGTGAGCTCAAAATTGCTCCGCCAGCATAGCGATGAGATCCGCAGATTAACAGGAGATGGCCTTCTTTATACTTGTGCGTTACAGGGGGACGGGGTAGGGGCAGAGCTGCTAGAGCAGATGCTTTTGTGATTCGCTCAATACTGGGTGACTCCCCCAACACAGCCTGCACATCTGCCAGTGGAATGTCAAAATCAATCAGTTCAGCTGTGCCAACATAATCCAACGCCTGGTCTTGCAAAACGCCCAGCTTCCACAATCCCAAGCAAAATGTCCGCGTCGCCCGAACCGCTGTCCCCAGGACTTCACCTGTATCTGTTTGCAAGCCAGAAGGCAAATCGATACTTAAAACCGGCTTAGACCATTGATTCAGTTGGTCAATCGCAGTAGCAACTGAGTCAGAGAGCGATCGCTCCAATCCAAACCCAAATAAT
>QQTW01001567.1_pt1 | contig 16096 bp, 20 predicted proteins | sample 1904831 | NCBI WGS metagenome assembly QQTW01 (sample SAMN09435610, study PRJNA476489) | Subsurface metagenome, whole genome shotgun sequencing project. | reverse complement strand
GTACTAATCACTCCAGATCCGTGTGCAACTAACTGTTTCAGAACAAGAGGCAATTTTGAAGCAGGTTTCTGAGGAGATGGGAGTTAGTGAAGCCGAGATCATCCGCCAGGCAATAGCGAAATACGGAGTCTCATCAAGACCTCAAGGGCGAGATCTCCGCGCATGGGAACGGTTGCGATCGCGGATGGAGCAATCAATAGATCGAGGACCAATTGGTGATAAGCACACTTGGAAGCGGGAAGACCTCTATGACAGGCACCAAGGTTTTTGTTGATACAAATATTCTTGTGTATGCATGGGATGGCTCGGAACCTCAAAAGCAGAAAAAGGCGCTCTTAGTTCTGGAACAGTTAGTTGCACACGGATCTGGAGTGATTAGTACCCAGATCCTAGGAGAGTTTTTTGTCAATGTAACTTCGTCTCGAAAGTTTTCTAGGCCAATGAGTGCTACTGAAGCTCATGAGTACATTGAGGATTACCTTCAGTCCTGGGAGGTTGTCAGTATTACACCTGTGATCGCCTTAGAAGCTGCTAGGGGAGTTCGTGACCACCAGTTTAGTTTTTGGGATGCCCAGATTTGGGCAACGGCTAAGTTAAATCAAACAGCGGTCATCTATAGCGAAGATTTTAATGTAGGGGCGACGATTGAGGGCGTACTCTTTGTGAATCCGCTTGCCGAATGAGCAGCGAGACAGAAATGGTAACGTACAATTAAAAACTTAGAAGCTCGATTGCCTTACGTTTGGTATCCTCTCCACGCCTATCGTAGCGAATAGTTGTACTCGGATCGGCATGACCAGCTAGTTGCTGAACCGTTGAAATGTCAACACCGCTGTCCAGCATATCGCTGATGAAAGTACGTCTAAAGTCATGCGGCGTGAAGTGATCTATGCCAGCCTTTTTGGCTCGCGATCGCATAATTGTCAAAACGGCTTGATCAGTCAAGCGCCTATACGCAATTCTGTTAGACTTATTGACCGGCAGCAGCAAGGCTCCTGGTGGATTGCCTCGCAATTCTACCCAGCGAACAACATAAGCATTCGCCTTATGCGGCAAATAAACCACTCTGTCTTTGCGTCCTTTACCAGAGAGAACTACTAAGGCTCCTGTGAGCGGTTCAAAATCATTTAAATCTAGCCCGACTACTTCTGAGCGACGTAAGCCTACTCGCAAACAACACAACATAGCTGCATCTCTCAGTCCAGTTGGGGTAGGGTCACTAGTACAAGCGTTTAGTAAAGTTGAAATTTCAGCTGCCGACAATGCCCTGCCTTTGAGAAGTTTTTGGCCTTTAATTGGCTGGATATCCACGGCACGAGCATAATCTTCTGCCGTCATCAATAGCATCCGCTGCGCTTCTCTAAGAGTACGTTTCATTGCTGCCAGCATTTTATTTGCTGTTGCTGGGGCGTACTTTTCCATCAAAGCTGAACGAATAGCAGCTGTGTGTTGATAGCGCAGTTGCTGCCACTCAAAACTAAAGGCATCTTGAGTACCGCTGGTAACTAAGAGGGCGATCGCATTTAGAGCCTGTTTCATGGTGCGCCTGCTACCTGGAGCAAGTTGGGACAAATATACCGCCGCTGGGTTTTGATAAAGGGGGGAAAACTGAGGAACTAATGTCAGCATATTAGTTTTGAGAACTATACTTCTCAATACTGACATCCTCTCCATTAATCAGCAATTAACTTCGATATCGGTTTGCTCAGATCTTGCACCACGTTACACTGATATCCAGTCCATGATATTTAGCTAAGGGTTGTAAGCGTTGGACTTCTGTCACTAAGGGTAATAGCGCCATCAAAGGAAGCAAGAGTTCAAGGACAAACTGTGCAGCCGCACCCCAATCAGGTATTGCTCCACCTCCTAAATGGATGTGAACCGAGAGTTCACAGATTCTTGTTGCTATTGCCTATAACTCAGCAGGCTTATCTAAAAATGCCTTTTGTTTGGGAAGAGCCTAAACCGTTGATTGAAGTTCCACGGTAGTTAACTTTTCAACCTGTCAAGGCAATGCCTGACAACCTACTGATTTCAACCATTGTCCGTGTCATGGCTTCATCAAAAAATGCAAGTCATCAGAGAAAAGTTGTAGAACACGAGCCTCACGCTGCGGTTGAGAGATATTTGAATTTGGCAAGTGATGACTTTTCGTATCAGGACGACTGGCGGCATTTCGGGATTAACGAGAGCGGAGACGTTGTATGATTTGTGCTTCCTGTCATCTTTAAAGACTGTGCTAAAGATGGCGCAAGATGCGATCGCAAATCTTGTTCATCCTTTACTTGGTTGATTGCTGCAAATAAAAGCTGCAAGGAAATCATCGTTGTGCCTCAAAGAGTACTCGATCGAGGACTAGGCGCGGTTAGTTGCCGCTCCTAGTATAAGGATAGATTTCATTGCAAGCGCCATTAGGAGATTGATTCATGACTGACTCACAAAAGCACATTATTGGTTTGGTAATTTATCCTGGTATGACAGCACTTGATATTGTGGGACCACAGCAAGTTTTTAGTGCGCTTCCCGGTATCCAGATCCACCGCATTTGGAAAACGCTAGAGCCGCTCAAAACCGATGACGGAATGATGATTCTGCCGGATACTACCTTTGAAAATTGCCCGCTCTTAGACGTGATCTGTGTCGGCGGCGGCTTAGGACAGATGGTAGTAGTAGACGATCCAGAGGTGCTTGAATTTTTCCGTAAGCAAGGGAGTACAGCAAAGTTCATCACCTCTGTGTGCGGCGGGTCTGAGTTTTTAGCGAAGGCAGGACTGCTACAAGGCTATCGAGCAGCGACTCACTGGGCGGCACGCGAACAACTCGCAAAGTTGGGCGTTGAGGTTGGAACGGAGCGAGTCGTAGTTGACCGAAATCGCATGACGGGTGGCGGTGTGACGGCAGGCATTGATTTTGGTCTAGTGATTGCTGAAGCGCTTTGTGGTGAGGAAGCCGCCAAGATCGCTCAACTATTAATGGAGTACGATCCAGCCCCTCCATTCGATGTAGGTTCACCAGAAAAAGCGGGACCTGATTTAGTGCACAAGGCAATGTTATACGCTACGCGGACCTTGGGTTTAGAAGTAAAATAGGTCAGATATGACTACAAATTCGGAGATTGATAGCGATCGCACTCCCACACATTGGATGCAGATCGGTTTTTATGTGGCTTCGATCGTCTTTAACCTCTGCTTGATTGCTCAGGTATTAACGGTTGGGGTTGCCTACTTTAATGATCCTTCCTGGTGGGGTATTCATGTTTGGCTAGTGCGAGGGTACAGTGGACTGTCGTTAATATTACTGGGAGGGTCGTTGATCGCCCCATTCTCAGACAGAAGCCGATCTCTCGCCGCCAGTCTACCCGTGCTGCTGGGACTCCAATTTTGCAGCATTCATCTCCAGACTCCTCTCCACTTAGAGGTACTCCATCCTCTGATTGGATTCACGTTACTCTATGTTTCTTCAAGCCTTGTACATCGTGTATCGCGTGAGGTGTTTAACAAGACAGACACTGTGACTGAATCTTAGAGAGTTTTTGAGAAGTAGAATGAATGGAGCAGTCAACCTAATTTGCTAATTGAGTTATGTGAGTATTGTGCGGATAACCATCGTAATGCAGTGGACGGTATGAAGATCTTGGTGATGATGTAAATGAATTGCCTGAAACTAACGTAAAGCGCTCCCACAACAAAAACCTTAAATGCAAGCCAAAGCGCTTATCAGTAACGAAAGAGCAATCAGGCTGTTACCCGTTATCAATCTAAGAGTAAATCACAAATCTAAAGCACTACTAGGGAAAGAATCACCGTACCTTGAGCCAGCTAAACATTTGTTCGACTGTCAGGTGCAATTCTGAGGCAAAGGCGGGAACAGGTAGAACATCATCTGGTCTTTCACACAGCTCAGGCTGCTGTTTGGGCGGATAAACCAGCACAGAACGTTCTGCCGGATCGATTAGCCAGCCTAACTGACTGCCTTGCTTGAGGCTGTGTAAGATTTTGGCAGTGACTTTGGTAGAAGATTGATCGGGGCTGAGAATTTCAATAATCCAGTCAGGGTAGGACTCGAAGATGTTGGCAATAGTGCCGTCTGGGTTAGTAGGGATACATTTCCAGGTGAACACGGCAATATCAGGAACAATCGAGCGTCCCCCAAACGTACAGCGGAGTTCTGGCAATGCCCAGGCGATGCGTTGAGGTTTAGTGACTGCATTGATAACAGTCACTAATTCGCCCTGGATGGTGCTGTGTTCTCCCTGAGGCATAGGTTTTTGAAGGAGCTGTCCATTAATAAACTCACTAGCAGGCTCGGTTTCTGAGAGTTGCAGAAACTCTTCTAAAGTGATGAACTTAGGCGGTGTTTGGACCATTCGCCATTGCTCCTTACCGGATTACTACTTGCTCTCAAATTCTAGCCTCTGAAACTAGTGGTGCCACTTTTAAGATTTGAATTATTTGAGCGAGGAGCAAGCGCTTTTGAGGTGACGTGGCCAAAGCATATAACCCAAGCTATTTCAGCCTGGGTTATATGCTTTATATTAAAACCAGCAATATATTATGTCGTGACTAGCTGGCATTTTTTAAGTCTATCTCTCATAAAATAACGTACAAACCATGAATAAATTCAAGAAAACTGAAAATTGGATATATTTCTTAATATTTTTCTCAGGTTTCAATTCCAGCTAGTTGTCCTGGTCAAATTTTGCACAGAAAGATTATTGGGAAGATTTTACCAGGCTACTTTACTGAACGGTGTTCTCTGCTCAGTAAAGCAACACTCAGAGTCACAATAACCACCCCAAGAGTTTGTAAACCACTAAGCGTCTCTTGAATAGTCAACCATGCTAGCACCACTGTGAGTGCTGGGTTGCTGGCGGCAACCATTGATGCAGACGCGGCACCGATGAGACGAATGCCGAAGTTGTTCATCAAGTGCCCCGCAAAAGTGGCGATCGCAGATAGTAGTCCACCAATCCAGAGAGGAAGCCAGAGAAGCTGAGTATCATGAACATGCCAGAGAAGGAGGCTCGCTGCCGATAAAACTAAGGCGGTAGCAAAACTGAGCCAAGTAAAGGGAACAGGATGCAGTTTTTCAAAGCTTTTTTGGGCAATGACGGTATAGAGGGCATAAGTGATACCAGATGCAATGCCTGTAACAATTCCAATCAAGCTATTGCTATCCGTTGTCGTGTTGACGTGAGGTATCGTCAGGGAACTGCCTAGAAACACTAAACCCATCACACCCCAACGAAGTAGAGTAGGGCGATCGCCAAACAATCTCCAGGAAAACAGAGCTGTGAAAACGGGATACGTAAAGAATAGAGTCATGGCAATGCCCGTGGGAATCATGCCAATGGAGATGTAGAGCAGTGCCAGGTAGAGAAACATGAGAAACCCGCACCCGACGGATTGCAGCAGAAGTTTTCGCTGTTCCAAATTCCGTAGCTGTCCAATGTCTTTCCAGGTAGAGGGATAGAGTTTTGGTGCCAGGAATGCCATTAGAGGAACGACTAACAACATTCGCATGAACAGCAGCAGGAATGAGTTTTGCAGCGTGGGAGTGACAAAACCACCTAGCCGAAAAAGCCCAAAAATCGTGTGTTCGTTGAAGAGAACTCTAACGATCACATTTTGGAAACAGAAAAAGACAGAAGAGAGCAGGACAAGCAGAAAACCAAGCACTATGTAAGCTCAGATGGGGATGGGCTTTCTTTTGGCGGCCCTTCTTTGTAACTTTAACGTATGTTTCAGCGTAAGCACTAAAAGATTGAGTAGCTACACCAGATGAATCAACGCTTCAACCAGCATCTGATTTTGCTCATTGGTACCAACCGTAATGCGAAGTTTATCGTCTAAACCAGGCTGCTTGAAGTAGCGCACCAGAATTCCCCGTTCCTTCAGAGCCAGATAAATTTGCTCTGCATTGCCTTTGGGTAGTTGTGCCAACAGGAAGTTGGTTTGGGATTTCCACAGATGGAAGCCTAGTTGCTTGAGATCCACCGCCAGCTTCGCCCGTGATGCCTTCACTTTTTCGGCACATTCATTTTTGTAGGCTTGATCACGCATCGCCGCAGCACCAACAGCACACGCGATCGCATCAATGTTGTAGCTATCTTTGACCTTAAACAACCCACTCAACAGCCTTGGATTCGCAATTCCAAAACCCAGCCGCAAACCTGCCAGAGAATAGCCCTTAGATAACGTGCGGCTCACAATGACATTCTCAAATTCCTTCACCAAAGGCAACGCCGTTTCTTCAGCAAAGTCAACATATGCTTCATCAATAACTAAAACACCAGACAACCTCGCCGCCAATTGTCGGAGATCATCAATTGGAACAACATGCCCAGACGGGCTATTGGGCGACGCAATAAACGTCACAGCACCGTTTGCTGCCACCAGTTTCTCAATCGGCAAACGGTAGTCTTCTCCGTAAGGAATTTCGATATGCTGCGCAGGCTGCATCTCTGTCAACGTGCGATATAGCACATATGTTGGTATCGGATAGACCACATTGCTCCCCAGCTCTGCACAAGCACGCACAACGATATTCAGCAGATCATCACTGCCATTGCTAACAATGATCCAATCAACCGAAACCCCTAACACCTCGCTAGTTGCCTTCCGAAAATCGCTGGCATAGGGATCTGGGTAACGACGCAGCCATTCACTATCTAGGTTCCGCAAAACTGTGAGCACTGCCGGTGAAGGTGGATAAGGATTCTCGTTGGTGTTGAGCTTGATGATATTTGTGCCAGGCTTGGGCTGTTCACCAGGAATATAGCCAGTCATCGCATCAACACTAGGGCGGAAGTAAGAGGTCATGAGTCTGTTGTGCATCAAATAATCATTAAGACACTATCTTAAAACCTGGTTAAGTTCTTTAACCTATCCAGTCGCCTGCGGGTTTAGCACACTACCTAGAGGGTTTTACGATTGATTCTCATTTTTGAAAGATGATAGAAAAGTTAGGTATGCTTGGCTTAACGTTTTTTAAATGAGAGATAAGTAGAATGGCTGCTAACTATACATCACAAGAGTTAACCATGCTCGCCGAAGCACCATTCCTGGCTGGGATGGCAGTATCACTAGTTGATCTTGGTATCGTTTCAACAGTGATTGAAGCGGTTGCACTGTCAACGCAGCTTGCAGGAGTTGCTAAGAAATATCCAAGTAATACAGTTATTCAGTCAGTCTTTTCTGAAGCAGTACTCAAAAGCGGTGCAGTGAAGCTGGAGAAGCCTGAAATTAAGCCTGAAGAGGTCCAGGCTGGTGTTGTGGTGGACAAGGCTATTACTTCTATCAATGCTGCTCTAGGTGTTTTAAACGGAAAAGCAACTCCAGAGGAAATCCGTGAATACAAAACGTTCATTTATGCCAGCGCTGAGGCGGTCGCCAATGCTGCTGGTAGCGGGTTATTTGGATCGGGTACCAAGGTGAGTAACAAAGAATCGGTTGCCCTTACAGAGATCAAAGCAGCCCTTGCTATATAACTATTCGAAACTATCAAATCTGGCTCCTCAAAGCACACCTGATTTTCCAGAAGCAGATCTCTCCCCTTCCTGTCTGTTCTTTAAGCCGTCTGGAATCCCATTTATAACTCATTTACTCGCTTGAGAAACTTTACACACTGCTTAAGCCATGATGATTTACCTCCCGATTGCTTAAGGAGGAAACCAAAACCCTCACCCCGCCTTCGGCAGCCTTCTCCCACTCTAGGAGAGGGGCAGGGGGTGAGAGCATTATTTTTCTTTATCACTAGCAATCAGCAGTCTGATTTGTTCTCTAATCACATCACTGATAGTCCGTTCTTTGGCTTTGCAGTATGCGGTTAATTCAGCGTGTTCCTTGTCCGGAATCTTGATGTGTATATCTTTCACATTATTTCGGGAGGTTGTACAAGTCTTGTACTATTTTTTGTACAAAACATGCTAACATAAGTTTAGCCAAGGTCAAGGTCGAAACCATGAGAGGTGTGTGTGGAGACTGATTCCAGTGTGAATCATCTGCCAGCGTTGCTCCAGTCATTGAGCCGTCAAGTCTGGGTTCAGGCGAGCGGTCGAGCACTCTATCAGATGGGATATGGGTTAATCCAGTTCTACATCCCACTCATTTTTGTTAATCAAGTTGGTTTGTCAGCAACAGCCGTTGGGGTTGGTATTGGCAGCGGTTCACTTGCAGGAGTTTTAGGACATCTTCTGGGTGGATATATGGCTGACTCCCAGGCGTATGGGCGTAAGCGAGTACTGTTGTTTTCAGCAGGGCTATCTATCGTATCGACGCTCTTTTTGGCGCAAACCCAAAACCTACCGATACTTGTTCTTGCCAATCTAATTCTGGGATTGAGCGCAGGTTGCTATTGGACAGCTGCCGATGCTTCAGTCATGGATGTCACATCTTCTGAGCAGCGTCACAAGGCATTTGCGATCCTGGTACTAGCAGATAGTCTAGGAGGAGGACTCGGCATTTTGGGAGGAGGAGTCTTGTTAGCTTTGGTTGCTAAGGCTCAAATGCTCTTTTTTGTCACCAGCCTCATCTTCCTGCTTTTTCTGGTACTGATCCAGACGGCAGTTACAGAAACTCGGCAGGATGTTCCAGAGGAGTCTAACGCACTGCAAGGGTTTGTCGTGGCACTGAAGGATCGCTCACTGCAACTGTTCGTTCTGGTCAACGTTCTCTTTACCACCTATATTGCTCTGATCAACAGCACCTTGCCGCTCTATTTTACCAAAGTGATGTCAACCCATGCTTCGGATGCGGTAGTAGAAGCGGGTTCTACGCTGGTGAGTGTGGCAAACCTGTTTACCTGGTGTTATGTCGGCATTGGAGCAGTTTTACAGTTGCCTATTGTACAGGTTCTAAATTCAGTTCTGAGGGTACGGGTTCTGATAATTTCACTGCTGCTGTGGAGTGTTGGCTTTGTTTTGGTGTGGGCAACCGGAATGATCACATCGCTACAGTTCATCAGTATGATTTTAGCGCTGGGTATATTGTCTATTGCAACCGCAATCTATAAACCGTTTGCACCTGTGATCGTTGCGGAGATAGCACCGGAATCCTTGCGAGGCATTTATCTCGCTATTAGTTACCAATGTTGGTCCATCGGCTATTTTATAGGTCCAGTTCTAGGAGGCTGGGCGATGGATCAGCCACAAATCATTGCTCACAACATATGGATAGTTGCTTCCATCAGCACCATCTGCGGTTTCATCATTTTACATTTTTTGAGTCAAAGTAGAATCTTAAAGTACTCCAACCCAACCATTGAAGATTCAGCATCCGTAACTTAATCGACATCTGCGATGCTAAGCTTTTGCTCCACCGTTGGCGCAAATATCCTGCCCTGTCAGCCAGCGAGCTTCTTCACTCACCAGAAACGCGATAATGTCTGCGATATCTTGGGGTGTTCCCAGACGGTTGAAGGGTGAACTGGCAGCGGCTTGCTGTTGGATATTCGGGGGGAGATTGGCAAACATACCGGGCACAGTGGGACCGGGTGTGACAGTGTTGACCGTGATGCCACGATCACCAACTTCCGTAGCAAGTACCTGAGTCAATAGCTTCACGGCTGCCTTACTTGCGGCGTAGACTGCCATCCCAGGTTCAGGAAAAATTGTAGTTGTAGAAGAAATATTGATAACTCTGCCGCCATTGTTCATGCGTCGGGCTGCCTCTTGCAGGGCAAACAGAACGCCGCGCACGTTGATGTCAAAAACTCTCTCATAATCTTCCTCCGTCACTTCCGCGATCGCAGCGCCTACGGCAACCCCAGCATTGTTCACCAAAATATCGAGTTGACCAAAATGATTGATCGTTTCTTGAAACAAGTGACGAATATCAGTAATGCTACCCATATTCGCTTGGAGGGCGATTGCTTTTGATCCTGACGATGCGATCGCTGCCACAACCTCCTCAGCCTCTTGCTGGCTGCCAGAGTAGTTGACAACTACTGTTGCCCCGTCTTGCCCCAACCGTTCGGCAATTCCCCGTCCAATACCTCGTGACGCGCCTGTCACAATTGCAATTTTTCCGACTAAAGATGCCATACAGTTTACTTTCGCTCTAGCAATTTCCCTAAACTTTAAAATAACAACCTGTTTAATCTATTACTCAATACCTTAGCAAGCGGGAAATGCACAGCCGAAGAATTAAAGGTCGCCGTAAACTAAAGGAAAACAAACAATGACGCCTCAATCATGAGTTATTTCACATTTCATCTCGTTTTTATCCTGCCGCCCATTGTTTTATTGGCATTCCTTCAGCGATCGCTGACTGGGATGGAAGGATGGAGGGTACGGGCTGCGCTTCCGCTCATCGCGGTGGTTGCTTTGGTTTACACCACTCCTTGGGACAACTATCTGGTCTGGCGAGGAATTTGGGGCTATGGCATTGGTCGGGTTATTGGCACAATCGGTTACGTACCCGTTGAGGAGTACTTGTTCTTCTTACTTCAACCTATTCTCACGGGACTGTGGCTATACTGGCTGCTGGCGCGACAACCTGAGCCCGTGCTACCAGAATTCCAGCTTGGGCGAGGAGGGCTGATGCTCATAGTGGGAGTAATTTTGAGTCTTGCTGGGGTTTGGATGTTACAAAAGGACTCGACCTTGTATTTGGGGCTTATCTTAGCTTGGGCTGCACCCGTATTATCACTGCAATGGCTTATCGGTGCATCAACGCTGTGGGCAATGCGGCGCGTTTGGTTGCTAGGAACGCTAGTGCCAACGCTCTATTTATGGATTGCTGATCGGATTGCAATTGGTCAGGGGATTTGGCACATTTCAGAGACATACACAACTGGATTGCAATTATTTGGATTACCAATTGAAGAAGCGGCTTTCTTTCTCGTCACGAATCTACTGGTTGTTCAAGGTATTTCACTGCTTCTCAGGCTGAAAGTACCAATCCATACTCGCTTGTAATTCTGGTATGACCAAGGTATAACTAAGGCGTTGTGACCACGGCGAGGGTAGCTATGAAAACAGCAATTTCACTTCCAGATCCAGTTTTTGAAGAAGCAGAAGCCCTAGCTAGACAGTTGGGGATATCACGCAGTGAACTTTATACAAAGGCATTGAAAGCATATTTACGGAAATACAACCATAATCAGATTTTGAACAAACTGAATCAAGTTTATTCCAAAGAGTCTTCCGAACTAGATCCAGTGTTAGCGAAGATGCAATTTATGTCCTTGCCGCGTGAGGATTGGTAGTGTATCGCGGAGAAATTTGGTGGGCTGACTTGCCTGAGCCACTCGGTTCTGAACCTGGATACCGTCGCCCTGTTGTGATCGTCCAAGATGATATTTTCACTCAAAGTCGTATCAGCACTGTAATTGTCGTAATCATTACTTCCAACACTCAGTTAGCAGAAGCACCAGGCAATGTCCTGTTACCACGTGAAGCTACAGGTTTGCCTAAAGATTCTGTTGCTAACGTATCTCAGATTTTTACTGTTGACAAACCGTTTTTAGTGGAGCGTGTTGGAACGCTACCAGAACATTTACAAGAAGAAGTAGATGAAGGACTGCGATCAATTTTGTACCTCTAGCTGCATACGCAGGTTAACACTGCGTTGGAACCGAGATCGTATCAATGACATCTCTGCCAAAGGTGAACGGAGCAGATTTTCATCTGCCACAGCCATGACGACTAAATGGTCATTATTATCCTCATCCTCACACTCATCATTGTCCAGCTCATTCTGCTCCTCAGCAGTGCTAGCTAACCCCTAAAAACCGCGATCGCCACTGATGAAGTGAGGGGCGGCTGGCGCGCAACTCTGCATTTGCTGCTAAGAGGGCGTACGAACGCCATGGAGACGCCAGGACAATAAGGTCGCCAGCGGTCGTGATTATTTGTAGACTAAGAAACCAGCGATCGCATCTCGGAGAGCTTCTGGCTCATCAGCCCGGATCAAGTGTCCACTGTTTTCAAATATTCTCAGGTCGGCGTTGGGAATTTTCCTGGCAATTTCTTCAGAGAATTCAGGTGGACAAATCCAGTCATGCCGTCCTGCAATCACTAAGGTTGGTGACGTAATTTTATGTAACTGGTCTAAGACATTGTAAGAGCGTAAAAAGCCACTAAAGGCAACATTAATGGCATCAGGAGAGAGAATGGTTTGGTTCCATGCTGCTTGGGGCGACTTGGGGTCGTAGGTGAGTGAGTACATCGGCATCATTACTTGGAAGTACTCGCGCAGTTGTTCCTCATTCTCAAATGCTCCGTCCCAGAGTCGTTGAGCGATCGCCTTTTGTTCCTCAGTTCCCTGTTTTGCTAGAATCTCCTGTGCCCGCGTCAGAAAACGGAAATCTGGCACCGTAGCGATAACAATTAAATGAGAGACATTCTGGGGATAGCGAACCGCGTAGGAAAGGGCAACCATGCCTCCATAGGAAGAGCCAAGAACCACGATTTTGTCTAGACCCAGATATTGGCGCAGTTCCTCCATATCTTCGACATTATTGTCCAGGGTATAGGTTTCTTTTGGTCCCCGCGCTGACCGTCCTTGGCCCCGATGATCAAAATAGACGAGTTGCATCTTATGACTGAGGGGAGAAAAGGTGGGTCTGTAGGAAGTGTGGTCGGCACCAGGTCCACCGTGAATGAGGAAAACCACTGGCTTCGAGCGCAATCGCGGTCCATCTACCACTAATCCTGCGCCTTCAATATCAAAGTAAATCTCTGTATCCCTTAACTTTGCTCGCATCAGTTAATTCTCCTTCCAACCATGTGCTTACCTACTCATTGCAAAAATTTCTTCAGATGTAAGGGGCAGGCTAGTAAACAGTCTAGAGTCAATTCGGTCCTGCCCTCGAAATACTTCTCCTGGCAAGTACTCACCATTTTCGAGTTGATAAACGGTGATGTTAGGTTTTTTAGGTGAACCGATGAACCGAGTGCCGCCGAAAGCAGCATAGTCTACAATAATGTACTCTAGAACGCCCAGATCCTCGTATTCAGCAAGTTTGGTCAGATAATCTATCCTTCCAGTTATTGGTGACGACCTCAATGACTCCTGGCGGTGGAACGTAGGCAGCAGCAGAGCTAGGACTAGCTTTCATCCGTTACCATTCCTGTTTAGCAAACACAACAATATCTGCTTTCCGGCTCTTTTCCTTCTCTCCTGGCTCTGTCTTCAGCCGAATCTGTTTAGACTGCCGAGATACATAAGGCAAGTTATTCTCCTGAAAGTGGTTTTCGAGGTATGTACACAGTCGCTCGATCAAATCCTCGTGACTGGCATTTGGTTCAGATAATGGCACGGGAACCCCATTAAGTAGCTCAAAGCCTCTGTCTGAGCCATCCTCCCAAGCTAGAAACTCTTCAGAAGTCAGTGGTTTTGTGACGGTTGTGTACATAGCGATCGCCCTCCTATACCTCTACAGGTTTGCTCTAAACTTTTACAAACTCGTAGCGATTAATAAATAGTCTAATTACAATAAGGAATTGTGTAAAAAGGAGCGTCGTTCTGTATCAGCACAGATCACACTACTAACGGAAGAAGCTTTAAAAGAGGAACGGCAAAATGCAGCAGTCTGAAATTAATGTTTCTTCACTTCCCTTAGTAGCACTGGCAGAACGCAAGCGGTTGCCCAACTGTGCAGCTTGTTACTTAGTACTGGAAGGAGAGCCTGTTATTTATGTAGGTCGCTCAGCTATCAAGATTGCTTGGTCAGAATGCAGCGCTCCAAGCTTGATACCTACTATAAAATAAGGAGATCGTTCAGATGAAATTCACGCGCATTACAATCAATCCACATCAGATGGGAGGTGTCCCTTGCATTCGCGGGTTACGCATTCCCGTTGCCACTGTGATTGAGATGATTGCTGACGGCATGACCAACGATGAAATTCTCAACGCTTTCCCAGATCTAGAATCTGATGATATCCGAGAGTCACTGCGCTATGCAGCTGTAGCAGTTCGGGAGCGAGAGATTCCGCTGGTTACTGTTCCATGAGATTTCTAGTGGACAACGCCCTATCGCCTCTAGTCGCAGAGGGGCTACGGCAGGCTGAATACGATGCAGTTCATGTTCGTGACTACGGAATGCAGGCAGCAGAGGACACAGCCATTTTCGAGCGCGCTGTCCAGGAAGACCGCATTCTGATTTCAGCCGACACCGACTTTGGAACCATCCTGGCTCTCCGGCAGGTAGATAAGCCCTCTGTTATTCTTCTACGCGGTGTTTCCCAACACCGTCCCGACCGCCAGGTAGCACTGCTGCTTGCCAACTTACCCAACTTGCAAGCAGCGCTGGAGCAAGGCAGCATTATTATCTTTCAAGAACAGCGCATCCGTATCCGTCTACTACCAATTGGTGGTCAAGAGTCTGAAACATGAATTTGAATGATTGTAAAACTGCACAAGCCCTTCAATCTCAATGTAAACAGGAGCTAAATCCTACCAACATCTGTTGCTGGTGCATCAAACGGTGAACTTGGTCAATCAGAGGAACGGGACGACCGCCAGCAGCTTCGTAACCCATTGTTTTACGCTTGCGCTGCTGCCAGGGTTTGAGCTTGACTTTGCTCCCTGTGCCTTCTTCCGGTTCAGTATTGGCATCCTCGGTTGTTTCTTCCTGAAAGTCCAAAGTGTCTATATGCTCTGTGAAGATAATAATCTTCTCGCTTTTATACTTCGGATTGCCTAAGAATTCTCGCAACTTCTTAAACTTATATTCCTCCGCTGCCTCATCAACTTGGGTAGCTAAGCCTAGCAGGTGCTGCACCTGAGCCCGTTCTACTTTCAAATCCTCCAAAGAAACAGCCGCGACTCCTCCAAAGCTTGGTTTTGTGCAGCTTCGCTCTCTTCTTGACCATTTTCAGCACCTTCTTCATTTGCTGTAGTCGCTCCATTCTGGAAATTTATCAGCAGCGCTACCTAGAACACAGGTTTGTCCTTGAAGAAGGTGCCCAGATACCTAATTACAGCTTGATTGTTCTAAAGCGTGTGTTTAAGGCTGAACGATTATTGTAGTCTGACTTGAGTTTTTCAAAATGTTGGATAAATTCAGGCAATCGTCCCTGATGTTCTGCCAAATCACGCAGGTCTTTGAGTAAGGCAGTCGCTTCATCATAGGGTTTGGCTTGCTTAAGCTCGATTAGTTCTACCACTCTTTTCCAGGTTTGGGCTTCTTTCGGTGCCAGTGCCTCTAATTCCTGAATTCGCTTTCTTCTCGCCGCATTCTGTTCTTTTTGTTCACGCTTTGTCCTCAAACTATCTGCAATTGCCTTTAGTTCAGATAATCGTCTATGCCCCGGAGTGAATTGAGGAGTTGATCGATCTGCACCTGCCAATTCCTTCAATCGATTAATCAGTTGCAAGTCAACATGAGGTTCTCGTCGCACGAGTTTGAGCAAAAATTCCTGTCGCTCAACTTCCGACAGGGCAGACAACCAGTTCTCAAGCGGCGGCTCTGAAGTGGATTGATGGCGAGGACTTGTCTGAGCCGCTGCTGCTATCAAATCGGAATCGAGTTCCACCAGTTCAATGAATGCCCTGAGGGGTTGAGAAAGCTGGCTTAAATTGGGTGGAATCGGTGGCTCAATGGGATCATCCTCTAGTACGTATCCAGCCAGAAGGGGAGCCACTCGCAACCAAACCAGATACAGCAGGCGTAAATCTCCCCGCAACAGATCATCGCGGAGTGGCAATAAGCGAGGCAGCCATCCTTCACCTTCAACCCATCCCTGCATTCCCTCTTCCTCATTGATTTCAATGTCAAGGATGACGTAATCAGAGGTTTTGGTAATCGTGATGGCATCGGGAAGGTCATAAGGCTGGAACCAATTTGGGTCAACGATCGCTTTAGGGAACCGAAATAGCAATCGCCAGGTGCCCCAGTTGGCGATGTAAAACATGACATCAAAGTATTGGGTTAATACTTTCTCTGGACCGCCGCGAAAGTCACCATAGTTATAGAGAAAAATTGCCTGAGTTGGCGTGAGTTGAACCCGGCTGGATAGTTTTTTGATCTCCGCCTGTTCTTTAGTGGTGAGCGGGCAATCGATCGTCTGAAATTCGTAATACTGATACTCACTCATCTACAATCTCACCCTGTTTATTGTCATTCGCTGGATGGAGCGATTGGCAGT
>QQTW01001566.1_pt1 | contig 16114 bp, 14 predicted proteins | sample 1904831 | NCBI WGS metagenome assembly QQTW01 (sample SAMN09435610, study PRJNA476489) | Subsurface metagenome, whole genome shotgun sequencing project. | reverse complement strand
GAATAGCCATCCGCCATCCGCCAGCCAACCAACAACCCGCTTGGACCAGATCTACCGCATGCATCATCATCACCATCAGTACGAGAAAAACAAGGATACTCAAGTCACCACGATATTCTCATCCTTCGTATAGATTCTCTCGTATCTCATAACAAAGCAGTTGCTCCAACTTCGGCTGCTCTCAATATCCGTATACCTCTCCGTAACTTCAACAGCCTCATGCAGTGTTGCTGACTTGAGATATGGCCGTATTCGCTTCCGGACGGCTCAAACAAGTCTTGTTAGAGGTCTTACATCCATCATCCATGTACCTGTACTTTCTAAGTCCGCTTTTTATTCTCCGATCGTCACCGTCATTGCTGGGCGTTCTATCTTTAGCCCATTCAATAGGAACCATCTCATAAAGCTTGCAAGAGGGATAGTGCCGCATAGGCCCTTTTTGATAGTGATGCTAGGGCCGTTCCGGGACATCTGATATGCCCAGTTAGCGGTCACTTGCACGATAAAGCTACGCACGGATGTGAAGATAAAAACAATACACAATGACCAAGACACTCACCTAGATGCAACGGCAGGAGCCCTCAAGGCAGGCCGACAGGTTGGAAGACGCAAGTTATATCCGCGATACTAAGCAAGTCTTCGAGAGCTTTTTGACGCCCCTTTCGACCCAATGTGCCAATCTCCTGGATTTCTTCCTTCAGCAGAACCAGCCCATCTATATTACAGACAACCCGTTATCTCTACCGGTAAACCAGCGGCATATACTCGATAGTCTCGACAGGACCCTTCCAGCCCTCACGGTCAGGCGTCGGCGTAAACGGAGCCAACCCGACCCCCGGCCTAGCCAGACGAGGATGCTCCGGATCCGAAATGTCGAGGACACCCAGCTTCTCTCCGGGCGCCGTCCGCGGGCAGTCGTCCGCCGCGCCGAACCAGGTGCCCAGCCCTATCTCCTCGTGCGCGAGCCGCTGCAGCTGCAGCGTGTCGTTTGTGTTCCACTCGAGCCGCCGGTACCGGCCTCGGCCCGTGGCTCTGCTGATGCAGTTGGACAAGGCCTCGATCGAGTACGACAGGATGATGATGATCCCACCGATCCCGAAGATGAGGCCGAGCCCCAGCGTGCTGAAGGAGGTAACTCTGTCGCTGCGGATTTTCTGGACGGCCGTGAGGTTAGCGGGTTGATGAGGGCAATGCGGAGGGTGGACCGACCATGCTTCGACACAGCGATTGTTCGTCTTCTGTCACCGGAGTCCGTTGATGACTTCTAAAGTCAGGGTTCCTGTAGCTGGTGGCCAGCTGCAAGCCCTTGCTCTGCCAGAGAGCCAGGGTAGAGTAGAACCAGCCTTCTATTTCCAGTTGCCATTGATTATCAGGAAGCGCGGCTTGCCAGCCAAAAGCATTCTTCGATTGAGCTGCGAGCGACATGGGGCCCAGATGTCGGAAGTACTCGATCAGTCTAGGAAAGCTGCGTGCTGTGCCGATGACGAACCACTCGAAAGATGTTCTTTGCTGCTCCGTGGTCCACAGATCGGCCGTCAGGTTCCGCGCATGAAGGTCTCCTGTCAACGTGCTACAGCCGACACTCGGGTCGAGGTTCGGGTTGCAAAACTGCGTCTGATCCACGCAGCCCAGTACCCGGGCAGGACTGTCTGCATTGTAGGTGGGAAATGAACCATCCGCATCCTCGTACGCGAACCCTTCCGAATGAGCAGCAAACCAAGGATCGTCGCAAGGCTCGGAGAACGCGATCCCGTTCAAGGACAGAAACAAGAGTGAAATATCAGCCAGAGGGTGATGCAGCTCAGGAATAGGGTGAAATTTATCTTGACTAGGGTCGACCTGGCCAGTCGGCGCCAAGAATTTAAGGCGTGTCCTAAGTGGTCCAGTCAGATACGGTCCATTCCCAAGACCCGACTGCAATCATCTTACCCCGTGGCATATCCCTTCAGCGCGGTATTCGATTCTCCGTAACCCGCCTCACTAACAACCGCATATTTCTGCGTGTAATCGTAGGTGTAATTGAAAAGATCATACGGGCCATAGTCGAACCGGACTGTTGTGGAGTTGTCTTTGGATTGATCGACGGAGTATTCGTCGATACGCAACGGACTACACTTTGTCACCGAGCGAAATAAGAACCGATGTTCCGGTGCAGCGTTGATGCCGAGATCCGCATTGCTGTCCAGTAGACCCGTATCTAATTCAATACTCCGGTCGTCCAGCAGGCAGATTTTATCCCCGCCGGGAAATGGGCAAGCTGCATTCCTGTCGATCCGGACCTTGTGACGTAGATTATCTTGCACGAATCGGCGACAGTCTCGTGTGTCTCCGCCATCTGGGCCGTAACATGTGCGTGCATAATCGAGGGTGGAAGTGAGCTCCTGGCTCTTGTACGGAAAGTATTCTGTCATGTAGCTTTTCATCGGTAGCTCCGCAAAATCCCATATTGCGCAGCTCGATCCCGTGAGGAGCACTTCGTTTTCCTGAAACAGTGTTATCCGGGAAGAGAAAACACCAGCCGCAGTGAAGATTGTGACGGTGATAAGAGCGGAGATGGCCAAGAGCAGCATTTTTAATGGGGATCCATCGTGACTGCGCCAGGCCCAGTAAATTCGCAAGAAGTTCCAGAACCCAGACATGGCACTGGCCGAGTTGCGCAACACCGCCTGGCGTTGGTGATGGATGCCATCTTTGGGGAACTGCGAAGACAGAGAATAGTGGATGAGGAAACAACAGATTCTCCAGAAGCAAGTCCCCGTGAGCGTAACGAAAACGGCGAGAAAAGCCGTCAGGAGGGCTCCGTTACCGCGACTCAGAGTGAGCGTCGCACCGCGAACGGCGCCCAGTGTCCAGTTCGTCCAGAATCCAAGATGCAGGTCATCAACCGTCAACGAGTTTGAGGTTGCGGAGCTCATAATATACACGGAGATATCCCTAAAGTGACAGCTTTATCGACAAAGAAACGCGTCTTAACGGCTCAGACAGCACCAAGGGAATACGTGGAGAAATTTGACCGTCGCAAACTCGAAGGCCAACGATTGACTCGGTCAGGGAAAAGCCTGATAAGGCCTCGAGGGTGTATGAGAGACAGCATACTTATTGAGCAAAAGATACGGCCGAGAAAAAGTTATAATTAGCATGCGGACATTGCTCCACAAGCGCTGGCTCCAGCAAGACTCCGTACGGAGTAAACAGTAGTGCTGAGACGAGCCTCCTTCGCAAATGAGTTGACGCATAGCGAGCCCTTGATCCTTCGGACGATCCCGTGGAGGCTATGCTGTCCAATCATGCAATCCTGCTTGAGACGAGTACTGCATGCGGCTCGCAGGGCGGGCAAAAAGGTGGCTTCGCGAAATTAATTCTACGTATCATGAATCTGCAGCAAAGGCCTACCATTCCACATATCTTTCCGAGCTGAAGAATATCGAAGAGATCCTGGCGGCAGAATCTTCCCGGGCATACCGCTGTGGTTACGGCGATGTCGCAAACATTGCAATGCGAATTCAGATTGACAGGGGCTTGAGATTCTTTCTTCCTTGTGGATTATGCCACCAACACCACCGTGACGACCGCGCTCCGCTGCATAAATAGCATGTAACACCATGGGGGCGGTTCGTCCAATATTGGCTCTTCCGCCGTTTCCCTCCCGTGCCTCCGTAGGGCTGGGTAGGGCTGACCAGGGCTTCTGGAGACACTCCGACGTGGCACGATCCATCGTACAGAAGCGTATAAGGAAGGATTGGTAATATTCCTGTTCTCAAAGCATGGAGAATGGAGGTATCCTTCGAGGATGATGGAAGATTCCCCACAATAATGGATGGAAGCGCGGAATTCTCTCCCAAAAAACCGGAAATTCTCCTGGGGAGCCATGTGCCCATATGACATGAATCTCGTATGGCATCGAGCAGCGACGCTATATTTGCAGTAGGTCGTGCATCTTGCGACTAGCCGGTCAACTGGAAGGATGTTTGCACTTCAATCGTTCTTCAGTGAAAGCTGTTTCGTGTCTCTGAAGTGGAGAGGATGTAGGAAGCAAGGTGCCCTTATTGTTTATCATTTCGGAGGTCCAGGGACTTCATACCAGAACTCGAACGTCTTACGCCTCCAGGGAATATAGCATAACGTGGCAAGGTTGCCTTTTGCATAAGTTTGCATTGAGAGGTTTTTTTTTTTTTGAAGAGTTCGCCAGAAGCTGGATGTTGAAATCGCTCGTAGGCAAGGGCTCATCTGTTTCCGCACTTTGTGTCATGAATTGTCTGTCTTACACTTACTTCTAGAAACACACTCCGAGCGACATCGTCAGGACATGTCCCTTGCCGCGGCGAAAGATCCAGCAAATAAGTAAGTGACATTTCACATGCTTTGAACCCCGTTAGAACACGCTTTTCCCACTGTGGCGTTTTCACTATCAAGGCGGTTTCGGAGATATCATGTGTACCTTGCTGACCTCACCTGCAGCGTTCAAATAGCATTCACTTCCATACAAGATGGCGAAAGAGACTGAAATCCGGATGCAGATAATGTCCGACCTTCACCTAGAAAAGCCTGCAGCATACGATGTCTTCGAGATACCTCCGGCTGCACCGCACCTTGCCCTGATTGGCGACATCGGTCACGCAAATGATGCAGGTCTTTACGATTTCCTTCGACAACAGCTCACCAACTTTGAAACGGTGTTCTTCCTGCTGGGGAACCACGAGCCTTATCATAGCTCCTGGGACTACGCCAAAAGCAAGCTTCGTGAATTCCAGGAGACGACGGATGATGAGCGTCAAGCAAACAAGGGCTTGGGCAGATTTGTGTTCCTTGACAGGACGAGATTCGACTTGTCTTCGAAAGTGACCGTCCTTGGTTGCACTCTCTACAGCCGCATCGATCCTGAACAGAGCGACCACGTCAGCTTCGGACTTAACGACTTCTACCACATCAAGGACTGGACTGTGGAAGATCATACAGATGCTCACGCTACGGACTTGGCCTGGTTGAACGAGCAGGTATCTACACTGGCCACAACGCATCCACATCGTCAAATCATCATTCTCACACACCACTCACCGACGTCGGACTCGCGCTCCGTAGACCCTAATCATGCAAGCAGCAAGATCTCCTCCGGCTTCATGACAGACCTTTCGGCGGAGACTTGCTGGACTAATGCGAATGTCAAGCTTTGGGCGTTTGGCCACACGCACTTCAATTGCGACTTTGTCGATGAGAAAACCGGGAAGAGGTTATATGCGAACCAAAGAGGTTACTATTTCTCTCAAGCAGGCCGGTTTGAGCCGCAAAAAACTGTCTGTATGGATGGCTTGTAATACTTCCTTGTACAGCGACGGACCAGTCGAACTGTCCATGAGACAAGAAAAAACTTTGAGCTAGGAGATGCTGGAGGACGTCATTGCAATTGAACGTCATATCTCGTCCTTTGACTGTTGTCTACACATTCCTCATATTTCTTGTCTTATCTTGACGCTGAATACAAAGATTCTGATATAGCATATTAATATCTCAAATTTACTCCACGTATTCGACTATGCTCCAGCGTCCAGAACATTGACATCGAGGGGCACTGTCGTTCAGTGAATAGTCAATCTGAGCAAGAATATCGGATATGTGGTCCCAAATTGAAAAGCTTACCGCAAGCTACCACTTGAAGCGTGACTCTACATCTTCGGAAGGCCAAGTCAACCTCTCATAGCATGTTTTGAGCCCCCCCAATTGAATACAACACAATGCCAGCAGGCTTTCAGTTCAGGATTTGTCGCTTTGATATTGCTCAATGTATTCAAGCTAAACACTAAGCTCCACTGCTGTACCCAGCCCATCTATAATGCTCAATTTTGAAGCTCTTACACCAGTAGACATAAACTACATTAAGCCCATTTCCGTTTCCCGCGCCGTTTGGCAACCTCAGTAACCCCTTCATTAGCACAACCGACCAGCTCCGGACCGCAAAAAGCAGGCCAATTACACGCCTGGTCCCCCAAGCAAACACGTGAAAGCAAAGCGAAGCAAGAGCCGAGTTCGACCAAAGCAAAAGCCCAAGGACAGGCCCTTTGCGCCCCGAACGAGAAGCCCGTCAAACCGAGAAGTTAGACCTTTTGGGGTGACAAATAATGCTTTGGTTTCTGGTAACTTTGCGCAAAAGAGCTTAGTAGCAAGAGTCACATGGGAAGGTTCCCAGAAGGATTCGAGATGGAGAGAGGATAGCCGATGAATTGGGGTGAGTGAATTCTCCACAAGTCGCAATTGGAGCCATAGAATCCAGAGCGATCCGACAATACGAAGCAGCATGCAACGCTCTTCGCCTAGTGGGTTGCTGATGCTACATGATCAGAGGTTTCCGCCATGCCGGTTCCCAGGTGTTGAAAGTTGAGTCGGAAGTAATACATTGCTCGGAAGCACCGACGAGTTGATGCTCCGTGCAGAGTTTAGCGCTTTGGGAAGGGTAGTCGTGCTAGACAGATAGAAATGCAAAGTCATGTCATCAAGACGGAGCCATAGCGTGAAGGTTGCCGTTTGCAGGAGAAGATCTTGATAGCCATCACAATGACAAACACTGAGTAGCCAGGAGGAGCGATGATGAGGTGTTCGGATCGTGAGCAAGGAAGAGCAAGATGTGATTCGGGGTAGATCCAGTATGCCGCATCAGAGTCTAAGGCGTGCTTTCACGCTTCGTCCTGCTGTCTCGTTCAAGCCATCTGCGCTTTCCGACGCGAGTCTCGAAATGCGGCGCCACGGTGGCGACATCCTGGCCCGCAGCGACGAGGGTGCTGCGCATCTTGTTGCGGTATGCGTCGACTGGATGATATGTCAGCACCGCTTGCTCCAATATAATTCCTATCGGTGTCTCCTCTCTCCGCTCATATACGTCGTCGACGCTAGGTTCAGGCAAGAGGCATAAAGGAAAGAAGGATCACTCACGCGATCGTTGCAGGAACAGATGGCGCCCCGAGAACACCCTGCTCTGACTCCAACTCATCCGATACCCCAGATCATTCAACGCAACCTCCTTACTCCTCTTCGACTTATTCATCCGCGGCAGCGGCACCTTCGCCTCGGACCCGTCCAGCAGCGGGACAGGCACAAGCGTATGCCCGACCCCCGGCCCGGCCTCGACGCCTCTGTCATCCCCGCTCACGACAGTCCGCTCCGCACCTCCGTCATCGTCCTCGTCGTCAAAGTACCGTCGCCCGCGTGGCGACGGGGGCGGGGACTGCATCTGCATCGGAAAGAACGAGCGCGGGTAGACCGAGTTGCTGCGGCGGTAGGCGTCGGGCATCTCTTCGAGATGGACGTTGTCGAGCGTGACGCGGACGCGGACGCGCGCCTTGCGCTGGGTGTCGTCGACGAGGATGAATTTGCGGCGCTTGGCTTCCGGGAGGTCGCTGAAGAGGGAGATGCGGTGGTCATCATCATCTTCATCGCTTTTGTGGGCTGCGGAGACTGTTGATGTGGTTGGTACTGCTGCTGATAATGTTGATGTTGTTGATGATGTTGTTGCGGCGGTGGTGGCGTGAGAAGGTGGCTTGCTGCCTACCGCACCTATGCCGTCGTGTGCTGACGATAAAGAGCCGTTACCGAGGTTGTGAGAGGTGGGATATGTCGGGTAGAAGTTATGCGACTGGCGGACATCTGCTGGAGAGGCCCTGGTGGGGCCGTTTGGTGCTTGATGGTGATGGTGGGATCCGTCACTGTAACCGGTGCCCGCTGCAGTTCAAAGGATAATATATCAGCATCCAAACTAAGGCACGACTCGCGCGCGGAAAGAAGCTATCAAAACGGTGGGGGGACAGTTCAACGAATGGTAATGTACATGGCCACAGAAGAACCCTCATCCCCATAATCATTTGTTTGTTTCAAAGGAAGAAAAGAATCTCACATCACATTTTGATGCAACATACCGCTGACATCCTCGCCTCCTCCAGGTGCATTCGCGTCCGGATGCGCATGGTGATGATGCAACTGAGGTCCTCCAACAGCCATCGACGGCTGCTTCGGGCCCGACGAGACAGGCAGCCCAGCCACGGCCACAGGCGCAGAGTTACTTGGACCGGCCAAGTGGTTCTGATGCTGATTCTTCCGGTGGGTATTCTTGGCCATCCTACGCACTCGCCTGCTTCGGAGCCGCGGGTCCGAGTTGCTGTTTCGCCAGCTGTCCACCGCCCTCTGAATGAGTCCGCGTTTGCTTCTAAGAGGAGGATTCAGCTGCGCCAGCGCCCATCCCACTGTGTTGCATTCCGTCTCGTAGAGCAAGCGGTTGCCCTTGTATTGATCCTTGTGGCAACACGCCCGTGGATAAACGCAGTTTTCCGTCTTAAACTCCTGCGGGAGCTCGTCCACATTGACGGACTCGACATCGCACCGGATCGTATACTCCATTTTGACCCTATCCCGGGAATACTCGAACGCTATCCACTGCACGCCGTTCTGGTCCTGCCTCACGACCAGAGGTGTGGTCGCCGGGATCGGTCCGGGAGCTGCGTTCGGGTTGACCGCCATGCTGCCGGAAGTTCCAGTGTGCGTGCTGTTGGCGCTGCCAGGTTGACCGGTCGGAGTCTGCTGCGTCGGACTCATCACCGCGGGTGTTCTCTGAAGCGGCGCAGGAGCCATCTTTGTCCGCGGACTGTTCGCCACGGCCGAAGTGGGAGGAAGTGAGGCGTGCTGCGGCAGCTGTTGCGCGGGAATATGTGACATCGCCATGGAGGTCGTCACCATGGGCGATTGCGTCTGAGAAGCCGGATGCTGGCCGTACGATGAAGGCTGCTGGACCGGATACGGGTAGAACATGCTCTGAGGCATCTGTGCCGGGGACTGAGCGTAGAGTGGACGTCCATGCTGGTCGTGGTGCGGGGACTGTACCGATGGCGAGTTGGAGACAGGCGTGTGGAATATTGGCGGAAACTGCGCCCTACTCATCGTATGCGCGGCTGCCATGTCTAACGCTGGCGGTCCTGTTGGTTATTAGATTTTTCGACGTGAATGGGACTCTCGTCCCGGTGCAGGGCTTGTATGATTTCTTCGAGCTGCGATCCTCCACCAGATCCCACCTGATCGCACGCTGCACCAACGTCGCTTTCTGATTTCATGAAATTCAAAAACTCACCGGAAGAGGAGTATATGCCGGTGGCACCGTGACCGCTATACTGACTGGAATGCGTGCCGTAGCTAGAAACGTCCTGACCTGGCTGTCCGGCACGAGCAGCAACAGGCAGATAGGGCGACTGATGCTGTTGTTGCGGCTGGAGCGACTGACTCGTCGAGTGTGGCGACGGATAATGACCTTGGGGATTGGTCTGTGTTGTTGGGGCCTTCTGTGCAGGCTCAGGACGAACCTGGTGGACGGGTCCCGGCCGAGTTTGTTGATGGATTTGGGGTAGAGGAGGATGACCCTGCTGAAGGGGTGAAGGGCGATGCTAGAGTGAGGCAAGAGTGAGCGAGTCAGTCATTAATGCCCAGCCGAATGCAGATGACTGTCAAAAGAGATATATAAGAAATAATATATGAAAGCATCAACAGAAAAGCAGTAAGCAGCAGCAAAATCAATCAAGAACCCTGGAGATCCGGCAGGCTGGAGGTGAGCGAATCAAAAGTACCTGAGCCAGGATGGAAGCTTTTGCCAGAGGGAGGCCGAAGCCGGGCCCAATACGAATCAACGGAGGCGCCACACGGGAGAGACGTCAGACAGAACCAAGGGCAGAGAAGAAGCCTTGTTTATCTCTGCAGTGGTGGGGATCAAAGCAGTACCGAAGCACATGCGCTCTCGGGACGGGACCAGATGATTAAGGTCGACGATGCGTCCGCTGGTGGAGGGTGGGGGTGGATGGAAAGAATGGGTGGGTGTTTGGTTTGCAACGGCTGTCGATCCCCAAAAGTGCCAAAAGTGCCGGGAACCAGCCAGTGACGAAAGGAGGGCTCTACGGCAGATCGCCGGAAAGGTGAAGGAGGGAAACAAGCTTTGGAATTAAGAAGCAGAAAAACAAATGGTAGAAGAGAGAAAGAATGGGACGGGTTTGTTGGATTGTGCGGAAAGCGAGAAGGATTCGAGGAGGAGGGTACAATAGAGTTGAGGGTGGGTTGAAGTTTGAGGGATGACAGGACGGGAGAAGTGTGGTGGTGGTGTGAGCGTTGGGTGGTGCAGGCGAGGGCCGGGGTCACTCTGGGATACGGACACCGGACTGGAGCAGGAGCAGGAGCGAGAGCATGGGGTGAGAAAGAACGGAACCGCGAACCGAGACGCACTGAGCTATGACTTATGAGAGGCTGAAAGGGTGAGACGAGAGCTAGGACGACAGGTGAGAAAAGGCTCTTGTTGTTGGTGATGTTTGATGACGGGGAGCAAGAGAAAGGGGAGGATATGTAACGATTATGGATATGATCCGTACGGAGTACGAAAATACAAGTGGGTAGTCGTGCTTTGATGGTGATTTATTAATGATGGTGGTGGAGATGGTGGTGGTGCGCATTAAACGTGCAGAGGCGCCGACCCAAGGGAATTAAAGCCGGCTAGAACAAGCCACGGGAAACGGCAGAAAAAACGTGCGGCCGCGGACAGAAGCGGGGAGGTGCGGATGTGCGTGAGAAGAAGAAGAAGGGGTTGTTGTGAGTGGAAGTGTGGGTGTTGAGTGGTGGGTCCGGCCGGCGGCGGCGGCGGCGAGACAGGCAAGGGGGGCGAGGCGCGCCGGCTGAGCCCCGTCAAAGGGAAAAGGGGGAGAATGCCGAACTGGCCAACAAAATGATAAAGCAGCGTGGGAGGTAGCTTGTGAGGCGGGATAAAAGAGCATAAGAAAAGAACGCGTCCCCGAAGGAAAAGGTTCCCTTGATGGAAAAGAAACGAAAAAAGCTTCTTTTGCAAGCAACAGCCGATGGATGGGGGTCCTTGGGGTCCTCAGCACCGGAGGCGGCGGAGAAGAATGAGAATAAGAAGCTGCGAGCAAGGTACAGAGGTGTTGGCAGCAAAAACAGGCATGCATGAAGTCGCTTTGGAACTCTACGATAGCAACCAACGCGAAAGAGCATAAAGACGTAAAAAGGGCACAAGCTTCGTACCATGTAAAGATGGTTCTTAGCGGCAACTGTAAGTGACAGGATGTCCAAAAGGCAACTCTCTGCCCGAAAAAGAAAGGGAGAGCCTAGAGGTCCCTTAAGCGAAAAGCCGTGCGAAGCGACCGGTACCAGCCCACTGTCGATCGGCCGGTGCTAAGGCGTCTGGTGGCGTCCAAAGGGCCGAATGGTGGGAGGGAGGAAGGGAAGAAAAAAAAGCCGAAACGGCTGTGACGCCTTCGGGGTGGCGCACGCCCCAGAAGGTGGTCGAGATACGATAACAACAATATAATATTGTAGGTGGATATCAGAATGTACGAGGAAGTAATGCAGCTGTGAGCAGCTATGGTTACCCAGATAGCGGCGCCGGTGGAGATTGACCGGGATCTGTATGGAACGGGGGTCAAGGTTGTTGGTGGTTATGGAACTGATGCTGAGGCCGATGGGCTGGTCCAGGTGCTGTTGACGTCGATGCTGATACGGGTGATGCTGCCTAGTGATGCCGAAACTGTGGAGCACAGCACCGAGTGGAGATTGACAAGAAAGTCCGACGCCCTGCCACAGCCGTGGGAGCAAGTCACCCAGTTGGCCAAGGTGGATTGTGGATGGAAGGTCGTCGACAATGTTTCTCGTCCGTGGCAAGACAGGCGGGAAGAAGGCAAATCGAGAATGGGAGAGCAACAGCAACAACGAACAACAGCCGTATCCAGACAAAGAGCCGACAGCTTTCTTCCAGGGACACGGGGAAACGCAATGCGCGCGCACAGATGCAACAGATGCAGAGAGACGTTGACGGGGAAGTAGACTGGTTCAAAAAGCGACTCACCATAAACGCGTCAGCAGGAGGCCCGTCCGGCTCTTCCTTATACTTTGGCCGCGATTGCGCCCTGCCTTGCTGCTTCTGCACTGCATCCGACATAGGTGACGGCTTCCGTGGATCGTGCTTTGCTCATGGATAGAGAATCAGGATTGGCTCATTCGCAAAAGCAAAAGCTTATAACTCAGCCGTTGGTGTCTCACTATCTCTGATTGTCTGCCTGCTCGTCTATGTCCACCAGTGTGTATGATCAATATGGAAAGTACGTAACGTCCGAGGAGTGGCGAGGCGTGATCAGAAGCTCGACTGACACTGAGAACAATAGGGAGACGGGCAGTTGACCTTTTTGGGATGAAGCATCAGACTGGTGTCCAGATGTCAGCTTCAAAAGCGGCTGTAAGAAAGTCTTGGTTCAAGTACCGCACCTTGGCAGTAGAAAGGGATTGCCCTCAGCTTTGGAGTCCTGGATACTTCTACTTCCTGATGAAATTCGTGCAGTCAGAGGTAGCCGCTACTCCTCAGGTACGACGGTATGCAGTTGAAGTACTTGCGAGCACCAACCCCCACCAGTTAATTGGGTACCGCAGTGCGCCCTACTGCAGCACCGGTGGGGAATCCGGCATGCGTATAAAACGGCTTCCCGTGCGCTAAAGTCCTAGCCTCTTGTGTCTAATACTACTGTATATTTGATCTGTCAACTGGTGCATTCTGTCTTCCTCTTGCAGACTGTAACTGCTTTGCTGTTCTACTGAGTACGTACTCCGCTCTCCCGTCTTGTCATGCTGGGATCATCCTTCAAGGAACTTCCATGCATCCTCAGTGGGTACGGAGTACTGGGTACGAAGTACTCCGGTACTGTTCCCAGATATGTATTACTTACGCGCTTTCTTTTAGTGTTAAGATTTTGATACTCAGCTTGCGAATTCCTTAGCGGAAGAGACTCTTTTCCTAAACCGTTCATGTGATGCTTCCACAACTGTGGTAGAATATACGCATCAGTTGTTGTGTCTGAACGTCGTCTATCAGATGCAGACGTTGGCATAACTATCTAGAAGGTTTAAGAAATAGGGACAACTAGGAGCTTTACGCCATGGTGATTGTGAACGCACTGAAAACCTTATGTAATGAACAAGTCCCAGCAGGATATAGGAAAGTCATCTTTGATAGACCGCTTCAGGCAGGTAAAGCATGAAACCAGTAACACTCAGGCAATTGCTCTGACAACTTACTCTTCGGGAGCAGTGAAACAATGATGATACACGAAGAAAGCTGGAAAAATCATATAAGGCTATAGAATGTCCATTTCGAAGAGACTGCGCTTCGGACGCAAACTCGCGTTGCTGAAATGAAAACCATGCTCACACGGTTGGTGTGCCTCATCGCTCTGCTCACCTCCTATGTCACGGCTCAAGGCGCAGCTAAAGAGACGATCGATCTTATGGTCGAGTCGGTTATCAGACCTGGACCTTCCAGCGTGAAGAGCAACCTTATCTATTTCTATTTTCACCCAAAATACCCCAGTGAAACAGGCGATTATTGTAGAGTCACCATTAGTGACGGAGGTCCTTCAAGTGCTGCCGATGTAAGTCCCATAATGACAAGAAGATGCTTGGTAACATACCTACCAAGAGTGATTTGGCTGACATTTGTGCTCATGTCAGGCTGCATGTAGTGGGCTTTATAGGGCGACATTCACCCATTTCAGGAGCATCGAGGATTTTGCAATAAGAATCGAATATGCAAAGTACTCACCCCTTCTCGATTGTGCCATAGCAATCACACCTGATCTAGTAGCTAACACCATTCAGACTGTACACCTCCAAGCAGTTTGTGGCAGATGTCAATCTCAGAGGAAAGATGAGCTGCCTCGATCGCGATGGAGGCAGTCCTTGCGCACTGGGCTCTCGGCGGAAAATGACGAGAAAGGAATATGCCCAATCAACCAAAGATTCACCGGCGGTTGACAGAGACCCGTACATTCTGGATCGTAAACCGATCCGAGTGATTTTGGAGCAGGAGGACTGATACGGGAGTTGTCGTACAGTCTGTATGGCATCAGAAAGCATGGTAGAATATTCCCAGAGTCAGGCACATTGATACGTCTTAGTCTTGCCTCGTCCGCCGAGGTTGTCAGATGATGGTGTATCAAGCAACTGGTGTACTATATTCCAGTGGTCACCGTTTGGCCGTCAGTAAGGTCTTTGCGGCCCAACCAAGGCAAGTTCGTGCGCGTCGTTACCGGACGGGTCGCCACCATGTCCCGCCCTGCAGTTGTGAAATATATAATAATGCACACCCCCACACCCACAAACCATCATTTCTGGACCTAGGTCATGCATCAGGTGCCCAGCAGTCTCGTACGCTCATGCATATGTCAACGTACGATACTGACTTCTGATGCAGTGCCTTGGTCAGGTTTGCCAATAGATGTGCGATTGCGTCTCCAGTGCACTCCTAGCCTCATCGTTTCATCAAGTCAGTTGGCTCCTTGATAGCAACCCGCTATTAGTCTCTTGACGACAAACTAAAGCGAAACAATGGAATAATAAGACCAACGGGACGGATAAGATGATTCGCCATTCCGGCCCAGCTGATGGTGTCAGTCATAGCGTCATCCCAAAACCTCGATGACACTTATCGAAGTCTGTACGTAGTCGAACCGTACCACGCTGTGTGCAGTCTTGCGTGGCCAGATGTGCCGCTGCCGTTCTCCCGGGCAGGAAGATTCAATACTCGCCGCCTGGGCCCGTGTGCGGCTAAGGACGGCCACTTGCCTCCCGGTTCCGAGCTGGAATACTCCTGCGGTCCATAGAAGACAGGCGGTCCAAGGAGACTTTCCAAGATTGAGCCCGATCGATTCAGTCTTGCTTCCGTGCCAGGCCCAGCGGGACCATACGTGACAGGTAGGTGTGCATACTCACCTGCAAACCGCGGCATACTTACAGTTTCTGAGCTTGAGCGAGCTCATCCGGGCCGCTGACTCCTGCGCAACGCCTTCTCGCTTTGGTGGCTTATGGGACGCGGGGACGTCGGGTGGTTCAGCTGCTCACGTTACTAAACGTTTGACTGAGCTCTCTATTTAGGCCGTATCGGTTATCCATGTTTGCCGGAGTGGGCCGACAACCCGACCTGGCTGATTTAGGAAATGACCGTCGTGGTGGTTCCGCGTCTTGTAGACGCTACTTTTTAGGTGGTGGCCAATTGCGTAAAAGGTCCAGCTTCTAGAGTGTCTGGAACGCTCGAGGTTGTGGACCATCCGGGATCACAGAACACTAGTGCACACTCTGACCTGTATCTCGGCCGCTGCGAATTTCTCCAGTTCTCGAGTTTGGTACGGATTGTAGCTCTGAACTGCCGTTGACGCCCAACGTGAGCTATCTTAGGTCTCATCACCTTCTCAGATGGTAAACAGCTGCATTGGCCGTGCGAAGTTATACCTTGCACGGGCCGTCAGCTCGAAGAAAAAATCTTCTTTTCCAGGTAGAGTTCTATCTTCTGGCAAAACGGATGAGTTGCTTGGAACGCGCCTATCAACGGCCGCGCACAGTTGGACCTCTGAAACTTTCCAGGGTTCGTCTGGTCGGTATGTGGGCAAGCGTGTGCGGGAGATGCCACACTTGCGCACATTATTGCTCCGTATAGAACCCGGTATGGTAGACCTCAGAGACCTGGAGAGGAATTGTAGATGTTGCCGCCCGTGACTGTATACTGTAGCCAATGCGACGTTGATGCATGCCTAGAGGCGCTATGCGTTGAAAGTTTCGTAGACGTAATTTCAAGCAAGACTCCTCGAAGCGATGCCAGCATCAAACGATGGCCGTAGAAAGTAATCGCGATCCCACGTGTCCAAACTCTGTGCGACCTCGAATCCAACAGCGGCAGTGCTGATGGAGTGGCACAAGCCCGAGTACCGGGCTCTCTCTGAAGCAGGATCCATCTACTATCAGAGCGAGCTATCTTGCGCTGCCTTGTACAGCTTCCAGTTCGAGTCGCAATAGGCTGGGTGCAGCCGCCCAGCTTGACGGTCCGGACGAGATGAAAAACTCGGAACTCAACGGTCTTGCCGGAGAGTGCATTCCCCTGAGTTTTGACGCTTGTCCGTGCTGAGGTCCCCATGCACGACCCTGATGCCAGACTTTGCGGGCATATGAAAGCCGATGTCGGGTTTGGTAGCATATGACATGGGCCATTGACGTACCATGCACGCAGCAATTGACATGCCAGCTCCGAGGAACCATGACGGAGCAGAGCCGTACG
>QQTW01001565.1_pt1 | contig 16124 bp, 12 predicted proteins | sample 1904831 | NCBI WGS metagenome assembly QQTW01 (sample SAMN09435610, study PRJNA476489) | Subsurface metagenome, whole genome shotgun sequencing project. | reverse complement strand
ACCTGTTGTAAAGAGCATTTATCAACAAAGAATTTATTGCGTTTATTTAGGCTAGTCCTAGAGTCTTTGGTAAAAGTTGCTGTGGTAATTTAACTAAAGGTGTAAATCGTCAGGAGGAAGGCAAACAGTGAGTATTTTTGGAAAATTAAAAGAATTTGTGGGTTTAAACGACCCGATTGAGTACGAATACGACGAGTATGAGGAGAATGGAAACGGGGATAACTACCGCAACACCTACCAGCAAGAGCAGGCTCAATCTATGCCTGAAGAAGGCAACGGTCGCCGCCGGATGCGCGATCGCATTTCTGTAGCTCCAGATAGTACAGAATCGGGTACACCACTAAATAATGTGATTGGTATGCCAGGCACAAACAATAGCACCTCCGAAGTAATAGTCATGGAACCGCGCACCTTTGAAGAAATGCCCCAGGCAATTCAAGCGCTGCTTGATCGCAAATCAGTAGTTCTCAATCTCACCATGTTAGACCCCGATCAAGCCCAAAGAGCAGTAGATTTTGTTGCTGGCGGAACTTATGCTATCAACGGTCATCAAGAGCGTGTCGGGGAAAGTATATTTTTATTTACTCCTATCTGCGTTCAAGTTACAACTCAATCGGGTATTGTAACCGAGTCCGCCCAAGCTCAAGTTCGCACCGGACGAGTTACAGCCCCAACGGCGTCTTGGACACCAGAATCTACTCGGATAGCTCAATCTAGCTAATAAAGGAAACAAAAATTTCCCTATTTTGGGTTTAAAGCCTGTCAAAAACAGGTAAAATTAGCAACTGCTCGTAAAAGGATGATTTCGTTGCTCGAAGGCAAGCTTGGTTTGATTGGGGGCGGGGTAATGGGCGAAGCGCTGTTATCCCGCTTAATCGTTAGAGAAATTTATCAACCTTTAGAGATCTTTGTCAGCGAAGTAAAGGAGACACGCCGCGATTATTTAGCGCAAACCTATGGCGTACAAGTAACCGCCGACAACCATGCTGTAGCGCGTAGCACTAGGGCGATTATACTGGCAATTAAGCCCCAGATATTTCCCGAAGTTGCCAAGGTATTAAACCAAGCTTTAACGACAAGCGAATCGAAGCCATTAATAATTTCGATTTTGGCAGGGGTAAAGTTAATTCAATTAGAATCAGCTTTTAATCTACCCGTAATTAGAGCTATGCCCAACACTCCGGCTACAGTGGGTGCAGGCATTACAGCCCTAGCAATGGGTTCTCAAGCGCTTGAAAGCGATCGCCAAATCGCTAGAAAAATATTCGAGTCGGTAGGGGAAGTAGTAGAAGTTGCCGAAACATTAATGGATGCGGTGACAGGATTATCGGGATCGGGCCCAGCTTACGTAGCAATGATCGTTGAGGCTTTAGCCGATGGAGGCGTAAAATCAGGCTTACCAAGAGAAATTGCCATGCAACTAGCTCTAGCGACCATTAAAGGCACTGTGGAGCTATTGCAAACTACGAAAATGCACCCCGCCCTCCTCAAAGATCGCGTTACAAGTCCGGGAGGAACAACCATTGCTGGAGTAGCCCAGTTAGAAAAGCTTGGGTTGCGTTCGGCGTTGATTCAAGCGGTACAAGCAGCAACTGCGCGAAGTCTTGAATTAGGTAAATAACCACTACCAAAAAGTTTAATTAATTAAATTGGCTTACAATCGTAGGAATATTGACAAGTTGGCAATGCCTTCTGTGCTTAATAAATCTATTGCTCGCCTAATTAAAAGTGGTTTCCCAAGCATTTCCCGAATTGGATTTAAAAAATATATTTCCGTTTGAACTAGATGAATTTCAAAATAGTGCGATCGCGGCTTTAAATGAGAATAAGTCGGTAGTAGTATGTGCGCCTACAGGTTCAGGCAAAACATTAATTGGCGAGTATGCTATTTATCGCGCTCTAGCTAGGGGACGACGAGTATTTTACACGACACCTTTAAAAGCGCTATCTAACCAAAAACTGCGCGATTTTCGGAGAACTTTCGGGGCAGACAAAGTAGGATTACTAACGGGAGATGTTTCGATTAACCGAGAAGCCCCAATTTTGGTAATGACTACCGAAATCTTCCGCAATATGCTATATGGTACACCCATCGGTGAAGTTGGCACATCAATGCAGGGTGTAGAAGCGGTAGTTTTAGATGAATGTCATTACATGAACGATCGCCAACGGGGGACAGTTTGGGAAGAATCAATTATTTACTGTCCTCGAGAAATTCAGTTAGTCGCCCTTTCTGCTACCGTTGCCAACAGCGACCAACTTACCGATTGGATTAATACAGTTCACGGGCCAACTCAACTAATTTATTCAGATTTTCGCCCCGTACCTTTAGAGTTTAAGTTTTGCAATGTTAAAGGGCTATTTCCCTTGCTTGAAGGTGGCAAAATTAATCCCCGCCTCCGACCAAAACGCGGTAGCATAGACGCTCAAAAGGCTAAAGATGCCAGACGTAATGGAGCAAGACCCGAAGCTCCCAGTATAATTTATCTGCTCAATCAGCTAAGTTCAAGAGATATGCTGCCAGCAATTTACTTTATCTTCAGCCGCAGAAATTGCGATAAAGCTGTAGAAGATTTAGGAACGCTGACGTTAGTTAACCCCTCGGAAGCTGCCGAATTGAAGTGGCAAATTGATGAATTTTTACAGCGCAACCCCGAAGCGGGAAGGACTGGACAAGTTGAGCAATTGTATCGCGGAATTGCCGCCCATCATGCGGGAATATTGCCAGCATGGAAAGGGTTAGTTGAAGAATTATTCCAGCAAGGGTTAATTAAAGTTGTATTTGCAACCGAAACTCTAGCGGCAGGAATAAATATGCCTGCTCGAACTACCGTAATTTCTAGTTTATCAAAACGTACCGATCGCGGACATCGATTGTTGAACGCTTCAGAGTTCCTGCAAATGGCAGGTAGGGCAGGTCGTAGGGGTATGGATAAGCGCGGCTACGTTGTCACCGCTCAAACCCCCTTTGAAGGGGCAAAAGAAGCCGCTTACCTAGCAACAGCGAAAGCCGACCCATTAGTTAGTCAGTTTACGCCCACCTATGGCATGGTGTTGAACTTACTGCAAACTCATACCTTAGAGCAAGCAAAAGAGCTTGTAGAACGTAGTTTTGGGCAGTATATCGCCAATTTGTACCTCAAACCTCAATACGAAGCGATCGCTCTGGTGCAGGCTCAATTAGCCCAAGTACAAGAGCAGCTTGCTTCTGTAGATTCGATCCAGTTGCAAAACTACGAAAAATTGCGCCAACGGCTCAAAGTCGAAACTCAGTTACTAAAAACTCTCCAAGAACAAGCCGCCGATGACAGAGTAGAGCAACTAAGTCTAACTCTGAGCTTTGCCATGACAGGTACTCTCCTTAGCCTCAAGGGAAAAAATGTCGTCACTTCTGTACCTATAACCGCCGTTTTAGTCGCCAAAACCCCCGGAGCAGGACAATCGCCCTACTTAGTATGTTTGGGGGCAAATAATCGCTGGTATGTGGTGACAACAAGCGATGTGGTAGATTTACACGCTGAACTACCACCATTAGAAATTTCTAGCGATCTTTTACCTCCGGTAGAAATGCTGATCAGACCCGGACAATCGCGCCGAGGAAATCAAGAATCTCAGGCAGTTGCGGCTTTAATTCCTAATGCAACGATTATTCACATTGCGCCCGAAGTTTTGGCTCAACAACAGCGAACTATAGCAGTGACGGCGCAAATTGAAGCCCATCCTTTGCATGAATCCGGCAATCCGGCAACACTTTTCAAGCGACGCAACAAAGCAATAGAACTTGAAGCAGAGCTTGCTAACCGTCAAGCAGAATTAGAAAAGACTTCTCAGCGTCACTGGGAAGAATTTTTACATCTAATCGAAATTTTGCAACGATTTGGGTGTTTGCAAGACTTAGTACCTACTGATTTAGGACAAGTTGCGGCGGCAATTCGCGGGGACAATGAATTATGGATTGCTCTAGCTTTAGCAAGTGGTGAATTTGACGAATTAGATCCCCAATGTTTGGCGGCGGCGATCGCTGCCATAGTTACAGAAACCCCTCGCCCGGATACCTGGGTACGTTACACCTTGTCTGTTTCTGTAGAAGAAGCCCTCGCGGGCTTGCGTTCTACACGGCGAAATTTGTTTCAAATGCAACGCCGTTACAATATCGCTTTACCAATTTGGTTAGAGTACGATTTAGTTGCTTTACTAGAAAATTGGGCGCTGGGGGTAGATTGGGTTGAATTATGTACTCAGACAAGTCTAGATGAAGGGGATGTGGTGCGCCTCTTGCGTCGCACCTTAGACTTGTTGTCGCAAATACCTTATGTTCCCCATTTGTCAGTTTCTTTACAACGCAATGCTTATCGTGCAGTGCAGTTAATTGATCGCTTTCCCGTAAACGAAACCGCGCAATAAAGCAGTGTTAACTACAACTATCTTGTACTTATTTCAGCTAAATGTATTTTTAGATACGGAACTACTGTTGTTGATACTGATGCAATGAGTTCTACTGCACTCTACGTATAGATGTCATAGGTTAAAAATAAATGGTAAAGAAGATACCAATCGTAGTAGCTTACGCGCTAATTCTGCTGCTAGGCTCTAGTTTAATTTCTCCAGCATTAGCGGCGACTACTGAGGAAATGATAGCGGCGGCGCAAACGTCGGCGGATACAGGGTTTATGTTGATGTGTTCCGCTTTGGTTTTATTGATGACACCAGGGTTAGCATTTTTCTATGGTGGGTTTGTCCGCGATCGCAATATTTTAAATACTTTGATGATGAGCTTCTTGCTCATGGGCATAGTTGGAGTTACGTGGGTTCTCTGGGGGTACAGCCTTGCTTTTGCTCCGGGGACACCTTTTATTGGTGGTTTGCAATGGCTGGGCTTGAATAATGTCAGCGCTACGATGGAAGTTACAGATTATTTAAAAGGCTCCGCGCCAGAGGAAATAGTTTCGTATTCTGCGACTATTCCTCACCAAACATTCATGATTTATCAAGCAATGTTTGCAATTATTACTCCAGCGCTAATTTCTGGAGCAATTGTGGAGCGAGTCAGCTTCCGGGCTTACGCGCTATTTGTACTAATTTGGTCAACTTTTATTTATTGCCCTTTAGCTCATATGGTCTGGGCAAAAGGTGGCTTTTTAGGCTTGGCTGGTGGCATTGGCGCTCTCGATTTTGCGGGTGGTACAGTAGTACACATTAGCTCTGGAATTTCGGCTCTAGTGGCGGCTATTGTGATTGGCCCGCGCAAAACCTATCCAAGTCAGTTAGCATCTCCTCATAATGTACCTTTTATCTTGCTAGGTGCGGGTTTGCTATGGTTTGGTTGGTTTGGCTTTAATTCTGGTAGTGCTTTGGCTTCCGGTAGCTTGGCTACTGTTGCTTTTGTTACTACCAATACGGCGGCGGCGGCGGCGGCTTTGACTTGGCTAATTTTAGAAAAAGTTTTACGAGGCAAACCTACAGCCGTAGGGGTAGCGACAGGTGCGGTGGCTGGTTTAGTTGGGATTACACCCGCCGCCGGATTTGTTACACCTCTAGCTGCGATATTAATTGGTAGTATTACGGCGGTGTGCTGCTTTTTTGCAATTAGTGTCAAGCATAAACTGCAAATTGATGACGCATTAGATACCTTTCCTGTGCATGGTGTGGGCGGTACGGTAGGGGCAATTCTTGCAGGAGTCTTTGCTACTAAGACCGTTAATTCAGCAATTGTAGGAGAAGGTTTCAATCATGAAGGCTTGCTTTTTGGCAACCCATCCCAGTTATTAACTCAAATAATAGCAGTTGTAATAGCCTATATTTTTGCTGGCGTGGGTACGTTTGTAATTCTCAAAGTTCTTGATGCTACCGTTGGTTTGCGTCTTTCCGCCGAGAAAGAATATCAAGGTATGGATATCAATGAACACGGCGAAGACGGTTATGGAGAAGAATTTGCTACGGGATTAAGTATCAAGCAAAATTCTTAGCCTCTAACTTTGTAAAGCTCTAAATAAACTTTGCTTTTTTGAGTTTCCCTTTGACATATTCGCAACTAATGCTTAAGTTTGAACCATTTGCTTGCTCTAAAAGGACTTAAAATTTAAGTCCTTTCACAAAAACTGCCCCTAAATTTGTCATTTTCATTTTAGGGACAGTTTCGATCTTATTTAGCTTTCAGCGATGATTAGTATAATTTACTAGATAAATCTGGAGATCCTTTTGTCCTGTCCCCACGATCAGCTTCACTAAACCCAGTATTATCCGCCTCTTTGAGAAATCCACTGTAAGCTTCCATCCCGTGTTCGCTGATATCCAAACCTTGAATTTCCTCTTCCGCAGTCACGCGAATACCCAAAGTAGCCTTGAGTGCCACCCAGAAGATTGTACTCAGAAGAACAGTAATGCCACCTACCGAGATAATACCAATAACTTGCGCCCAAACTTGTTGGAAACCACCACCCAATAGCAAGCCTCTGACGGGCCCTAAACCTTCTTCATATAGATTCAAAGCGCCCGCAGGGCCTTCGGCAAATAGACCTACTGCCAGAGTTCCCCAAATGCCACAAACTAAGTGAACGGAAGTTGCACCTACAGGGTCGTCAATTTTGATTCTGTCAAAGAAGGTGACAGCAAAGACGACAATTACTCCGGCGATCGCACCAATTACTGCTGCCCAAGGCAAGCTAACAAAAGCACAACTTGCGGTAATCCCGACCAAGCCTGCTAGTATGCCATTGATAATCATCGACAAATCCGGCTTGCCAAGATACAACCAAGCGGTAATTGTAGCAGTAATACCACCTAAAGAGCCTGCTAAGTTAGTTGTTAAAGCAATATGGGCAATACTTGGATTTACTGACATTGTTGAACCAGGATTAAAACCAAACCATCCTAGCCACAAGATCAAAGCGCCCAAGGTGGCAATGCTCATATTGTGTCCTGGCATTGCTACCGACTCTCCATTTTGATACTTGCCTAGGCGGGGCCCTAATAAGGCTGCACCCATCAAAGCTGCCCAACCACCAACGGCGTGAATTACTGTCGATCCGGCAAAGTCCCAAAATCCAGCTTTTGCTAACCAGCCCCCACCCCAAATCCAATGTCCTGTAATTGGGTAGGCAATACCAACAAGTAGAAGACTAAAAACTAAAAAGGTAAAAAATTTAATGCGTTCGGCAACAGCGCCAGAAACGATTGTTGCGGCAGTTCCGGCAAACACCAACTGAAATAAAAATTTTGCGGCTAGAGGTACGCCTGTCCAATTTAGAGCGCTAAAAACACCTTGATAGGCATCTCCAGTAGCGGGGCTGTTGTCGGCTCCACTTAAAAACCAACCATTAGTACCAAAAAATGGATTGCCATCACCGAACATTAAGCCAAAGCCTATCGCCCAGAATGCTACAGTAGATAGCGCAAATACTATTAAGTTTTTCGCTAAAACGTTAACGGCATTTTTCTGACGGCAGAACCCAGTTTCTAGCATACAGAAACCAGCATTCATAAAAAATACCAAAAAGGCAGCGATACAAACCCATAGTGTGTCTATCCCTACCCTCAAGCTTTGCAAGTCTTGCGTTACTTTGTCAGTAGTCGCAGGCGCTCCCTCTTGGGCAACTGCTGCGTAACCCCATACCAGCACAATCAAGATTGCTAGAGGAATGCAGGCTTGCCAACTAGGAGTTAGTTGTTTAATTGCCCGCTCTAACTGAGCCAAAATCGGGATATTTTTGTTAAAGCGTGAGCTTGAATGCCCATATAGCCGCCTTTTCGTATTTTTCCGCTTGTGCTTGTGTGTAAGTTTTACCTTCATCCTTCCTGGCGATCCTTAAATTAGTAAATACTTAATAATCTGGTGAAATCTTAACTTTCAACAACATCAAACTTTAGCGTCGGAAAAAGTTACTCAAGGGCCATAGGAAAGCCTGAAGTAACTTGTTCTACTCCTAAAACTAAATACGTTGTCAATACCTTTTAAGAAGTTCATTTTGTCTCAGTATAAGCAGTAATTCTGTATAAAGAACTACAAATATTTGGAGGTTGCTTTTACTTAACACAGGTAATTGATAAATTTATACTTGGATTGAATAACCCATTTTTGCTTTAGTTATTGGCAAATAACCAAGTATTTACACTTATTCTCTTGCAAATAAATAAAATTCTCTCCGAGAATCTACGGTTTTTTAGCTATATAGCCTGTAATAGTCTATGTATGGAAAGCAAATTAACCATTGCCTGAATAAAGTTATTCAAGCAATTTATTTATTGACCTCCGCTACTGGGGTTAAAGGGTAAATTTTGGTTAATCTCCTCAATCTCTTGCTGTTCCATAGCATTTACTTCTTTGATATAAGGAAGTAATATCTGTGCCAATCGACGATTATAAAAGCGGTGCATACTATGATTAGGACTTGCTGGAAAGCCGCGCCGCTTCTTATGTCTGCCCCCTGCGCCGGGGTCAAAAGTTTGAATTTTTTGCTTGATTGCCCACTCAATCGGCGTGTAGTAACAAGCATCAAAATGTAAGCAATCAATATCTTGAAAACTACCCCAGTAGCGCCCGTAGAGGCGATCGCCTTTAGTTAAACAAAAAGACATTCCCATCGGTTGACGCTGATCTAACTCGTTGTAAGCCGCGACAAATACCACCCGATGCCGATAATTGGTGTATAACTGCTCAAAAAAGCGCTTAGTTAAATACTTACTTCCCCACCCGCCAAATTTGTCGCAAGTATCGGCGTAAAAACTATACATAAGCGGAAACAATGATTTAGGAATCTCATCCCCTGTCAATACTTGCAACTGCAAACTTTGCTTCTCTACAGCTTTGCGTTCTCGCTTGATATTGCGGCGCTGATTGGCGTTAAACATTGTCAAATAATCGTCAAAGTTTTGAAAATCCTGATTTTGCCAAATCGAGCTATGATGCAGCCAAGCAGTAAAACCATGACGTTCTAATACAGGTTTCCACTCTGGATCGACATAGAGAAAATGACAGCCGGAAATGTTTTGGCGATCGCAAAAATAATTAATCGCCCTTACCATTAACCCAGTCATCTCATCTTCATCTTCTCCCGGCGCAATCAAAAATCGATAACCTTCGGCGGGTGTAAAAGGTGACATTCCTAAGAGTTTTGGGTAATAATCCACCCCAATTCGCCTTGATACTTCTGCCCACTGATTGTCGAAAACAAACTCACCGTAACTATGACCTTTAAGATATAAAGGCGCAGCAGCAATTAATTGGCGATCGCGCCAAATAGTTAAATGATTCGGCAGCCAGCCAGCTTGAGGTATGGCACTCCCAGAGCTTTCTAAATTGTTCAACCATTCCCACTCCAAAAAAGGTGTTTTGAGGGGCATAGCGAGGGCATCCCACGCCGCTTGTGGGACTTCGGCAATCTTATTAATCCAAGCAATGTTATAACTAGGCTGAATCGATTTTCCCATACAATAAATCTATGACGGCAAGGCTACTTCTACAGAATACTTAAATCACTCTCCCGTTGGCGGCGATAGTGCAGAAAAACCTCCGCAGCGACTACTTTTGCCGATAATAATTCCAAACGCGGCGCGATTAATTCTGTAAATCCTTCTCCATCTACAGGTGTTGGGGCATTATTTCCCCCCAGTAGCAACGGACACACCGTTAGCCACAATTCATCAATCAAATCTGCCGCCAACATTGCCGCCACAATTTCACCACCGCCTAACACTGCTAAACGTTTTAAACCCATTGCTGAGATTTTTTCTAGGGCATCAATCCAATTAATCTTGCTTTTAGTAGAGGTTTCGCAGATAATAACTTGATCAAACTCTGAGGAATTTTGCCAGGGTTTTGCACCCCCAGTGGTGGTTAATAGGTATCGGGGTACAGGTTGGCGAAAAAAGTATAAATGGCGCTCAATATTTCCACTACCAGAAACTACTATTTGGACAGGTTGCGGGGGTAACAATTGTTGGTATCTTTGTTGTATAAGTTGTTGATCACAGACACGGATAGTCGTGCCGTAAGCTCGCAGCGTACCCGCGCCAAATAAAACAGCATCGGCGGCGGCAACTTGCTGTTCTAGGTGGTTTTTGTCGGCGGGGGATGAAAATCGAGCAGGCGATCGCGCCTTCGTAGCAATTTTGCCATCGGCGCTCATTGCCAAAACAACAGTAGTATAAGGTCGATTGTCAGGTAGTATCATCGCGCAGACTTAGTTAAGAACCAAAAAGACACTTGTATACAGATACAGCTTTTTCAGAAAGAGGAGGATACGATGACAAATGCAGATACTATTTATACCCTTTACAACCCTAAAATAGTAAGTAAGGCGCTCAAAATAAGATATTTTTAAAATTGGTCTGGAGAATTAAGCCTACAAACTGTAGATATTAGAAATGTACAAAACTTAACAAAATGCCCTGTTGTGAGTAAGCCGAAAGAAACCAATGTCAGCACCGCCTTCAAGCATAATTTTAGGTTTTGTCTTTCGTTGAGGACATTGTTATATGGTTAAGCTCAATCAATCCTCTTTTCGTCGAATTCTGCTGTCGAGAATATTACTTCTTAGCCTACCAGTTTTGTTAATCGGCGAAGTGGTAGCATTTCGCCAAGTCCGTTCTAAATTGCTAGAGACATCGCTCCAGCACCTTAATGTCAGTGCCAGGGAAAAAAGTCACCAAATCAGAGCGCAAATAGCTACTATGCAAACAAAAATGCTGTTAGCAAGTCAAATTACAGCGCTCAAGTCGGGTTCGCCTTCAGTTAGACAATTTTTAGAAAAACTCCTGCTTCAACTCCCAACTAATATTCAGTGCCTCCAACTTACAAGCTTGCCAGAGGATAAATTAATTGCCAGTACCTGTAAAAGTCGCTATCGAGTCATAAAACAAGCATTGGGGTCACAGCAAGAGGATTTGCTTTACGAAGCGCAAAATATTCAGGTTCAATCGGTATTTGTACCCTTATCGCCCACTACTACACAAATGCACCTAATATTATCGGCTCCTGTGTACAATAGTGCGCTTCAACAGCGTTATGCCTTGACAATGCAATCAATTTTAAGCAGTCAAAGTAATACTAACGAGTCAGCTAAGGTCACAATGGCAGCTTCTACGATAATAGTTGCCGAAAATGGCACAATTATCGCCCATCCAACAGTAGAACTTGTAGGAAAAAATATTAGTCAACAGCCAAACTACCCGCAATGGAGAAAGATAATTAGCAATGCGATCGCACTGCGAAATGATGATAACTTAAATAATTTTTCTTTTATTCAAAATGGCGAAACCTTCCTAGCCAGCTACAAAGCTATTGATAGCCCGATTTCCACCGAACGGGGACACTGGATAATATTCGCTGTAACACCCCAAAGCACAGCCCTACAAGGTTTGGAAGAAATTAAAATAATTTTATTTTTACTTACTCTCTGCTTATTAGGTGCGAGCTTATTAACAGCCCTGCGTTTGGCGCGGGAATTGGCAGAACCCTTAGAACAACTAGGTAGCTACGCCCTCAAGCTGCAAAATCACCATGAAGTAAAAAGGATGCCCCATAATTTTAAAATTAGGGAATTCAATCAATTAGCGATCGCTCTCGATTTGATGGTAAAACGGTTGCAACTATCCGCCGAAGAACTAGAAAGAGCTTGGACTGAAGCAAAGGCTGCTAACGAAAGTAAAAGCAATTTTTTAGCAACAACTTCTCACGAACTGCGAAACCCCCTCAACGCCATCATCAACTGCATTCGTTTAGTTCGAGATGACTGCTGCGACGATAAGCAAGAAGAAGCGGAGTTTTTAGAACGAGCCGAAGAAGCAGCAATTCATTTACTAGGCATCATCAACGACTTGCTCGACATTGCCAAAATTGAATCGGGGAAGCAGTCTTTAGTAATGGAAGAACTAAACCTAGAGCAGATATTGCAGGAAGTAATTAGCTTACAGAAAATCCATATTCACCAAAAAAACTTGCAATTAATCGTCTCTAAAAGCTCTGAGCTAATTATAGTTAAAAGCGATCGCGCTAAGTTAAAGCAAATCTTAATCAATGTAATTGGCAACGCCGTTAAGTTTACGGAAATTGGCAGCATCAGCATTAAAACTCAAATCGAACCACAAACCAGTAGCAATGACTGGCGAGTTGTCATCATTGTTGAAGATACAGGAATAGGTATTGAGCCATCTCAGCAACCTAAACTATTTCGTCCTTTTGGGATGGCTGATGACACAACCACTCGAAAATTCGGCGGTACAGGCTTAGGACTTGCCATTTCCAGAAATTTAGTTGAACTCATGGGCGGGAGCATTATGTTGTGTAGTGCAGGCATCGACCAAGGGACAACAGTAGCAATTTCTTTACCTTTAATTAATGTTGTCGTAACCCAAGAATTGCCAGCACTCAAAACACCCTTAATTGCTACTCCCCCTGCTGGCTCAATGCTCTAAAAGCAACTCTAGCGGCGGCTTGTTCGGCGGCTTTAATCGAGCGTCCTTTACCCTCCCCCAGTTGCCGATCTTGCAGCCAAACTTGGGCGCTAAACCGCTCCTCTGGTGCTTCAGAACGATGCCCTTGCGGAGTTTCCATCACCCGATACTCTGGTAATACTTTAAAATGCCCTTGAGTCCATTCTTGCAAGGCAGCTTTGTAATTTAGTCGCGCTGGGTCGCTACGAATTTCTGTAGCTAATTGAATAAAATGCGGATCGAGCCAAGGTCTAATTAGTTCTAAAGTATGGGTACTCAGGTATAAAGCCCCTAATACAGCCTCAAAAGCATCGGCTAACCTTGACTGCTGCCCCTCTTTATCGCTGCTAGTTACCAATAAGTAAGATTCAAGCCCATAAGTAATTGCTAAAGAAGCCAAAATGCGATCGCTTACTAATACCGAACGAATCGCCGCAAATTCCCCCACTTTCCAATCTGGGTAAACTTCCCACAACACCTCTGCCGCCACTAAGCGCACTACCGCATCGCCGACAAACTCTAATTGTTCGTAATTTGCCACCGCCGAGACACTAGGATGAGTCAGCGCCAAATCTAACAATTGCCACTTTACCTGAGTAATACTTGGAACTCCTAAAATTTGCAGCAAGTTTTCTAACTGCTTTTGGCGAGGCGGATAACTCAATTTCGTCATGGAAGTTTTAGCCGGAAATTTCCGCAAATTGTCTATATTATTGGCATAGTTTAATCGACTTCTAGAAAATTAATTAAAGACTCCGCCTTTTCTTTGTCCATGGATTTACCGTTAATTTATCATCCTGATTATGTTGTTCCTTTGCCCCAAGCTCACCGTTTCCCCATGCCTAAGTTTCGGCAACTGTACGAACTATTATTAAACGATAAAGTCGCCCGAATAGAGCAGTTTTTTAGCCCCGAAACTCCATCCCCACAACTGATTGAGCTAGTTCATACTCCCCAATATGTCCAAGCTTATATGCAAGGAACTTTAGATGCTAAAGCCCAACGTCGGATTGGTTTACCTTGGAGTCCAGCTTTAGTTAAACGCACAAATATCGCCGTAGGTGGCACAATTTTAACAGCCAAACTTGCCCTAAAATATGGTTTAGCTTGCAATACGGCGGGGGGTACTCATCATGCTTTTCCTAGTTACGGATCGGGCTATTGTATTTTTAACGATTTAGCGATCGCTTCTCGCGTTATTCAGCATCTCAATCTTGCTTGCAAAATCTTAATTATTGACTTAGATGTACATCAAGGTGATGGTACGGCGTTTATTTTTCAAAATGACGACAGCGTATTTACTTTTTCGATGCACTGCGAAGTTAATTTTCCTGGTACTAAACAAGTTAGCGATTTAGATGTTGCGCTCCCGATAGCAATGGAAGATGAGGAATATTTACAAACTTTGGCTCATTATCTAACCGATGTCCTCACGGCTGTTAAGCCCGACTTGGTATTGTATGATGCGGGGGTAGATACTCATATGGGCGATCGCTTGGGCAAATTAGCCCTCACTGATACCGGGATTTTTCGCCGAGAAATGCAAGTATTATCTACCTGTATTGCAGCTAGATACCCCGTTGCCTGTGTTATTGGAGGCGGTTATGCAGACGATCTTAGCAGCTTAGTCTATCGTCACTCTTTGCTGCACCGCGCCGCGAGTCAAGTTTATCGTCAATATAGCCTTTAACACTATTTTCTTACAGCAAAGGGCATGGAATCACCATACCCTTTGCTTTAGCCCGATATTGAGAAACTTACCGTTACTGAATATTTACTTGAGGAGAATTTGTCGATATTCCACTATCGGCAGGATTCTGCATTACATATTTATCTTTATCTACTGGCACTAAAATGTAAGCAGTTTGTGCTGCGCTTGGTTTTTGCGTACCCTCTGCTGGTTTATTTTCTGTCTCTGACACTGATTGGCTGGCAGCATCTACCGTACTTCTGACATTTTGGCTTACACTTTCACTAGCACCCTTAATTACATCGGCTGTCCCTTTAACAGTGTAATTAACGCTTTGAGCGGTATTTTTAACTACATCTACCGTGCCTTTCAAATTTTCGTTGACTTCTTCTGCTGTACCTTTAACAGTTGTACCAACATCTTTAAGAGTGTAGTCTACATTTTCCGCTACATTTTTGACGGCATCGCCCACACCTTTTACTGTTTTGCCTACACCTTCGGTTGCACCTTTAACGGCATCGCCCACACCTTTTACTGTATTATTTACGCTTTCAATCGTAATTTTACTTGCAAAGGCTGCCGCCGCCGCGCCCATCAAAGCCCCAAAAACTGCACCAATGCTGATTGCAGCTAAGTTATAGCCCTTATCTGTATTTGGTGGTTCAACCTGATCTTGAGCCGTAGCTTGATTTTCTGTAGTTATATCTTTATCTAGCAAAATGCGATCGCTCATTTTAATTATCTCCTTAAGACTAAAACTATCAAATTATTGTCAGCAGACATTTCTTAATCAAACAAGTTGCACTTTTTATTGTTCTATTTGCCGACCTTTTATATCCTGGCAGCAAATAAAGTTTCAATTGAGCAACTGTTGATTACAATTTATTTGTAAGGCGTGGAGTTTGATTTACTTACAACTTAGAAGTAGTTTTTTATTTCTCCACGCATTTAACCCTACAAAAAATAGGTTTTTAAGTTTGAGAACAAATGTCGTTGCTTAGGTTTAGTATCAATAACATTTGCCGTCAAAACTTAATCATTAAAATCAGAATTTTGCTCATTAAATTGATTTGCTTGGTCATAATCTTGACTTGGCTGATTCAATTCTTCTGGCATGACGCTTTCTTCAGAATCTACAGGTGGTGCAGATTCTACAATAACTGTGCGCTCAATAATCCGCTCTTTCTCTACAGGAATTAAAACATAGGTCGTTTGAGGTTCAAATTCTTGGTCAGCAGGATTAACATACTCAGCAGTTTGCTTCAACTTATCTGTAGCACCTTCTAAAGATTTTTTAGCCCCTTCTGCGGTATCTTTAAATGCATCTACTACTGGGCTTACTAAGCCTTGATTGACACCCTCAACTACGGTTTTTGCTGCTTCTCCTACGCCTTTAGCGGCAATATTAACACCTTCGCCTACGCTTTTTACCGCGTCGCCAACGCCTTTAGCAGCAAGGTTAGCACCTTTAATGGTCTTTTTATTCGACAACGCCGCCGCTAATGTTCCTAAAGTTGCGCCCAGGAGTCCACCAAGCAAAACTTTATTTAAGTTGTTACCTTTTTGATCCTTAGATTGAAGATTATTAGAACTTTTTTCTGTAGGGATGGAAGCACCTTTAATGCTTTCATTTTTAGGTAACTCAGTACTTACTTTTTTACTTACTGCTCTAATATAAAATTGACCATCTGTAGCAGTGCTAGGATTTTCATTTTGTTGGTTTGTAGCTGTTTGTTCATCTAGTTTCATGACAATTTCTCCATTGTTGTAAAATACTTACATTGTTCATTCGTGGAATTTCCATTTGAGAAAAAACAAAAATCTCCATATTTTAGCATTTATCAATCGCAAACTTTAAGAAGGGTAAAAGCTTTACTATTGCTTTAATACTTGAATACTGGTTTTGCTGCTTCTCTTTTTTAATCTAACAATTGCCGAACACTACCTTCACTAGACTAAAGATGTACATTCTCCAATCCTTAGTCTTTCTTTAGTTGTAATTTAT
>QQTW01001564.1_pt1 | contig 16125 bp, 14 predicted proteins | sample 1904831 | NCBI WGS metagenome assembly QQTW01 (sample SAMN09435610, study PRJNA476489) | Subsurface metagenome, whole genome shotgun sequencing project. | reverse complement strand
GGAGCATTGTGTCGCTTTTGCCAGAAAAACTTTTTGGAGAACCATCAACGCTATTTGGTACGGGTTCGATCCCCATTACCAAAATATTCATCGGACGGGTAAGCTTGTACTGCGAGATATCGCTCCACAAATCCCCCGGTAAAGGTGCAGTTTCGGAATCTTTACCCGACCATTGCAACTCCTCATCGGTTCGATTGATGGTACTCCACAGCGGAGTCCACAGCGCTAGCGTCGATACTAATAACCCCGATAAAACCATTCCCACCGAAATTGTCAGTATCCAAAATAACCAGCGCGGCATCGTTAAACCGAGCCTGTAATAAAGCTGGCTGGGAATCGAGCCAGCGGTTCTGGCTTGATATTTCGTCGCTACCTCATTAGGCGATTCTTCTGAGGCTTGAGGTGCTGATTGACTTTTCAAATCAGTATTTTTAGGTTTTCCCTGGTTTTCTTTTCGTTCTACTTGTTTAACCACAACTATCTCCCCACTCAACCAACGTTGCCACAATCGAGGGAAAACCCTCAATACTACAAGGGGAAGGGTGTGGGGAGGTGGGGAGGTGGGGAGGTGGAAAGAGTGGGGGTAGTAGGAAAAAAAGAACATATTATTTATTCTTTCTCCCCTTCTCCCTTTCTCCCCTTCTCCCCTTCTCCCCTTCTCCCCTTCTCCCCTTCTTCCCTTCTCCCTACAGGTAATGTTAATGCAACCAATAAAACTTGCCAGTAGGAAAGCACGCAGTACACTATGAAGTGTCTATTATTATTGGATCGGACAACATGAGCAATGTATTGTTTCCTGTAATCCTTGCTGGTGGTAAAGGAGAGCGTTTTTGGCCCCTTAGTCGCCTCAACCGACCGAAGCAATTTTTATGTCTTGATGGTACGGAATTAAGTCTCCTACAAGCAACCGCAGACCGACTGCTATCGCTAGCAGGCGGTTGGGACAAATTGTGGGTGATTACTTCTAGCTTAATAGCGCAAGGAGTCCGCGACCAACTGCCCGAACTACCATCAAACAACTTACTTATCGAGTTACAGGGAAGAGATACAGCAGCAGCAGTTGCCTGGACTAGTCTAGAAATTCAAAAGCGCTACGGAGACGATGCCATTATCGGCTTTTTTCCAGCAGACCATTGGATTGCCGACCAAGAGGCATTTGCACGGACTTTAGAGGCAGCATCCCAGCTAGCAGCAACCACAGACGCGATTGTGACACTGGGCATCAAACCTACCTTTGCTTCTACGGGCTACGGCTATATCGAGCAAGGCGAAAAGACTGGTATCTATAACGACTTGCCTGCTTATCACGTTAACCGCTTTGCTGAAAAGCCCAACCGTGAAACGGCTGAAACTTTTTTATCTACGGGTCGCTATAGCTGGAATAGCGGTATGTTCTTTTTCCGGGCAGGCGTAGTTCTTAAAGAACTCCGTACCCATGCTCCCGAAATTATCGAACCCCTCGAACAAAATGGTCCCGATATCTATCCCCAATTGCCTAAAAAGAGTATAGACTACGCTTTGATGGAAAAGACCAGTTTGGCATATGTGTTACCTGTTGAGTTTGGTTGGGACGATTTAGGCGATTGGAATGCGATTGAAAGGCTACTCAAGAAAGAAGATTCACCCAATGTTGAACTTGCGACCCATGTCGGGTTGGATACTAAGGGCGCGATTGTTTACGCTAGCAATCCAGAAGAAGTAATTGTCACTATTGGGTTAGACGATATTGTGATTGTGCGCGATCGCAATGTCACCCTGATTGTCAAAAAAGACCGCACCCAAGAAATCAAGCAAGTCCTCAAAACGCTTCAAAGCGATTCCAAATTCAAAGAGTTACTTTAAAGGGATTAAGGATGGTTAGGTTAGGGATTAGGGATTTCATCACAAAGGTACTGTAAATTTTAATCTTGGCGCATCTAAAATACTATTTCGTTTTAAATTGCGAGGAATGCGTTCGCGTTCCTCGAGTGCGTGTCCCCTTGGGACGAGCGTGACTCCTCCGGAGTATCGCTTCGCAATAAATTCCCTAGTCCCTTTCTTTATAAAACTTAAAACCCTCGACAGAGGTGAATTAGCGCCTTATTTTAGTATAACTTGAGTATCTTCAATCGATGGGTAATGGCTAGTTGGCTGATAAGCTGATAAACAGTTGGTAATGGGTCAATAGTTATCGGTTAAGGGGTATCCCCCCCAACTCCCAACTCGCAAATTTTTGAGAGACGCTTTATGCGCGCGTCTCTACATTTCCCAACACCGCGCCGGAGTGTACGGGCGGGTTTACCGATATTTTGTTTGATAATTTAAAGATACTAGTAAACCCGCCCCCCTGTACGGGCGGTTCACCGATATTTTGTTTGATAATTTAAAGATACTAGTAAACCCGCCCCCCTGTACGGGCGGGTTCACCGATATTTTGTTTGATAATTTAAAGATACTAGTAAACCCGCCCCTAGCAACTCTTAACTCCTAACTCTTAACTATTCCCCATGTTTCTTACCCAAACAGTTCCAAGGCAACGCGAAATTATCGAAGTCCTATTCCGCAACGGTTGGGACTACATGCGAAAAATTCTGACGGGTGGTAAACCTGAAGACCCTCAACTTCCTACACCCGCAGTATTAAAGAAGATTTTTATCGATTTGGGACCCGTTTACGTTAAACTCGGTCAACTTCTCTCGACTCGTCCCGACATACTCAGCGGTTCTTACATCGACGAACTCTCAACGCTACAGGATGAAGTTCCCCCCGTTGCTTGGTCGGAAGTCGAAATTCTCATCCGCAAGCAACTCAAGCGTCCTCTCGAAGAAACCTTCATTAAAATTAACCCGATTCCCGTCGCCGCAGGTTCCATTGCCCAAACTCACCGCGCTACCCTTGCTGATGGACGCGAAGTTGCACTTAAAGTCCAGCGTCCGGGTATTGATGTGACAGTTGCCCAAGATATTGCTTTAATTCAAGGTATTGCCGATTTAGTCGCTCGTACCGAATTCGGGCAAAACTACGAAATTAAATCGATTGCTGAAGAATTTTGTAAAGCCCTCGAAAATGAACTTGATTTTACCCTCGAAGCTGGTTTTACCGACCAACTTCGTCGTAATTTGTCGCAAAGTAAATGGTACGACCCCCAACAAGTTGTCGTAGCCGAAATCTTTTGGGACTTAACTACGCCAAAATTAATGACAATGGAATGGCTGGATGGAGTACCCATACTACAAGCCAAAATCAACGGCGACAAAAACGGCAAAGATCCAGAAACCCAACGTAAAGAAATCACGACTTTACTATTTCGCGTTTTCTTTCAACAACTATACATCGATGGGTTTTTCCATGCCGATCCCCATCCTGGTAACTTGTTTTATCTTCGAGACGGTCGCGTTGCCCTGCTAGATTGCGGCATGGTGGGACGACTCGACCCCCGCACGCAGCAAATTCTCACAGAAATGCTGCTAGCGATAGTTGACTTAGATGGGCAAAGGTGCGCCCAGTTGACTTTACAACTATCAGATTCGAGTCAGCCGATAATTTTGGCGCGTCTTGAGAATGATTATGACCGGATGTTAAGGAAATACCACAATATTAATTTATCTCAAATCAACTTTTCGCAAGTTATTTACGAAATTCTCCAAGTTGCCCGCAATAACAAAATTCGTTTACCCAGCAATATGGGATTGTATGCAAAAACGTTAGCGAATTTGGAAGGTGTAGCGCGTGGATTTGACCCAGAATTAAACTTTTTCGACGAAATCCAACCATTATTAACCGATTTATTCCGCCGTCAGCTACTTGGAGATAATCCAGTCCGTTCTTTACTGCGTACTGCCCTCGACCTCAAAAGTCTCTCGCTGCAATCTCCCCGCCAAATCGAATCGCTCCTAGAGCGTGTAACATCGGAAACTCTGCAATGGAATTTGTCTGTACGGGGATTGGATAGCATACGCCGTACTATGGATGATGCAGCCAATCGACTTTCCTATAGTATTCTCGTAGGTTCGCTGATAATGGGTGCAGCAATTATATCGAGCAAAGCACAGACAACAGGATTAGCTTTGATTAGCAATATTTTGTTTGCTGTAGCTAGTTTTTTGGGGTTGTGGTTGGTAATTAGTAGTTTGCGGTCGGGAAGAATTAAATAACCTCGTAGTAAGCGATTCATCGCTTATATTAAAGACTCAACATTGGCAGCATATAGCTTTCTCAAATGCCCTGTTAGACCGCAATACCATATAATGTATCGCGTCGGGCACAAAGCCTGGGACGGTGGTCTTGTGGGTAATCGAGAGGTCTAGTCCCCTCATTTTACCAAAAATCTCGCGTAGGGGCACGGCATTGCCGTGCCCCTACAATGTTGTGGGTTAGCGAAAAGTCGTTGTGGAGTGTTACCCCTAATTTCCACCTCTGTATCCGTAAAAGTTGTCGGGGATCTAGTTTTTATCGAATATTTATAATTGTTTTACACCTTGTTCTCTTATCCCAATTAAGCGTAATTTATTTGTAAGACTATCTAGCACAGGTTGACGCAGAAACTTGGCAATGCGGTCGCCATGATGAATAAATGTGGGCGAAACAAGAGGTACATTATGAAAGCAATTGTTTGCGATAGCAATATTTTAAAAAGTTTAGATCCGAATAGGTTAAAAATTGTTTCTATACTTTGCATAGCTTTAAAATACCCTCAACAGAGAAAGCCATTCTTATATGGTACACAACAATGAAAATCATAAATTTGTAACACTGCCATCTTGCCGAAGTTAGACATTGTACATTCAAAACTAGAAATAATTGTTAGAAATATCCATAAATGAGAAGAAATTTCTCTGCTTGTATCAATAATTGCAAATAATATATTAGGATTTGCAATAACCCCCATTTTTGCTTGTGCATCACCGCCAAACAAATACATATGTCTATAATCATTGCTCAAAACCTGAGCAAATTTTATCCTGTCGCAGTCAAAGAGCCGGGTTTAAAGAATGCGATCGCGCATTTTTTCAAACGCACCTACCGTTCAATCAAAGCCGTTCAAGATGTCTCGTTTGAAATTACTCCAGGTGAAGTGGTCGGATTTTTAGGACCAAATGGTGCGGGGAAAACCACGACGCTGAAAATGCTCACGGGGTTAATTCATCCATCTAACGGACATGTACGAGTTGCCGGACACATACCCTTTAAGCGTCAAGAAGACTTTTTACAAAAAATCACGCTGGTGATGGGGCAAAAGCAGCAACTCATTTGGGACTTGCCTGCGATCGATTCGCTGAAAATCAACGCTGCCGTTTATAGTATCTCCGACCGTGAATTTGGGGCAAGGGTAGGTGAGTTAAGCGAGATGCTTTCGATGTCCGGAAAGCTAACCCAACCCGTGCGAAAACTTTCGTTAGGAGAACGGATGAAGGCTGAATTACTTGCAGCACTCCTGCACCGTCCTCAAGTTTTATTCCTCGATGAACCGACTTTAGGACTCGATGTGAACGCGCAGGTAGCTGTACGCGAATTTTTGCGCGAGTACAACAAACGCTATAAAGCTACCATCTTGTTAACAAGTCATTACATGGCAGATATTACAGCGTTATGCGAACGAGTATTAATGATTCACCAAGGTACTTTAATGTACGATGGCAGTCTGGATGGATTGTTGGGACGCTTTGCACCTTACCGCGAAGTCCATCTCGAATTAGCTCACAACGTCTCGAAAGAAAAACTCAAGTTTTACGGTGATGTCAAACATGTAGAAGGACGTTCCGCATGTTTTATTGTGCAGCAAGAGTTATTGACGCGCACCGTATCGCGGATTTTATCAGATTTAGAGGTATTAGATTTAACTGTCACAGAGCCACCTGTCGAAGAAGTAATTGGTAGAGTATTTCAGGCAGGTGTTGTTTAAGAAAGTTAGGAGTTAGGAGTTAGGAGTTAGGAGTTAGGAGTTAAAAGTTGAGAGTTAGGAGTTAAAAATATATCTTTTTTTCATCTATTTTCCTTCCCATTCTTATCCCCTCTTCACCTTTACCCTTTACCTCTTCCGCCTCTTCTCCTTTCCCCCTTACCCTTTACCCCTTCCCCTTTATGATGTGGATTTGGAATAAAGCAAAAACGCTGCTAATTGTATACTACGCCTATATGGTGGAGTATCGGGCTGAATTGATTTTATGGGTTTTGTCAGGTTCGCTGCCGATTATTTTGATGGGAGTATGGATAAAGGCAGCGCAAGGAGCGAATTTTGGATTATCTGCTGTCGATTTTACACGGTATTTTCTCGCAGTATTTATTGTTCGCCAATTTACAGTCGTTTGGGTAGTTTATGAGTTTGAGCGCGAAGTCGTTGAAGGGAAACTTTCACCGCGTTTATTACAACCTTTAGACCCAGCTTGGCATCATATTAGCTCGCATATTTCCGAACGCGCTGCCCGAATGCCGTTTGCGGTGTTTCTAGTTGTATTATTTTTTGCGCTTTATCCTCAAGCATTTTGGATACCAAGCTTATCGCAGATTGTTTTATTTACGCTGGCATTATTGATGACGTTTATACTGCGATTTGCAATTCAATATACTTTTGCGATGTTCGCTTTTTGGACGGAACGGGCAAGTGCGATTGAGAGTTTTTGGTATTTGTTTTATTTGTTTTTGTCGGGATTAATTGCACCACTAGAAGTCTTTCCCGATGTAGTACGTGCAGTGGTATTATGTACGCCATTCCCTTATTTAATTGATTTTCCCGTCAGTATTTTGGTAGGTTTACCAACCGATATTGGTAGGGGATTTTTGATGAGTTTGGGTTGGACGCTTTTTTTTGTGGGTTTGAATCGAATGTTGTGGCGTGCGGGTTTGAAGCGATACTCTGGAATGGGAGCGTAGGATAGGCATCCTGCTCCTAGCTATTAAGTAATCGTAGTAATTGTAGGGTGTGCAGCGCGATCGCGTAACGCACCGTTTTTGTTTATCAAGGTGCAGTGATTTCGTTCCGTCGTAACGCACCCTACTACTGGCTTGAATAGGACAGGCGAGATGCCTATCCTACGGTACAATGTTCTTTAGGTTGTGTACTCGGCGTTGATTTTCACGTAGTCGTAACTCAAGTCACAACCCCAAGCTTGACCCGCACCTTGACCGTTGCCAATGCTTACTTGAATTATTACCGGGTTATCAACTCGTTGCGGGGGTACGCTGTTTCTATCAACTGCAAGGTCGTTACTCATATTAGTTGCAGTTACGTTGCCCAATATTGAAGAATTGGCAGCAGTTTGCTTTAAATATGCACTCGCACCAGCGCGGTCAAATTGTAGCGGTTGACCATTCTCCATCAGTAAAAAATTACCCATTTTTATCCGCAAATTCTCTTGCTCGAACACAACGTCAGCTCGTCCAGCAGCGGCAGCAATGCGTCCCCAGTTAGGGTCGCGTCCGAAGATTGCAGACTTAACCAATGAAGATCCAGCGATAGTTTTTGCTACCTGACGTGCTGCGTGTTCGTCGGTTGCCCCTGTAACTTGCACTTCAATCAAACAAGTTGCACCTTCACCGTCGCGTGCGATCGCTTTGGCTAAATGCTGGCAGACTGCGGTTAACATCGCTTCTAATTTCTCGGCTTCTGCACCCATTTCAGTAATTGCCGGGGTGCGCGATTGTCCGTTAGCAAGGGCAATTAAGCTATCGTTAGTACTGGTGTCACCATCGACGGTGATCGAGTTAAAGCTTCTATCAGCAGCGCGTGAAAGCATTTGTTGCCACAGGTGCGGCGAAACTGCGGCATCGCAAGTTACAAACGCTAGCAAAGTTGCCATATTCGGATGAATCATCCCCGAACCTTTAGCGATTCCACCAACTCGGACTGCGCGATCGCCGATTGTTGTCTCTAGCGCAATAGTTTTTTTGACTAAATCTGTAGTAATAATTGCCCCTGCTGCTGCATCCGAACCTGTTTCTGAAAGTGCTGCAACCAGGTTAGGTATTCCGCTTCGCATCGCATCCATTTTGATACGCTGTCCAATTACCCCCGTTGAAGCCAATAGGATTGATTCTGGTGAAATATTTAACTCTTTGGCTAAAATTTGGGCACTTTCAACCGCATCGCGCATTCCTTGTTCCCCCGTCGCAGCATTAGCCTGTCCGGCATTACAAAGAACTGCACGCGCATTTTGCCTCGCTTGCAACCGTTCTTTACAATAATCTACACATGCCGCTCTCACTTGACTGGTAGTAAATACACCTGAGTAGATCGCATCTACATCTGAGAGTATCAATGCTAAATCGGGCAACCCCGAAGGTTTTAACCCAGCCTTAATTCCCGCTGCCCGATATCCTTTTGGTGCTGTGATTCCACCATCGATCTCGCGCCAGTCTGCCATAACTTCCCACCCCAATTTACAGTTAAACTTACCGTTTGACTGGCGATTATATCAATTCCGCGTCACTACTCAATGGTATTTTTTTAAATGGTTAATAGTTTGTTGTTAATGCATGGTGGCTGTTGTCACCCATACTTAGTACTACTTACTTGATGTCAACCACCCGAAAAAAAAGAGAGAGCCACTTGAGTAGCTCTCCAGATCATCAGGGTGCATCTAGATAACATAATACATGATTTTGAGCATGTAGTGCGTTACCCCTATTTTTGACAAAAGTTTTTAATTTAATTGTTATTTATGATACAAAAATCGAAAAAAGGCAATAAAAGAGAGCTACTTATGTAACTCTCCGGATCGTCAGGGTGCATCTACTTAACATACTATAACAAATTGGGGATGACGTGCGTTACCCCTTGTATAGACTTTCCGTGAGGATATTGTCATGAAATTTTGAACAAAAATGTTTTCGCGCAGTCCCCACCTAAAAATACTAAAAAAATATCTACATTTTAGGTGGGGTGCGTTCAATATTAAGCCTGTAAAGAAAAAATTCAAATAGTGAATATTTATCGGTCAAATAAAATAGATCAAAAAAAAGAGAGCCACTTACGTAGCTCTCCGGATCATCAGGGTGCATCTACTTAACACACTATAACATATTTGGGGTGCAGTGCGACACCCCTCACCGTATTTTTTTGTAGACATTTTTAAAAGCTTCTTATAAGTATAGATGCAATTCAGCAATATTACTTACCTAGAAAGATTTTTGTTAAATGCGCGATCCGGAGTCCGATCGAAAATATTGCCTTTACGCCACTCCTTCGCGAATCGAGTACCGCACTCAGGCAATTCACATAGAGTCAAAGCGCAATAACAAAGCAATAAGTATGTTCAATGCTTACATGGTCGTTTGGTCGTTTTGCTAAACACTTAGAGCAATCATGCTGCGTTCATGGTGTTTTATTAGTCAGAACTAACGAAGCTTATACTTCAAAAACTTGTCCTAAATGTGGTCAAGTTCACCACAATTTAGGTAGTAATAAAACTTTCACTTGTCCACATTGTAATTTTACTTTACCGCGTGATTGGGTCGGAGCAATCAATAATCTCATTAAAGCTTTGGCGAATATAGCTTTTGAAGTTAAAGGCGATCAATTGATGATTACCTGCGCTGGCTAAAACCAGCTTTGCAGGCAACAGCCTTCATGGTAATGGGAAACCACTGTTTATGGTTAGTACCTTACCCACTGATGTTAGAATTTAACAATTCTGTGAGGAATGTTAGGTTTAAATGTTGCACATAATATAAATACTCTTGCACAAAAAATTGCACAAAAAAAAGAGAGCCACTTGCGTAGCTCTCCGGATCATCAGGGTGTATCTACATAACGTAAGATATCAAATTAGATATGAGGTGCGCTACCCCCTATTGAGAGAATTTTTGTAAAGATTTCATAAAGAAATATCCAAAAATCTATTGAAGGGGGAGTTAGGAGTTAGGAGTTAGGATTTGGCAATTGGAAGTTTAAGTAAGAAGTTTAATATCCGCCTTTTTTCTTCCCCCTTACCCTTTATCCTTTACCCTTTCCCCCTCTTCCTCTACTCCCTACTCCCTACTTCCCTATTTAAGCATTGAGTTTTTTCTCAACTAACTCATTAGTTAAGCGAGGTTCGGCAAGTTTATTGGTTTTCTTAAGGACTTGTCCAACGAAAAAGCCTTTGAGGTTGATATTACCACCTTTGTACTTCTCGTATTCTTTGGGATTTGCGGCGATAACTTCATCGATAATAGGTTCAAGTACCGCAGGGTCGGAAATTAGTTCTTTGCCAGCAAAAGCTTGTTCTGGAGTTACACCATTGAGTAAATCGGGTAACTTTTCCTTTGCGATCGCATTGCCAATTTTACCGCTTTCGATGCGGGTAATGAGGTCAGCGAGATTTTGGGGAGTCAAACCGATTTCGGTGATGTTGAGTTTTTGCTTGTTGAGATATGCAGCAATATCTTGGGTAATCCAGTTTGCAGCAGCTTTGGGATTTGCACCTGTAGAAACAGCAGTTTCAAAGTATTCGGAAGTCGCACGTTCTTCGGTTAAAACTCGCGCATCGTAAGGTGAAAGTCCCAATTCTTCATAACGGTGACGCTTTTGAGCAGGTAATTCGGGTAACTCGCTGCGCCAATTATCCAATTGTGCGGTGGTAACTTCAATCGGTCCTAAGTCAGGTTCGGGGAAATAACGATAATCGGAAGAACCTTCTTTTTTCCGCATACTAATAGTACGTTGGCTGCCTTCTTCCCACAACCGCGTTTCTTGGTATAGGGGTTCACCCGCTTTGACAGCAGCAATTTGACGGTCGATTTCGTATTCTATTGCTCGTTGGATAGCGTTGAACGAGTTCATATTCTTGATTTCGATTTTCGTGCCAAATTCTTTTTGTCCCACCGGACGCACGGAAATATTCACATCGCAACGCAGCGAACCTTCTTGCATGTTACCGTCACTCACGCCCAAATAACGCATGATACGGCGAATTTCTTGTGCATATTCGGCAGCTTCTTGTCCCGAACGTAAATCGGGTTCGGAGACGATTTCGACTAAGGGTACACCTGCACGGTTATAGTCTACCAAAGAATAAGTCGAACCAGATAAGCGATCGCTTCCCGCGTGAACCAATTTACCTGCATCTTCTTCCATATGCAGACGGGTGATACCAATCTTCTTACGAGTTGGATTGCCATCTTTATCGATTAACTCGATTTCGATCCAACCATGTTCGGCAATTGGTAAATCGGATTGCGTAATTTGGTAATTTTTGGGTAAATCGGGATAAAAGTATTGCTTGCGGTCAAACTTACTATATTTTGCGATCTGGCAATTTAAAGCCAAACCAGCTTTAACCGCATACTCTAAAACCTTTTCGTTGAGTACGGGTAAAACCCCAGGCATACCCATACATATCGGGTCGATGTTAGTATTGGGGTCAGCACCAAACGCCGTCGAACTATCCGAGAAAATTTTGGTGTTGGTACTGAGTTGACAGTGGGTTTCTAACCCGATAATTGCTTCATACTCAGTTTTTACTAGTGCAGCAGTAGTCATAAAATTAGAGTTTTTCGATTTATTTTTAATCCAGCCTTCTATTGTAAAAGCAAAAGGGGTTAGAGTAGGGGTGGGTTTCCCGATATCTTGGATAAGTACGAAAAATAATTGCGAACTATCCCTTATAACTTTACTTTTTCCCTGAAATATGGTTGGATTTCCTGTCTGGTATTACGATGAACTGAAACAAGTTGGTGTTGACTTTGAGGATACCGCACAAGTTGAAGTTTACGACAATAAGCAGAAGTCAAACACTCCTGAAGTCAACCAAGCACTAATTAAGCGGCTTGATATTCGTAAGGGAAATGCAGTGATAGAATTAGGTTGCGGTACGGGTACTTTTGCGATTCAAGCTGCGCTTTCAGGTGCAAAAGTATATGCAGTAGACGTATCAGAAGCGATGTTGTCTTATGCTCGTAACAAAGCCATAGCTGCCAACGCTATCAATATCGAGTTTTGCCATGCTGGATTTCTTAGTTATCAACATGTAGCAGAACCTGTTGATTTTATTATAACAAAAGCTGCTTTTCATCACTTGCCCGATTTTTGGAAGACGGTGGGGTTATTACGAATGGCAGCGATGTTAAAATCCGGTGGTGTACTGTATTTGCGCGATGTGATATTTTCATTTGATGCAGTCGAGTATCAACAAAGAATTGATGATTGGATTCATCGTGCAGCTAAACCCGCAGGTGAAGGATTTAGCAGAGCAGATTTTGAAATGCATGTACGCGAAGAATATAGTACTTTTGCTTGGATTATCGAAGGGATATTAGTACGTAGCGGGTTTGAAATTATGGAAATTAATTATGTCACACCTGAAATCGCTGAATTTATTTGTCGGAAAATATGAATTTTGAATTAGCGAATCCTGTGCAGTAATTAGCTTTCATAACTTTTCAATTATACAGTATACTCTAATTCTCTTAGGGGGTGGGCATCAAGAGTGCCCGTCCCATATGCAACGAATAACTTATAAATTGTGTTGTGTTCTCACAAACTTTCGTCACCCTTTATTTTCCCCAGTAACGTGAATCAACTTATCCAAATTATTTGGATCGACATCGTAAGCAGCACCAAAACCAACAACAAATCTACCTGCATTTGGTGTTAATTGAAAAATCCGAAAATCTGGTAAATCGCGGAAAAGTTGAATAATGTTGCCAAATCTGTTTTCAAAGTTTGTTGTAACTTGAATCCAAGTTGCGGTATCGCGTGGTAGCAATTTAGCAGTACAATCGTAGCTTAAGCGACGACGGGCAAAGATTTGCTGCGTCTTCGATTCATCTTCGATAAACAAAACGCTAGCTTTGGGTACAGCGTTGAGGTTTTGGGTATGGGCAGAAAGTCCGCTTACATAGATGTAAATATTTTTCATGTCATCCATAACAAACGGTGCATAGCTGCCGTTAGGAATTCCATCCGTACTAACAGTGCTGATGATAGCGCTTTGGAATTGGTCGGTAAATCCTTGATAAGCGGCTTCGATAGCTTCAAATTGTGACATAGTATCGGAATTACGGTGAGAGAATAGTAACAGCGATTAATATTTTATTCTTAACTAATATACAAGTGCTGCAATCTGTATAAGTAGATAAGTGGGAATATTTATAACTATGTTAATAAATTTAAATTGTAGGGTGCGTTACGCCGAAGGCTAACGCACCATGTTTACATCTATCGAGGAAATCTAGTCCTAAAAGTCAATTATATTTATGTAAATTTTTGTTAAAAAGGCGTAAAAGAAAGATTTTTTAATACGAAATGCAATATACATATTTAATTGACAGCAACTCTAAGTGAAACAGTGGACTCATGTAACACCACTATGTCAAAAACAGCAATATAATCCAAAGAACTTCTCTATTTTGAACAACTATGAAGAAGTTTAACGAAGAACAAGTCTACTTATTCTATCTCTCGTAGCTAAAAGTTGTGCAACCATCTCTGCACGAGACGAAACCTCAAGCTTACGAAACATTCGCTTTAAGGCTTGCTTAACAGAATTCTCAGTAATCCAAAGTTCATTCCCAATTTCTGCGTTTGTTCGCCCCAAAGCAATTAATTCGGCAATTTGCAATTCACGAGGCGTTAAGCGTTCGGCTTTGCCGTCCCGTTCGCAAAGCGTTCCGAAGGAAAGGGAATCGGTTTTGAAAGACTGGTACTGAGATCGCACTGTTGCAGTCCAAACAGATAAGTGCAAACAGATGGCACTCAAATCAGCTAAATTTTGTGTATCAAAGGCAGGCATTGACTTTTCACGGGTGCAGCCCACTGTACCCACTAATTGACCGCTATTTACGATCGGTCCTGCCATCACATGCCAATGATCGGGACGGGGACAAATGATTGCCCAAGCTTTTGGCGATATCACCATTGCTTCATGAACAGGCGTATGGCGCTCCGCTAAATAACGCGCAACAGGATTATGTTCGATGGATAGTGCAACTTTGAGGATTTTCTGGAGATTGCTATTAAAAGAGGGCAGTTGGTCAAAGTAAAATATCCCCGATCGCTTGGCTGCAAAGTACTCACCAATTTTTGGCACGACTTGCGATCGCAGTGAGTCTTCATCCTTAACCTGGTTAATTTCTTCAAATAAAAGCTGCAAGGAAATCGTCATGGTATTAAAAAGAGTACTCGATCGAGGACTAGGCGTGGTCGATTGCTACTCCTAGTATAAGTGTAGATTTGATTGCGATTGCCATAAGGAGATTAATTTATGAGTGATTCACAAAAGCACGTTATTGGTTTAGTCATTTATCCAGGCATGACGACCCTTGATATTGTGGGACCGCAGCAAGTTTTTAGTGCGCTTCCCGGTGTCCAGATTCATCGAATCTGGAAAACACTTGACCCCATCAAAACCGACGACGGAATGGTGATTTTGCCTGATACTACCTTTGAAAATTGCCCACCCTTGGACGTTATTTGTGTCGGCGGCGGCTTAGGACAGGTGGCAGTAGTAGACGATCCAGAAGTGCTTGAATTTTTCCAGAAACAAGGTAGCACTGCAAAGTTCATCACCTCTGTGTGCGGCGGATCTGTGTTTTTAGCTAAGGCAGGACTACTACAAGGCTATCGAGCGGCTACTCACTGGATGATGCGCGAACAACTAGCAACGTTGGGAGTTGAGGTTGGAACAGAACGAGTAGTTATTGACCGAAATCGCATGACTGGTGGGGGTGTTACGGCAGGCATTGATTTTGGTCTAACGATTGCTGGAGTGCTTTGTGGTGAGGAAGCCGCCAAGATGGCTCAACTATTAATGGAGTACGATCCTGCCCCTCCATTCGATGCCGGTTCACCCGAAAAAGCGGGAACTGAGTTAGTCAAAAAAGCGATATCATATGCTACGGGGACATTGGGTTTAGAAGTAAAATAGGCAAATCTATAGGGAGCGTGGCACTTTTTTCACAAGCGATCTAGGCGCACAATTTTGTGTCATTTGAGCCTAGTTGAAATCAGCGTTTTCCTAATTCTGGGGCACTTTCAAAAAAGTGACACGCTCCAATCTACAGGATTCATCTTCAATAATAATCTTAATCATGACTATCGATCTCCACTCTGAGCGATCGCAATTATCTGGACGCTGGATTCAAATTGGCTTCCTTGCGATCGCAGTGCTATTTAACCTCTGCTTAGTTGCTCAACTGTTAACGGTTGGATTGGCGGTTTTCTATGACCCTGCTTGGTGGAGTATTCACGTTTGGCTAGTTCGCAGGTATGGTGGATTGGTGATACTGCTTTTGGCAGGGTTTTTCATCAATTCGTTTCCTCGAAAAATCAAAATGCTGACAGGAAGCCTAGCAACACTCCTCGTTTTGCAATTTATCACAATTCACTTCAATCATCCCGTCCCTTTAGGCGTTCTCCACCCGCTAATCGGATTTTCATTATTTACATCCTCAACGACTTTAGTTCATCGAGCATGGCGTGAGGTGTTTAACGAGTTAGAGACTGTGGAATTGACTGAAACGTATTAGGGTGTTTGGTTCATTATTTCGCCCAAACTTTCAGAAAAACTTAAAAACTTATGTCCCAATATGCTCACCCTGAAGTTTTGGTTGATACACAATGGTTGATGGATCGTCTTAACAATCCGACCGTGCGTGTGATTGAAGTTGATATGAGCCCAGAACCATACAAAAACGCTCATATTCCTGGTGCTGTGTTCTGGAATATCTCGGCAGATCTGCTGATGCCTGACCTCAGCATGAATCTAGATCCAACTGCGATCGCAGAACTGATGGAGCGATCGGGCATTTCCTCTGAAACAACTGCGATCGCCTACGGCAGTTATCCTGGCACAGGAGCCTTGATTTTCTGGCTTTTGAAAACCTTTGGACACGATAAAGTGTACGTTCTCAATGGCGGGTATCAGAAATGGGTCGCAGAAGGTCGTCCACTCGCAGCAGAGTTGTCGAACTTCGCACCCACTCAGTACCAGGCAAAATTCCCTGATGCCAGTTTGCGGGTTCTACAGCCAGAGGTTCAGGCATCTCTAGACCGGGCGGATTGCGTGTTGCTGGATGTCCGTACCCTTCAAGAATACTGTGGCGAAGTATTTATGATGAAGCCGCCTGAAGGAACAGAACGCGCAGGGCATATTCCGGGTGCTGTACATTTTGAGCATACTCTCACCTTGAATGAAGATGGAACTTTTAAGTCAGCCGAAGCGCTATACA
>QQTW01001563.1_pt1 | contig 16134 bp, 13 predicted proteins | sample 1904831 | NCBI WGS metagenome assembly QQTW01 (sample SAMN09435610, study PRJNA476489) | Subsurface metagenome, whole genome shotgun sequencing project. | reverse complement strand
GTTTGTTAGTGAATATATGCCACTCCTTCCCCCAACTGCGTCTTTTGTCCACTTGCTGTGCTATGCCATGCTGTCCTGTACTTTCGTAGAAACATCCATCTTCCTTTGCTCGGTACGAACATGCTTCTCGTTTGCATGGACGGTTATGCTAGTCTTACGCAAACAAGCCCCCGTTGATGTCATGAACCACTACCACTCGTTGCTGGTTGACATCTGGGCTGCTTGCCTACTTAGTGTAGTACCATGCGGTGCAGAGCCATTTCCGTGTCTGGTATTTTCTTTATCGTGCGATCCGGTACCTAGACCAGGCTACTACAGAAATAGATAGATGTACGAACATCAATTCGGTTTACCGGCGGTGCGTCTATCCGTTCTCCAGGAGGAGCAGTCCGTTCGATGACTCGTGGTAGATTGCTGAAGGCTGTTCGATTGGACTTGTGATTGACATGTCTACTACGAACGAAGAACTTATTGGACGGACACTTGGCTAGTATGTTTGAAGATAGATAAACTTGATTGATTGATAGTGTATATACGTCTCATGATGTGCAAAGATTAGGACAAGGAGATTGCTTGGGCGGTGAATGGATCATAGTCACGTCCAGTCCAACTGGAGTAGTTTCGGGACGTGAGGTGGGCGTTACAGTCTATGATACCCGAGCGTGTAGAAGGCGGGATGTACGTAGCGTGATCCAACCTGCTTTCGAACTCTTGTCGACCATCGAGACGGGCACGAGGATATTTTACCTTGGAGAGTTTCTCGTCGTAGTGGTGAACATATTCCCATGGGGGCAGATGTTACAACTCACTTACCTTGACTTGGTCGGGACAAGAGAAGACAGAGGGAACCAAAGAGGAGAGAGGTAGGGAGAAGTGAATGGAGACCTGATAGACGAAGAGTAGGAACGGGGTGGGAGGGGCAATGCACCCACCTGTAAAACACCAACCTATGTAGTCGCCCAGGTCAGATAAGAAGCAAGAATCCATGGATCCTAATTCAGAGACACGTATGATATCAGTAACGGTTTGATTGAAAGCAAAAATTGAAGTTGGATGTCAAATTCGCGCGGATCAGTGAGTGAGCGAGGGTACCACGATCAAAGCACCATTTCCTCGTCTGCCTGGTCCGTAGCACCCTGTAGATTGTGATTGAAGGGGTTAATAGAGGGCGGTGCTCTGAACGTGCTTCCCTGCTCTAACTGGGTTCCAGCTAGTAAGTCGAGAACTCCCTGATTCGCAACTGGGCCCTGCCATGCACCTGACTGCGGATCCCGACCCGGACCCCGGTGTTGATAAACTGGATCCGTGGCGTGATTGAAACCTGTATGAGGAACCTGCCCCACGGCCGAGCCGAAGTGGGAAAGATTCGGGCCTGGCTGCGTCTGAACTTGCTGCGTGTAATCCCGCCGTACGAGGTGTTCGTAACCCGAGACCATGTACGGCTCGGCTGCGAGGGAGGATGGTCTGCTCGCATCCGTCATATCCATCTCATCCATCCTGTCGTTCTCGGCACTCCCATTCATCGTCATGTTTGCGTCTTGCCGTTGCTGCTGCTGCTGTGAACTCTGTCCCGGTCTTGAACCGTCCTCCACCTGAAACTCCCTCGGGGTCGACGACTGTTGAAACTCCAAATTATACGCCTGTCTTCCCAGTCCTTGGGTCGACGAGATGCGCCACAACTCAATCAGACGCATCTGCTGCTCGACATCGGCCTGTCGAAACAGAGTAAGTTGAGAAGGAAATAGGGCCGAGGGATCGATGCCATTGCGCGAGAGAATGATGTTGGCCGCCATTTCATCCGTCTGCATCTCCTTCGAAGTCTGGGGTTGTGAACCTGTTGCGGGTTGTAGCAAGGGGACTAGATGGGCGGAGTGGTGGTAGTGTTGCGTGATGGAGTACTTGATGGGTTGTTGTTGCTGGTCCTGAGACTGTGAAGGAGCAGTCTGCACCGGAATTGATGTCGCTGCGTGACCATTTGTGCTCGCAAATGCCAGCTGACGGGCAAACAGGGAGGACAGCTGCTCCTCGTCTGTCCCTGACTGACCCATCTGCAGAGTCATGCTGTGCAGGAGCGGAGATCTAAATACATTCGTCAATCTCCAAAAACAGATATCCGAACACGTTCCATAACCCACATTTTATGCAGATCAAGCCAGTATCAGATGCCCTGGAATGACGCCAGCACAATAGGTGTCTTTGAGCTTCACGAGCTGCGTGATATTAGAGTTGTCACGGGAGAAAGAGAAATACCCTAGAAAAAAATAGTGGGAGATGAAGACCAGTACAGAATCGGTAATGTATTCACGATCTTGCCCTTCCGATCCACTTAGTCTGGCAGGCTCCTAGGACAGCCGTTATTCACGGCCTTTCCGGGTCATGAATAGTCTTTGTTCCTGGTCGGGTACAAAATCATAGAACAAGGATATATCCGGATAGGTAGCTCTATACAGTGAATAGATGGACTATATGAAGTTTCAGTTGGAGAAATATGGGTTGGATTAGAGAGAGCAGGAAGAAAAGAGGTGAAGGACCAGACGTGACGAAGCAGCGCGTCATGTCAGGTTCCAATACCCTACCTTAACGAGAGAACCTAATGCGCTATCTTTTCGAAAAGCATCCTGAAACGCATCTTGAATGTATGTATCTTTGTTGGCGCCTAATGGGGGGTGCCTGAAACCGTGTGATAGGACGAATAGCTGGCTGGCGCGAGCGTCTGGCGGTCCAAGAGCGACTTCTCTCGATCTCGTCATCCTGATCCCCATTCCTTCAGGCGCACCCAAGAATGACAAACCATGTTGCACCATACACAATACAATTGTTCTTCAATACTCCATGTAGACTTTGTGGACCTTGTCTTTTCTATGATTCAACTGGCTTGAGACGCTGCAACATTGATGCATACGAAGTGACAAGATCAGATATCACGTGCTGCAGTCACATGAAATAGTCACATGATTAATCCGCTAGCTCCCCATAGGGTTAGCGTCGCACGAGCTCCCAGTCGACGGGACGCGCTCGACTTCGTGCCTGGAGAGCTCTGTTTGTACGGCGCCACATCATCAACTTGTCTTTCTCCACCAGCGCACACTTCATCCCACTCTCCTCCATCCATTCCAGTCTCCCGACATCATGGTAAGCTCGTCTAGAACCAGTCTCTTCAAACATTGCTAACTTTACATGACAGACGTCCATCGGGACCGGCTACGACCTCTCCAACTCCGTCTTCTCCCCGGACGGGCGCAACTTCCAAGTCGAATACGCCGTCAAGGCAGTCGAGAACGGCGGCACGGCGATTGGAATCCGATGCCGTGATGGCGTGGTGTTGGCCGTCGAGAAAATTCTCACCAGCAAGCTCTTGAAGCCCGGTGCCAACGATCGGATATCGACTGTGGATCGCAACATTGGTGTCGTGAGTTCTGTCCACATTTCTCATCGCTTGTATCTACCACACTGTTCACTACACTAGCCTAGCATCCACCAGACCAGCTTCGCCTCGACAACCAGGTTGCTAATATGATATGTACACAGGTATCAGCGGGTCTCGTCCCCGACGGTCGCCATTTCGTGTCTCGTGCCCGTGACGAAGCAGCCTCCTGGCGTCGAACTTACAAAGCACCCATCCCTACGTCCGTGCTCGCGAGTCGATTGGGTAGCTACGTACAAGCCTACACTTTGTATTCCAGCGTGCGACCATTCGGAATCACGTCCATTGTGGGCGGGTGGGATTCGGAATCGGAATTAGCCGTGGATGGTCAAGTCGGTAGTGGACCGAGTATTGGGGCGGGTGGGAGAGTAGAGGGTGCGAGACGGGGTGGACCGGGCTTGTACATGATTGAGCCGAGTGGGTTGTACTGGGTATGTCATACTCAAATCCCACCATTCTTCAGTCTCAGCCAAACTTCCATATCTATCGACACATCGACTCTCAACCGAGTAAGTCAACCCAGTCACTGATACACAAACAACAGGGTTACTACGGCGCTGCCACCGGCAAAGGTCGCCAAGCCGCCAAAGCCGAGCTCGAAAAGCTCGATTTATCATCCAACACGCTCTCGCTTCAAGATGGGGTCAAAGAAGCTGCTCGAATCATCTATGTCGCCCACCAGGATTCCAAAGACAAAGAATTCGAACTCGAGATAACCTGGATTTCCGGCCACGATGGTCCGACTAAAGGTCGACATGTTGATGTTCCTAGTGATCTTAAAGCCGAGGCGGAACGGCTCGCGAAGAAGGCTCTCGAGGGGGATGATGATGAAGATGACGATGATGAGGAGGAGAGTAGTGACGACGATGATGACGATGCTGGTGGGGACGGGAAGGGAGGAAAGAAGGCGGCAGCGGAGGGGGATAAGATGGAGTTATAGTAGTGGTTGATCAGACAGGAGAAGGGAAGTGGTGATTGTGTGTGTATGCGTGTGTAGAATAGAGCGAAGCAATTTCAGATTTCCCCATATCTTGCGCTTTTTGAGATTGCGTTGAATGCATGGAATACAGAGAGGGAGGCGGACGAGGCAAATGCATGTGCACGCGGGTGACAATATAAATGGAACCAGCTCAGCAGGAACCACATCATCATCCTTACGACGAAGGAATCTCCGCTATACTTACGACGAAGACCTAACCTGCATCGTACTGATGATGGTGATATAATCTCCTTTTCATCATCGGATTGATGATGGACATGGTTCAGCCTTCATCATGCTTATGATGATCATCATTGGCAATTGCGCACCTAGCAATGACTGCTGAGCTATTCCGTTTCCTTTGTCATCCGCGTGTGACGGGATCATACTAGTGACGGGGAAGGGGGACCATCAGACGGGCAGGTGATATATCGTCAGTGGATGAATTCAGTGGTCAATGTTCTGTCGAACATCGGGTGGAAACAGTCACAACAGTGAATGAGAACGTCTGGCCAAGATACTGGGAAGATCCCTCTTCATTACAGGGATGAATCAGGGTGGTGGTGGTTACTTTCTTATCGACCATCGTGGAAAGCAATCACCAGTGAATGAAAGCTCGCCCACATATCGAAGGATATCCTCATGATCACGTGAATATATCGAAGTGGCCACAGTATTGTCGACGACCGCAGAAAGCAGTCACACCAGTGAATGAAAACTTTCCCACATATCGGAAAATATCATATCGTCATGTGGATCGTTCAGAATGGTCAATGTTTTGTCGACCACCGCAGAAAGCAGTCACAGTAGTGAATGAAAGCGTCTAAGCCACATCCTGGGAAAATCCCTCTTCGGTACAGGGATGAATCAGAGTGGCGGTGGTGGCCACTTTCCTGTCGACCATCAAGATAGAAAACAGTCAGCAGTGAATGAAAGCTCGCCCACATATCGGAGGATATCATCATCGTCACGTGGATCGTTCAGAATGGTCAATGTATCGTCGACCATCGGAAAGACAAAATCAAGTGAATGAAGGCACCCCAGACATCGGAGGTAGCCTAGTCAACGGCTTGTGCCGGTCGATCAAGCTTCTTTGGCTCATGCCACTGCGCGTCGAAAACAAAGTTGCCTTGATGCAGACGAGGCATACAATAAGAATGATTGATTCGCTCAAATGCTAATGTTCCGACTGTCTTATCCATATATGCTGCAACCGCTCTCGTCATTAAGAAATACATGCTAGAAAAGAAGGAAAGACTAGAACAAACAGGATCAAACAAGGAAAGACAGGAAGATGACCTGAAAAGACTAGGGCTAGGGACGTCGTCTTCGAGGAGAAGACCGCGAGGGCGGTGCACCGGGTACCAGAGACGCTGGACGAGCTCGAGATGGATGATGAATCTGCACAACGGGAGCATCGAATTCGGGATCGTACTCTTCATCTTCACTTGCCCCTTCCACGCCTTCTTCCCCAGGTCCTTCGTTACCCTCCTCATCCTCTTCCTCGCCCTCATCGGCACTAGGTGGTTCAAAAGACCCAGATATCTGATTTCGTCGGGGATCAGAACCACCCCCCATCACCACCGATTGGCGACCAACCACCCCCGGATACGTCTGCGGCGGTCGTCGTCTCATCGAACTGTATGGGGAAGCGACCGGATCCGAGGCCCCACGTAGACCTCCACCGTACGGCGATGCTCCCCCGACGACAGGGTATGCTGGATGTGGGACCGGATCGACTGGGTAAGGTGCTTGAGCGGACGAACGAGCTCGCGCGCGCGGGACCCAGTCTGTAGATGACTCCACAGGTGAGATTGACGATCTATGGGCAGCAGTGCGAGAGTATGGTTGGGGGTAGGGAGGGGAATTGATATGGGGATGGGGATAGGTGGCACCCGCCTTCATAGAGGAAGATGCCGGAGGGCCAGTCTCGGGAAGGGAAAAGTATCGTGAAGATGGACGGGGGTAGTCCGGCCGTGGAGGGGTATGTGACGGGCTACCACCACCGTGCGAAGAGTCTGGCCGTGAGAGAGGGTTCGAGGATCGTTTGCGCCGGAGTGGCTGATAGTCGAGGGCCGAGTAATGACCGGCTGTAGGATCTGGTGGTCCATAATAATCGAGATAGTTATCCGGCGCGTCACCCGGAATATACGGCGGACTCTCCGGGTCGTATGCCTGTTTGGCTACCGGCTTGCGAGACGTGGGAGCCGCGATCGCGACATCACGTCCCTCACCCATCCTGTCGGCTCGGCTGCGTCGTGGCGTCCGACTACCGCTTGCCTCCGCTGGAACTCGTTGCGGTGTTCGAGCTCCACCACGAGCTCTCCGACGCTCCCGCTCCAGCGCTTCGTACTCGAGCGGACTGAGTCGGACGTTGTTCTTGCCCTTCATCTGTGCGCGTCGGATCCGCTCCATGGCCGTCGCCACCAGCTGCGACTCTTTGTCCCGGAGAGCGACCTGCGTGCCTCCCGGATCTCGATCGTCCGAATCGGTCTCTTCGTCTCCAGATGCCATCGGGTCCGCATAGACGGCCGGCCGCTTCCCGCGCGGCCGAGCGCCTAGATCCACACCGGTAAACAACAACTCATCACTTTCAAAGTGTCTCGATGGCACTCGGGCATCCCAGGCCATATCTCGGTCATCATAGTCGTCATCATCATCGCTGTCCAACTCCTCCAAGCGTCCCTGCCGCTGCTGCTGCTCCTCCCAACGCCGCCGCTCTGCATACCACTGCTCGCGCGCTCGTCTCGTGTTCGCTCCAGATGGTCTTCCCCAAGGGGGCATATCGAAAGGAGTTCGCGGCCGACCACCTAGACCGCCTCCTCGGAAAAAGCATTCTCGATTGGTCTATCCATCAACGAAGCGTGTCCTAGGATGGTGACCCCTGCGGCTCCGATGAGCCACAGCGCCGTCGCCACCGGCCCAGACCAGATGCCCAGCGGCACGGTGATCACCAACAGAGCGGTGTAGAGCTGAGATGAGGTGACTCGATTGCCGGCCAGCTCCAGATCACGTCCTTGCAGCTTACCGATGCCGTACATGCCGGCCACGAGCAGGCAGATGACGAACAGCAGCAAGGTGTTGCTCAGCAGGCTGTAGATGGTGAGCATGACGAAGACGACGGCGTAGTTGCTGGAGAAGTAGCCCAGATTGTAGTTCATGCGGGTTTGGACATCTCCCAGGCTGGTCGGCTTCGACAGCCGCTTGAAATCGAGAAACTCGGGGATGGGCTTGAGGTTGGCGAATCGAGAGCCCAGACCTTGTGAACGCACACTCGCCAGCCGCTCCTGGAGATTGAATCGAGCTGCCAAGGCGTCCAAGGGGATCTGAATGCGCGCCATGATGACGGAAATTGAGAAAGAGATCCAGTCGAAGAAATGGTCTCAACCAGCTGGGTGGATGGTTGAATGCTGAGAGAAGTAATGTAGAGAAGATGGAAGAGAGAGCACAAGAGGGGCAGTCGAGGTTTTATAGTCAGATGGTATGACTCTTAAAGCGGGGAAAGATTTTGATCTGGACTGATATTAGCACTGCCACTGCTATATCACCAATGGTACTCCCAGCACTATTGATACTAGGCTTCTGGAACCGTGACGAGTCTCTAAAGGGTGGAGGTTGGCAGTTACGTACCAGTTGACGCAAGAAGCTGACGAACGATGGCTCGTATAGAGAACGAAAGAAGAGTCAATCAGCGAGCGAGAGGTATCAAAGAGCGATTGATGATCTCGGAACAGATTCGTATCGATGCCGAAAGAGGTCGAAAGATGGGAGCCTGAAGATTGAGAATCTGGAGGGAAATGTCATCCGTGGATGCAAGGAGATTGGGTTCGTCGTTGGAGTGGCAGAGCCGCGTGTCTGAGTTTTCGCGAAGGTTGTGGCCAGAACTCTGACACCAGCAAGCTTCGCTGAATCAGCGTCGAGCGCGTGGATGACTCAGCCGCCATCAGCCCTAGCCCCCCCACCAGCCACACGTGCCTCACTAGCCACACTCCAACAACCTCATCTCTTAAGCACTTCAAATAGACAAAAGCGAGGGCAGTCAGAAAGGCATTGAAGCTTCCTCATTTTCGGGAGTAACTCTGCCTCTTGTAGTCTTGCACAAGAAATTTGATTGGCGCCTAAACTGACCACTCATTGGACCACGTCACAGTCGACCTAACAGTAAGGTCTGGCTTCTACTGTACCCCACGTCCACAATCCTGGTTCCCGCTCACCCGTCGGCATTTCAATTGACGTGATCAGGCACATCCGCAGCATCTCACAAGGTGACTTGAAGCAGGTTTGGCAACAACCCTTGGCAGCCTCCTGGGCACTCAAGATGCATCTCACCACCTACGCCGTCTGGCTCGTCTGCGCTCTGTCCACCGTGGTCGCGGCCTGGGGGAAGGAAGGTCGGTATCTCCCAGATGTTGAGCAAATAAACAGCATCGAGTATTGATATTTGTTCAGATCATGAGATCTTTCGCTTACGCGATGAGGTGCAAGTCGCTGAAGGGCCTGAGGTGACCTTCTATGGTCAGTGCCTTGTGCAAACATTTTAAAAACTGTTTGAGGATCATGACACTGAGAGGCGATGGAATTCAGATTTCCTGGGCGTGAAACCTGGAGCGACGCAAGAGGAGATCACCAAGGCCTATCGCAAGAAGTCTCGCCTATTGCATCCGGACAAGGCCAAACAGTCCTTTATTGCCTCGTACACCGCATCCAAGGCGCAAGACAAGACTGGAAAGCAGTCTCAGCAGAAGAAGAAGCCTGGCGTGCGCGTCTCCAAGGGCCCGTCCGATGCCGAAGTCCGTAAAGCGGTGAAGGCCGCCAACGAACGCTTCGCCCGGCTCGGCGTGGTCACCAACATCCTTCGTGGATCTGGCCGTGAGCGCTACGATCATTTCCTCAAGAACGGCTTTCCTAAATGGCGTGGCACTGGTTATTATTACGCTCGGTACCGTCCTGGTCTGGGTTCGGTGCTCCTGGGCCTCTTCGTTTTTGGAGGCGGCGCCGCGCACTATGTGGCGCTATATCTGGGCTGGAAACGGCAGCGGGAGTTTGTCGGCCGGTACATTCGACATGCGCGACGAGCGGCCTGGGGCGACGATACCGGCATCAAAGGCCTTCCCCCAATGGATGGATCCTCCGCCAGTGGAGCGGTGCCGACGCAGAGCAACGAGATGGACATGCAGAGCATGAATCGTCGACAGCGACGGATGCAGGAGCGCGAGAACAAGAAGAGTAAGGGACGGAGAGAACCGAGCGGGACACCCGTCGAGGGTACAGCGGCCACCTCAGGACCGACCGGAGATCGAAAGCGAGTGGTGGCCGAGAATGGGAAAGTGCTGATCGTCGACTCGGTGGGCAACGTCTACCTGGAAGAGGAGAACGAAGATGGACAGACGGAGGAATATCTTCTTGATGTATTTGTCACTAGACGAATATCTGCCAAAGCCGTACCTAATCCTCGATGCAGGTCAATGAGATCCAGAAGCCCACCATTCGACAGACGGTGCTCTTCCGACTACCCGCCTGGCTTGTTGCTCAAGTCACGGAGCGGTTCCGACGATCGACTCGGTCCGCGTCCGGCGCCGGTGAAGTATCATCCGGGAGCTCGTCCGAGAGCGACAGCGACGAGGTCAACGTCGATACGGAAGTGCCGTCGGCGCCCAATGGAGGGGCAAATGCGCGAGCCCAGAGGGCAAGCAAAGGGCGAGCGTCCGCGAAGTCATGAGCGAGCAGATGGTTACGAAATTGCATCTTCCGCGGCGCAGATAGACCATTGTTTGGGGTATTTTGCAATCCTTACCGTGCGGCACGCTTTTTCTACCAGATTCGATTTCTAAGGGTTATTTCATGGGCGTGACGGGCGGTCAAAATCGGTCGCTCAAGCAGATACAGTTGCACTAGATACATTCAAAAAGGACACAAGTTTGCAGGATTTTACATCACCAACAGATCCAACACAAATGGGCCTGCTTCAGAGGTGACGCTGGCCTATCAAACTGAGATATATTTCCCCCCCCAAAAAAAAAAAAAAACCAAGCATCATGATCATCAAGGTCCACATATCCAGAAACTTTCACCTCGATCGAAACTCAATGCGTTAGGCGCCATGCATGAGCACCCAACCTCGTCCGACCAGTGCCGAGCCTCGACCAACAATGAGACGACAGTCGCCTTCCGTCCTCTAGACCCGGCCTTCAAAAGCCTGCCCGACACCATCGTAACCGTCTTCCGCAATTTACATAAAGGCCTGGACGAGCTTCATCAACCCCTGAACCGCGCCTCGACCACCCATATCCCCACCAAAGCCTCCACCACGCCGAGAGTATCCTCCTCCATAGCTACTATACCCCCCTCCACCACCACCAAACACTATTCATCTCATTGTTAGCCGTACATCTACCAAACCACATCCGACCCATCGATCGAAATCAGACGATAATGACAATTACGTACTTCTCGCACCCGCCGACAACCCCGCCGGCAAACGAATCCCAAACTGGCGCAGAACCCGATGTAGCGCTCCACCGGTCAACAGAGGCATGATAACCAACATGAACACCTTGACGGGATGTCGTCGGGCATAGGACAGTAGGTCCCGCACGAACCGTCGAAGCTGATACATGATCCGATTGACGTATCCATCACGCGGACGACGACGGTAGTATGACGACGAGGAGTGTTGGGCGTGATGATGTTTCTGGTGGTGATGGTGGCTATGGTGATGATGGCCGTGACGCGACGAGGAGTGGGATGAAGGGCCGAAGAAGCCCATTGTGATGATTTGCGAGGCTGAATATAGATGAGACGGTATCAACACTGAGAAATAGTGATAGGATGGTTATATTGGATGGTTTGAAGAGGGCGAATGGCGACGAATGAATTGAAGTAAACGGCGCAAACAGCTTCTTTTCAAGCGAGCTTCCAATTTGCAGGGAGTCGCAGCTTCTGACAGGAGCCGAGGGGTTGGCTTCTCCTCACCGCCTCGCAGAGCCGCTGTGTCAGGGACGCTCGCTTGTTGGATCCAACGAGCTCGAATGCAGCCAACGGCCAGTTGGTTAAGTATGTATATAGTGATAAGCTATTGATCAGAAGCATGCAGTACACCTTCAAGATTTCATGTAAGGAGTCTACTATCATATAGAGAGCTCAGGCACAAGGCGTAGGATGAAGGGCCTGGTAGTCACGTGACTGTCTCTTGAGGTTCTGCGACACCCTCTCATGGGTCCTCGGAGATCTGGCGTCTTTTTGCGCCAGACCATTGGTCTTTTAATTAATTGCACCTCCGGGACAACTCGCCCAGCTCAGTAAAGTCTGATCGAAACAAGGCGGCTTTATGTGGTTTTTGGGTTGAAAGACAATTCGTCGTCGCCGTTGACGCTGCCGACGCGCGTCTGGACGCTCGCCTGCTAGGCTAACTTAGCGCGCGTCTGTAGTCATGTGATGCTGCTTTAAGCGCTGCCTCGCTTATTGCGGCTAATGTGACATCATCAGGGACCGCTGACCCTGTCGCTGCCTGGACTGCCCCTCGTCTCAAGTCCTTTCTAAACGATATAGCCAACCATTCGATCTCCACATATTTACCTACAACACAATGGCTTGTAAGTGGTCACAAACCCATTTGGACATAGAACTATGCTGACCTTATACAGCCCCTCCATTCGATTACTGTACGATATCCAAATCTACCCCTTCAAGAACGTACCCCACTGATCGACCTCAACAGATGCGATCCTCGAGATTTCGCCCAGCGCGACGGCGCAACAGATTCGCGAAGCCTACAAGAGGTGGCACCTCCCTTCGTCCTAACCTACTTTCCGTATCGTTGCTCTAACATCTCGATCTTCCAGACAAGCACTCAAACACCACCCTGACCGGGTCGCTTCCGATTCTCCCGAACGGCCTGCACGCACCAAACGCTTCCAGCAGATCAACGACGCATACTACACCCTCTCCGACCCGACTCGAAGACGCGACTACGATGCCGCGAGAAGCTACCACGACTTCTCCGCCGGACCATCATGGGACGATTACGGCAACGATAGCCAACAGCAGCAGCAGCAGCAGCAACGACAATCATCGTCATCATATTCCTTCCCCTGGTCAGCCTTTGGTTTCGGACAGCGCAATCAGAACAATGGAGGTGCAGCGGCCGGCACGAACAATGCCGGCAGCGGTGGTGCCGGCGAATACTCCAACGACCAATTCGCGAGCGTCTTCGAGGAGATGTTACGCGAGGAAGGCATGGCCGAGGGCCAGAACGCACAACCGACGGGGAAATTCTGGAGCCTGGTCGGTGGACTGAGCGGTGGCGCCATGGGCTTCATTGTTGCCAACTTCCCCGGTGCTGTGGCGGGCGCGATGGCGGGGAATCGTCTCGGCGCCGTACGGGACGCCCGTGGGAAGAGCGTCTATGCTGTCTTCCAGGAATTGCCGCAGGGGGATAAAGCGAAGCTGTTGAGCGAGTTGGCCGCCAAGGTGTTTGCGCATGCGGTGGGTTCATAGATGGGTATTTAATGAACTGGTTCGTTCCTATATTTCGTTTTGTGTTTCTTTCGTTCTTCCTTTTTGTATTTCTTTCCTTTTAATGCATACCTGCAGTATTGGAATTCGAGTGGTGGTGCAAGTTAGGTGAAACCAAGCAATCTTCTCCTCCGAGGTATTTTGGTTCATTTGACGTGCGACTGGCGTTTGCTTCTATCTGATTTTGTTTTCGTTCGACGATTTTGGGTCCCTTTTGGACTTTCATTTACATTTCCAAGATGAAACAGACTGAGCGGAGAACCATCTTGACCATACTTATAATTCAGGCCAGTGGCAGTTTACGCTCTGTGGGTCATATGAACCAACCTCCTCTTACGACCCGATCTGGTTGGACAATTCAATCGACTGCCGAGGTTTTTGCTCCGCGGTAGGGTCACATTGCAAGCCGTTGGCGCGGGATCTGGGCGTCTCCAAAGGTGAGGATCGGATAATAGCAACTCATTCTTCACCGGAGCGAAGTTCCACATCGAATGTGTATATGTTCTGTCTTAATTAGGCTTGAGGGCCATGTTAGATTGGGAATGTTAGAGAGCAGGCTTGGCCGACGATGTTACGAACTTGATCCTATTCATCTACCATGAGCAAGGTCTTATTGTTAACCCATCCCCAGGGTTCCAAACATTGATTTATAGCCACATGGAAGCTCTAGTAAGATCTGACAGATGGAATCTACATTCTGGATTTCATTGGTACATTTCATCAAGCAGTGCGAGTGGAAACTGCTACAGGTGGCCTTCCCCTCAGTACTAGCTGTTCCGTTCACAATTGGACAGTTAGAGTGGATCATGTCAATCGTCGCAGGAAACGTCCCCTCCAGAGGCACTTCGAGACGGGCGAGCCTTTGAGAGACTACATTGTGCCATATAAAATAATCCTATTCACGCTCAATAATACCCAACTAAATGAATCGAGCAACTAGCACACAAGCTATTGTAGCTACTAAGTAGACACCATGTACCCTTTCTAGACCAGGTCAAGAGCTAAATATGCATGTAAATGCCATCGATTGAGTATCAACACCAAAAGAATGTAATATTTGATTCAGTCACTCTCTGCTTGGCTTCATTGGATACCAATCTGATGTTCAAACCAACTTGATTCCAGCCATCAAATATGAGACTATCGGATAGCATAGCAAGAGCTCACCCCTAATTACCATATCTTCAAATGCCTTGAGAGCTTCAAACAAAGCCAGCAGGCGCGATAATTCCAGCTCCAATAGCGTATATTAAAGTTGTTGCAGTAGAAATGAGATGAAATGCTCAATTGGGTAAATTCTTGAAGATGTAAGTAAGTTGAGCGACTCAGGGTCCGCCTGCCGCAAAGGCATCCGAACGGGATACTCAAATACGTAGTCGGATCGTGGTGACAAGTGGCCAATCCAGGAGACGATATCGATCGGGTGAAACATAGTGCCGTAACGGTTGATACGATGGATATTCCTCATTCAGATCTCGGCCACCGTGACTCTGGTTGGTGATCCTTAAATGGCTATCTCTTGATCACGAATCTAAGCTGTGAGACGAGAATCTCGTACGCGGATGTTAGACCCGTCTCTGGGTTTGGGCCATGGCCGTTGGAATAGAGTGTGGTGCATGGATCCCGATATGGGGCCTGAACTAGGCTGAAAGGGGGAAGACGCACCCCAAATGGCGCGATATTGCCCATGGATTGAAACGGATGACGTGTCCGCACGAATCAAGGCACTGCAGATAAGAGCGCCGCTGTAAAACCGCTCAGGCACAAGCTAAAGCAGCGCGATACATCTCATCTTGAGGTAAGTTGAGGCTCAAAATGGCGGATGACTAAGGATCTCCTGAGTCAGCCCTCCGCGGAGCGGCTGACAGTTGGATGACGTCGAAAGTTGAGTGCTGCAGCAGGGACGTTTCGACTTCACTCCGGCCCAACCCTTCTTCTCCACTCTCCCAATCTTCTTCAACGACAGCTTCACTTGACTGACTCCCACACCTTCATTCGTTACACTTCGGATTCAAATTCCTTGCCATCAGCTAGATATAGCTGAAGTGATTAGGCGATAGAATCACTCGATCACAGAACAAGGCCGGCGCTTATAGACCCTGACTAAGCAGTCCGGAGCATTCCACGACAACCGGAAAGCAGCAGCCACGGGACAGCTCAGCAGAGCTCAGCGGATCAATTTAGTGGACATCACTCTCGGTCTTCTCTTTTCAGTGACATCAAGATGACGGTCTTCGTCGTGTCGCTGTAAGTGACGATCGTCTATCTTAAACTTGCTCTTGGTGTAGTGGGGCAGATGCAAAGGCGTTGTTTCCAATATAGCAGGCTAATTCGTTCACCCCTCGATCAGCTTCTTGCCCCATACTCTTCACTTCAACATTCCCGCTCGCTCCAAGCGACCGGACTTGCGTCGTGGCCAGCCGTCCGAGGAGCGACTTTCGGCCGTCCTCAATCGCCAAGGCCCCTTGACCGATGGCGCTCATACGCCGAACCAGGCGGCGCCCTTACTGACCGGCAACAGCTCGCTGGCCGACGACAATGACTTCTTCTCCAAGGTGCCGCTGGGCACGCCGAACCGTGGCGAGGTCTCCGCGCTGCTGGGAGCGCCCTCGCCCGCCCTCAGCGAGCCCCATTCCGGCGCCTGGGGGGTGGGCCACGTCCTGACCCAGCCGTCCTCGCGCGCTGGACCGACGCCGCCGCCGTCCATCCTGAAGCATGGCAAGATTCCCGACGACTACCCTCGGCCGAAGGTGACGGGTTTCCGAAAGTTGTTGCAGCCGGACAGCGAGCGAGGTCTCCACTACGACGCCTTTGGTCGCGCCGACTGGAGCGTCGAGGTCTCAGATCGGGTCAATGGCGGGCTGCGCAACGCGATCCGCGCCGCCAGCGGTGACGATTCGCTGAAGGAGAAGCTGTGGGTCGGCACGCTGGGCATGCCCACGGACGCACTCGAAGACCCGCACCAGCGGACCGAGATCGAGAATAAATTAGAAGACGAGTTTGAGAGCCTGACGGTGTGGTGCAAGGACAGCGACATGGACGGTCACTACACGCATTACTGCAAGCAGATCCTCTGGCCCGTCATGCACTACCAGATCCCGGACAACCCTAAGAGCAAGGCCTACGAGGACCATTCGTGGGTCTACTACAAGACCGTCAACCAGGCCTTTGCCGACCGCATCGTCAAGAACTACAAGCGCGGCGATGTCATCTGGGT
>QQTW01001562.1_pt1 | contig 16135 bp, 12 predicted proteins | sample 1904831 | NCBI WGS metagenome assembly QQTW01 (sample SAMN09435610, study PRJNA476489) | Subsurface metagenome, whole genome shotgun sequencing project. | reverse complement strand
TGTGATGATGAAGTACTGCTGTTCAGAGGTAACAATATCTGATCTTAATTACTGGCTTCGGTATTGATGGACGTCCATGAAGGTCTGGATCGTGAACAGGACTAAGGTACGGCCTCCAACCTTAGTGCTTGAGTGACTAAGATCCTTTACCTCTTCTGGTTTGCCTTCTGTGCAGTGTTTCGCCGATCATCGCTTTTGTTGCTCGATGCAACCTCAATTTTTTGAGAGACCTCACTCACAGATGGAGCCACGAGAACCATGGCCGCATTGCCATGTTCATGCAGTAATCATACAGTAGCTTCTTCTTTCTCCCGTCTGGGACAGCTCCTTATGGCTGCGGGTAACCGGACTCTTGTGGTGCGTAGAGCTTCTTTCTAGCATTGCCTCCATCGGCTCATCGGATTTGCCTTCGTCTCAAAAACATAGAATAACTCACAAGACACCTTACGAACGACAGACCTCTACCATCCATCGGGAAGATTGCATGACAGAAGCTTTTGATAGACTGTTGCAAGCTGGAGGGAGAGAAAGCCCGAAGAGACAGGTACTTGGTACCAAAGCACCAGTAATTAAGATCAGATATTGTTACCTCTGAACAGCAGTACTTCATCATCACAATCCGGCAAGACAGTCGCCGTCTCGACATGTGTGGAAGCCATTGAGGTATTCTCTGTAGCGCGAGCCAAACCCGCTGGCTGTCACCGCTTACTTCTTGTTGATCTTACCGTAGCCGTGGACGGTGCAGGCTCAAATGCGTCGTCATCCTCGTTGTCTATCTCGTCATCGCTCAGGTCTTTCGCCTTCTTACCTACTCCATTGGCCTTGGGCTGTGAGAAGCTGGGCTGCGAGAAGTCAAGCTTAGCCTGTGTTTTAGTCGCTGCTGCTCGACCGGATCCCCGAGGTGCTGCTGCCGCTCGCTTTGGAGGAGACGCTTTCCGTACTGCCGGTTTCTTAGTTGTACGTGCTGGTACTGCTGGCTTGACAAAGAGCTCGTTCTCATCCTCGTCACTGTCGACCATGACAATGTCATCATCATCGCTCTCCTCCTCCACTACCTTTTTCTTACCTCTTCCTCCTTTCACCGGCGCTGCTTTCTTGACGGGGCCGGCAGCTTTCTTCGTTGCTGCAGCTTTACCTCGACGGTTCGCTGGTCCCACTTTTGACGCTGCATCGTTTTCGTCTTCCTGTGCATCGTCTTCCGAGACTATCAATGCTATCGGTTGATCCTCCCAACTTCCGTCATCATCCGAATTCCACGTGGCAGGCTTGGGTTTGATTTTCGCCTTTCTTGTCCGCTTCAGTTCCCCCTTTGCAAATTTGGCTTCCAATTCCGAGCGGTGTTGATCCACCGCACCCATGAGATCTTCTTCGTCCGCTTGATCCACACCCATCAGATGTTGCAATTGACTCTTTAGACTATCATGAACGAACATTTCCATCGCGTGTTTATCATCCTTGTCGACAAACTGACTCACCGCATCGCCGAACGAATTTTGTGGTAAAATGGTCAAATTCTGCCTCTCAAGAAACTCGCGGACCAACTTCTCAATCCGTACCGAATCAACCGTAAGCTGAGCCAAAACAGATTCTTCTGGCATTTCGGCGCCGCTGGCTGCTTTACGAGACGTAGAAGCTTTCTTACGATAGAACTGAATCACGTCGTTCGTATTCGCCACCTTCTCCACAAACCGGTTGGAGAATCGTTGCGGATTTTCACAGTCGTAATGCCCTCCCCCTGGGGCTGAGTATTCGACACGCAGTCTTATCAACGGTTTCGGTGCCTCTTCTTCAGGGTCGTCATCCTCCTGAACCTCTTTCCATTCTTCCGTAGCTTGTTCGATAAGCTCATCAACGATGCCCATGAGATATCGAGTAAGCTCTGCCCGATGGTCTTGTTTCTTTGCCAGATTCTTGATTTCCTTCTCGTCCGAGAGCACAATTTCTTTCATCGCAAAAGGCCGGATAGTCTTCAGTCGTATCGGTTCAACCTTGAAGTCTCTACCTGTAACAGCAAGGATGGCGACATGTTTAGGCACAGCTTCCCCAGGCATCAGGGACGTAGCAACCGAAGATCCTGGTTGCATCACGTGGAAGTTCATCTCCGGATTGAATCTTGGTTCTATGAGACATTCGTGTTCGTGGCCCCAGACTACCAGGTCAAGGAAACTGGGGAGGAAGTTTTCAGGCAGGTAGCCAGTCTCGGTATATGCATGATGATTTTGATGGACGGCCATGAGGTTGAACCAGTCTTCTTTCTGCGTTCCAGGCTGGAAAAACTTGACCTTTCCATCGCGGAAAGTCCTGAACAGTCGCTCATCCCTCACGTTACTCATACCGTATAGGGCAAGCTTGGTGTTGCCTTTCTGGAGCAGGACTGGTTTGATCTGTATGTTGTCTGATTCCGGAGTACGGCCGAAGTAGTTCACTAAGCCGGATACTTGAAGTAGGTCCAGAGCTGCGAAGTGACCTTCCCCTGACGGGTCGTCGTGGTTGCCGTGGATTGAGAAGACAGGCATGGAAATGTTGATGTCCGGGTCCTCGTAGTTGACGTGGTTGAATGCCCCCTGGAAGTTCTCGCTCATGTCACTCAGAACTTCCAATTCGCAAGGTTTCTCCCCAAGGCAATTCATCCGTAGGGACCGCATGACCTGGTACATCGATTTCCTCGAAGGCTTGTTCTCGTGAAAGAGGTCTCCTGCAGACATCCAGCATTTATTAGCGATAGCGCTTTGTCATCTGTACGAGTGGGAAACGGACCTGCAAGTAGGACCATGTCGACGTCCCTCTCTTTCGCCAGGCACATTACCTCGTGGAAGCTCTTCCAACTATCATCGCCACGAATATGGTCTCGTTCGTTATATCCGACATGACTGTCCGTAGCCACGAGGATGCGGATAGTGTCCGCTGCTGCAGGGACGTTAGCATACAGGTATCAAGGCTTTTGCGTGAGCACGCACCGGTGAGGCCTGGCATTACGGAGGCAGTGACGTTCAAAGGTGTACTCGTAGGGCAATCTACTGATGGCGCAACCAGGCTGTCAGCCTTTGCAGTATTAGAGGTTGGTCATGCCTTGAATATATTATTCCGCAACTTGCGGGACGGACATTCTCATCAACACCTAGTGATATATGTGATGGTCATATCAGCAGGCTCTTTGGTAAGGAGTGCTTGATGGCCGAAGTTCTAGAGTGCTGCATTGCGAAGCTATCCCATCGTTCGTGACCATTGTATTTGTAGGCAGCTCTCAACGCGGTTCAACACGCGCGGAATTGCCTCGGTTCATCATTCAACCTCATCAATCATCTCCCTGTTGACAACTGACATTGTATTGACATTTCGCTGAGCAAGGGCCTATATTGTTAGAGGACTGGTTTTGCATTCGGCACTCGGGACGAGAAAGCAGGACGTGCCAGTGGTCACAATAGGTACGAGAAGCGTCTGCAAAATGAATTGCTTACTAATCAGCCATTGCCTTTAGAGAGTATTCCACACTAAGGTAGACGGTGTCGTTCAATACTACCACTGAAATATCAATTCGAGAGAGCTTCCTGTACCAGATCATGGCATAGCTCGGCCTCATCTCGAAACAGTGACCTTCAAGTCCACGTTCCTGGTCAAAGCCAAGATCATACTCGAAGCTAAATGCATCCAACAAGAGTACTATTCGCCCGTTCAGTATGGAAGGGTATGTGCATTCGCTGAGGACTTCCAACACCTACACTTAGCTAACTCGACCCAGGGCCTCACATAGTCCCGTAAGCATCCAAATCGGCACATTTTTGCCCACCTTCTCCTACCAGCCGCTAAACAAATTCTTATCCTACAGCCTCCCCATCGTTCGTCCCAAGCCCGGTGAGCCCGTCAAGCCAATCAAAACAATGGCTCGAGCAGCTACGATTCTCCCAAATTTCATCGGCCTCAAGTTTCAAGTCCACAATGGGAAAGTCTACAACGATGTGACCATCACGGAAGACATGGTGGGACATAAGCTTGGGGAATTTTCACCGTAAGTCTCGCTGCGCAATACCCATGTTTGGTGTCCGCTTCATCGGTATCGTTATTAGCGTTCAAGCTGATTGTGCCGTCCCAAAACCAGGACAAGAAAGATCTTTACCTACAAGCAGAGTAAGAACAAGTAGAAGTATGAGAGAGACGATGTGCCAGCGTTAGCCACATGTTTGTCTTTCGACGCTCGCTACCTCTCGAAGTATTGAAGTCAGGTTCAGCATCAGCGCCCTCCATCTTTACCTACTGGAAACAATTCCCTAGGGAATTACCTCGCTATCAGCCACGGCCCGCCGAAGCTGCTAGCTGGGAACAAGATGAAGTACAGAGTTGATAGCTTTGCGTGCAGTATAGTGGGCAATTTCCTCCCTGTGGCCTAGTCGAGGGGAGATTCCAAAATGGCACACACAGTCATGCCCACCGAGAATTACTAGCTGAAGGACCGTTCTCCGATTGGGCCCCTCAAGATCCAGCGCACGGCGGTCATGGGATTCAGTCGATAAGGGATTACGATTGGGGTGTTAAGGCAAAGACATGTCTATGGTGGTCGACGGGAGGTCTGAAGTACAAGCTTGACTGATTAGTCCATTCCGTTGAGCTCAACAAAGGCTCCGTTCCTCGCGCTTCGCCAGATCAGTGGCCATCTCAACTCAGGCAATCATTGGGACACGAATATTGTAACGGCACACATGCCTAGTCATGGTTTTCATATGCTGAGTTCACCGAATCTCTTTACTGGCAGGGTTATCGTGGGGCCAATACCGGACTATTGATGCAACTGGTTGTCATGCCAGACAGCATGCTTCAAATCTGCCTTCTCTGTCTGGCCTACGCATGTGAAGTAGACAGGCTTTTTAACTTTTTTCTTCATTGGCAGCCTGCTTCTTTCGTTGGGAAACCAGTATCTCACATCCCGCACGAGAACCGGCTATGAATTTGTGGGCTAAGTGGTTCATCTCACATCCAACACAAAACTAGTGCAAGTATGTTTTCTGTTGACTTTAGACTTTGAGATCATCAAGCTTCCCTTGTCATCTCCCGGTCGATTTGCCCTGTTATAATCTCTATACCCTGCCAGAACCGGCTGACCTGGCTATTGGGAGTCAGCTCGCGCAAACATAGCCTTTTAGGTACAATGACTACTGCATATAATGTACACCTTGCGTTTCTGCCACTACTGCTCTGGGTGCTACTGTAAGTCCATCCTAAGATACCGCAGTTTAGAGACGGGCTGATCTACAGGTAGCTTCTTCTTCTCAAGATCATCATCATTCGCAGTCATTGAAGAACTACTCTATCAATCCGCCGCCGTACTTGGCTACCTCGCTGTTGTCCTGGCATGGGCCGATCTCCTGTGCAAATGGATCATTAGTCCAACCAAACGCCTTGCTACGTCCCTAGCCCTAGCCACAAAGATTATTACAGACTTCAAAAGGGTTCGCGACCTGTACGTCTCCCTTTATGGTTTACTTCACCGAGCCCCAAAGCAGGTTCTAGAATTCTTGGCCTGGATTTACTTCTATCCAATCGACAAAGATATTGCAACGGAAATGGAACCCATCGATGCCTTGATGAGCCAGGCACCCGGACCACAGCTACAGAAGTGGCCGCTGATCCATGGCCGGTCAGGACGTCGTCATAAGACAAGCAGAGAGCCCCGGACAAGAGAGCTTGACAGCTGCCCATGGAATGACTCAGGCCTCTGGTCATACATCGAGAGCGATCATGGCGAAGATACCCGCGCACCGGACGAAAGTCCAACCGATGTCGGAATCGCAACGAATCACCAAAGCCAAGCTCCAGAGCCGTATCGGGACCGCGACACCACAACTACCGTCAAAGTGGCAGATGCCCTTTCCCCGTGCACTGCGCCGACAGACGCCGATCCAACACGGGATGCTATTACGTTGAGGCACCGGTCTTTCCGTCAGAGCAATCCTTCACAACGAGCTTCGCGCAACAACCAAGCGAAAACCTCGTCGCTTGCATCCCCCTCCATTCAACGCCCGGCCGACTTGCAGCATGCAGCGCAGAGGTCTCCGACCATGACTGACAACATCAATCACAACCAGGAAATAAAAGCGGACAAGGCCAATCGTACTACCCTTGCAACTGGTCTTAAAGGGCCAACATGGTCCACGAACCCTTCTTCAATCACCATAGCAAGGCCATCCCGAGCAGATCGTTTACTCCTCCTGCGATACTCGGACAGCGACGCAGAAGAAGGAGGAGAAGGAGAAGGAGGAGAAGGAGAAGGAGGAGGACGAGAGCCCAACGGAAAAGAGCCACTGGTCTCAACGGCTGTGCCCACCACATCCACACCAAACCGCTGGGCGTTGGTTTTCAACGATGCCAAGGATCAGGCTGAGGAGTTGGATAGGTTCGAGGAGGCGCTTGGAAGGTGTCGCGCTTGATCCTCTTACATAGGACGATTATCAAGCAAAGGATGTCCCAGGTGTACATGACTGGAATACGTCTGGCGGCTGGACATTCTATGCTAGTCCGGGCATTTGAGCATGTGGAGGGAAGGGAGGGTGAAAAATTGTGGTCTTTGGGCACATTAGGGCCGCATCTTTACGTCCTGGATAAAAAAGTTGCGGAAAAGAGTGGTGGTTCAGAGGACGCTCAAAGCCTAAATCCTGAACTTATGAGAGGCCCGATGGACCCTGCGTATTCATTCATTCCAGTCATTGCCCTAAAGAACATCGAATGCTGCTGTGCTATATGTGTGCGGAAGACAAAAACCAAGATATGCACTATGAAAGAGATCGGAGCGTCCACTAGACGACTATATACTCCCCATCCACCCTCTCCATCATCTTCCGCCATTTGAAACCCGGCACTCCCGTATTGGCTCTCTCGCCCACACCCAGCACCGCCCCAGTCCCGATGCCCAGCCGATCAATTGTCGCATCATCCCGCCAAACCCTTTCCAGAAGCTCCAAGCCGGATATATTGTTGAAAAAGCCCGAGTCCTTTTGAATGCTCAAACACCGCTCTCTGATCAAATGCCGTCCTTCCTCGCTCACGCACTCAGTGCCCGTAATAAATAGGGGCCAAAGAAGGAAGACATCCGACCTCACGTTCGAAATGTGAAACAAAGCCTGTGTGACTAGATTCTGGAAATTTGGATGGGAGGAAGGTAGATGCGGGAAGGCCAATCTCTCAGTGTATAACAGCGCGGAGTACCGGAACGACTCTGAGATATGCGACAGGTCCTGCCGGTCTCCTCGACTTGCTGCAGAGTCCAAGGGACCCGAGGTTGGCGGACCCAGACTCCACTCCTCGAGTTCTTTCCGGACCTCGATCCATTCTTTCCAGAATTGATTCCGGGGCCTGCCTTCGTCTGGCCGAGATTCGTCGTCACTAAGGAATGTAGACCAGCCGTTGCCGTCATAGCGGTTGCAGTTCATGCTATAGAAGTCCTGTGGCTTCGGATTGAGTGACGCTGGCTGTGGCAATGGCGGGCTGCTGCGGCGACCATTTTCCGACACCGGTTTATTTTGGCTAAGTAGGTTTAGACGACCGAGTTTGGCGATTGTTCTAAAAAGCTTTCCATCACAGCCGGCAAGGTTCTCTAAAGCCCATTTGTCTCCATTGAAGGCCGACCATTCAATCTCATCACCCTGGAATTGGCCCTCGCGGTTGTTGACGGTGGCAGTCATAGCATCGAACCAGGTGAACATTATTGTCAGCCAATTGGTGGCTTTGGAATCCGCTCCTGCAGCATTGTCGCGCATCGCGAGTATTTTCTTCACCCCAGCAAATTGCGTTTTGAATTTTCCGACTCCGGTATCACAGATGTGGTAGAGACATAGCATGAGGAGCGTGGCAAGAACCGAATCGTCCAAGCGTCGATCCGGGTCCGCGAGCTGTTGGTTCAGTGCCTTGATTGAAGCGCTCTTGTGGAAAAGCTCTGCCGCTGACGGTTCATTTGGCGAAGTCTGGGGTAATAGATCTGCACCGCCTTCCATCAATCTGTGGGCGATGGCCGACTTGCGGACTGAATTACCATAAGTCGAGTCGGTTATGCTATGTCTTGTGCGACTCAACGAGTCTTGACCCCTTCTGATCCTTAGATTGCTCGCCGACAATGCTGCAATAGCATGCTGCAAGGTTTCACTCCCGACAGCGAGGTGTAATATATGGGACCGGTATGGATTTGTTGGGCCATCGAATGCGACGATTACGGGAGAGATAACCTTCTCATAATACTCGATGAGGAATTGCATGGATGGTGATGTCCCGATGGAGAGCGAGGGAAGAGAGGGTGTTAAGCTCAGTGACGCATGAGCACCGCAGTCGTCAGCTACTAAATCAAGGGGCTGCTCTTGATGTAGCGAGATCTTTTCAACCGATGCACTGCGCGTCTCTCCCCCATCCGATGATAAGGGGGTTTGTTGATGTTGCACGGTCTGTTGACCAGACAGAAGATCGTCTAGGGTATTCGCGACAACAGGATCAGCATAAAATGCATCGTCCTCGCAGTAGTCGCGACTGCTCTGATCAGAACTCAGACTGGAACTACCACTACCACAATGCCAGCTGACAGTTCTATTGCTCGCAATAAAGCCGCCCTCGCCTGGATGGCGGATTACGGTGTACTGAGGCGAAAATTCCTTGAAGGTAGGGGATAAGGCGTGGTATACAGGGAAGATCGGTGTCATAGGCGAGTGCTGAACAGAGGTTCCGTAGTCTTGACCTCCATACCCACCGATAGCGCTAGCTGTCATCGGTACACCGCCCAAAGCTCTAAAGGAATCCATAGCAGGGACTTGTAGCGGCTGAAGCGAGTGTCGCCTGGCACGTTTCATGGCTCCGCGACCTTGATGGGTCTTCATCTCTGCTGCCGATGTACGCCAATCAGCACTCGGTGGCGGACGCATTGGCGAAGATGCAGAGGAGGAAGCTGGGTCCATGTTGACAAAGTTGAAGGTGGTCGGCATTGAGCCAGGGTTGGAGGACCCAAAGGGCTGGATCTGAGGTTCTATTTGTGAGTGCGTACGGGTAGGTCCCAGCTTCGTCAACTGGGACACAGCGGCCTTCTTCTTGCTTCCTGTTTTTACGTCGCTGTCGACATCAACCTTTCTCGACTTAGCGATAGGCAAAGACAATCCTCGGAGCTTCCCCCTGCTTGCAACGCCGAGGCCCCATGTCAACGTCGTTTTGTATCCTGAACAATCCTTTCCCTGATCAAGGCACTGCGTGCAGTATGGTCGCCGTCGGTTACATTTCAATTGGCTCTCTTGACAGGCAAAGCAATCGTCGGCGGCGCCTGTCGTAGGTGCTCTCCTCCTCCGCTTCCTCGGTGAAGTGGGTGACTGCTCAGTTGTCGGATTGACAGGCTTACCACTCGCTGCGGCGATGTCCACCATCGCGCCTGAGAGGATTTCTGCGTGTGATTGCTGGGATGATTGACTGGAACGCTCGGAACTCGACCATATATTCTTTTCTCAGCTCGCGAACATTGGGACTGAGCAAGTAAGAGACGGAGATTTGGGTAGCAGTGAAGGACCAACAAGGTGAATGTAGATGCCCGTGTGTGACAGGTGCCAAACAGGTTCTGAGGACTGAGGTTGGGAATACATGTACTCCGCTTGACGGATGAACTAAGGCACTTAATATAGGGAGGCAATGCACTGCAGACGTCCCCCTCGTAGCGCTGCCGTGACTAAGATAAACGGTCGACGGCCATGGATCTCAATGGTGATTCGAGTGGCCTTCAGGCATTCCGGGGCAGATGACGGGGGAAAGCGAGCCCAAGCGATAAGGCAAGCTTGAACATCTGCTCGGTACGGACCCTTCCCATGCTCCCATGATCCGGTCAACAATGGCGTCAATTGGCCGCTGTATGGCTAGTGTACGGGGGGAGCTGCAGATAAGGTGATGACCACGGTACTTGGTCCAACTCGAGACGAGCAGTCGTAGACCAATCACGGGCACCAGCCTCTGGTTCGCGGCGAGGGCCGTGGACCATGATCGACACGGCACCGGTAGGGTGCTGCATGGAAGGGAGGGATGCTTGTTCGATGGAAGCTTTCGGCATCGGCCATCTGGTTGATGGAGAGGCAAATCGGAATGGTGTGAGAGGGGTAAGCAGCAGCTTGCATCTTGCTAAGAAAAGAGCAAGAGTAAGCGGGTAGCAAGAGGATCCTTTCGAATGCGAACGAACAAATCTTCGGTTGGAGGGAGAGGGGGGGGTAGAGTGAGTGAGTAGTGCTTTGCGAATCCCTCTCTCCAGCTGTCACACGGCAAATGAACGAGGACAGTCCGGGGACGATCATCGGTCTCTTGGATGTACTAATGTCGGACATGATAGTACTATGTAGAAAATAGAAGCGGCTGAGGGGTGGATGAGAACGAGCGACGAGCGAGGGAGCGTTCCTGGACCTGTTGCTGTTGGCTTGATTGCCTCGGCACAATCTGGTGTGTGTGTGCCTAACGGTGTGGTTGTTACCTCAGGTCTTCTCCTCACCCACCCCACGAATGTAACGGCACAGCGTGCAGGTACTGGACCATCATCCTCTTCTACCTGCAGCATCCCCCTCGAACTTTGTTTTAGTGCCAGACTCGGTTCATCCTGGTGGCGACCTCCGAGAAGAGCCTGGGACACGCACGGAAGGGTCTTGTTACGTCCTGGATATTCCTAGAGCAAAGGCTACAACTCCCGAGGTACTTTTACGACTGCAAGAGATCTCAATAGTCCTCTAATCTCGGATTACTAAGGTATGTCAGGCCTCCTCCGGTGCTACTAGCGCCACCGACAAGAAAAGAATTCCAACCATAGGCGTACTCAACGGCCTGGAGACTAGCGCAACCTTGACAGGGTACTGATGGCACAAGCTTTTCTGACGCCTATCAGCCGGCTCGTTGATACCTGACAAATCCTGGGTACTGCATTATCGAAGGAAGCCCATACTACAATCTGCCAAAGAGTCAAACGGAACATATGATATTCTCTCAGAGCGATATCTGGCTTCGCTATCCAGGTCATGGTGACCAATAGTGAACATCGCCCGTTGATAATAAAACCCGCCATTGCGGGCATGTCTCGTCTCCCATATCAGAAAGCGTATCTTTCAATGCTATTTGAAAAGGCTGAGCAGTTTCACTTCCGGCTTTCTAATACATCCCGTATGTTTTGCTATGGCTTGTCCGCCGCCGACTGAGGCCCGTCGTACCTGTCCGTTTCGTACAAAGGCTGAGCCATGAGCTAAAGCTCACTTTCATTGCACGATTACCGTCCAGCTCTTGCTGCGTAATCCTTAGCCGCACAAGCCATTTGTTCTGATTGGCTGTCAGCTACTCTTTTTCTTTTGCTTCAATATCGTCCGTTTCTCCGCACCACTTCATTTCGAAGCTTGTTAGTGATCCTTTAGGTGTTGAGCGTTGCAAAGCACTGTCATCGAAGAAAATCCATTAACATTTACTCACGGCTCCGGACTCGGACTATGGTAGTAAGTGGGCTTGGTAGACTCCACGGTTTGTGTTCTCGCTCTTCTTCGAAAAAAACGACAAGCTGTTGATGCGATCTCGTTCAGACTCCAACACGTATTCTACAATGACAGAAGCCGGAATACACGCCGTACATACTGCGGCTGACAACAGCTTTCCAATCGATAGGGTCACAGTAACCTACGTCTACCGGGTCTCATCGCGTTAGGAGGTGAAGCCTTCATTCCCCGGCTTTAAGCCTCCAGAGGGACGTCGGCGTCTGCGGCTGGCCCTCTTAGCCGTCGACTCGACAAATCAAAGCACGTACTCTAGACTCCGAGTGACTCAATTTATTGGCATTTGGTCACACCGATCATTGACGCGGCGTCGTATGTCGGGGAGGGAGAACCGCTCCGAGGATTCACGCTTAGTCTGGCTCGTCAAGGTTACACAATGATCATTTCACTCAGCGCCGTTCAGCTAGAGTAGGCAGCAACCCGCGAATGAGGAGGTTTACTGGCGTTGGTCGACAAGCCGTTGACGCCTAGCCGACGAACTGATGGTCTGAGCTCTGGTCCTTGACAGTCGAACATACCCTAGGCATCCTCCCGTTGGCGCCTTCGATGCAATCTTGAACAGCAGGCACGGCAGGAGCAACCGCAGACTACAAGTTCTGTCCTCCACCAACCCTATGAGGAGTCATTCCATTAGGAAGATCATGGCTTAAGAACAAGACAGGCTGTACGGACCCACCTCTTGAGATAATCTTCTTCCATGGCTTAGACCACTCGCCATGATGCCTTTCAATCTTGGCCCTGGATTTCTCCCTAATGGTGGTCGATCTATCTGCCATCGACCACCAATAAGATGTGGAATCATCAGGGCGAAGCAAAAATCCAGAAGCCATCTTTGTTAAGCGCCAGATGTCTGCTTCACTGCTGAGAGAGTGAGGTTGGTCCTTAGACAATATAAGAATGAAGTGTATTGTTCCATTTTTCATTTCCACTCATCTACTGTTCCGATTCTCCGTTACGCTTTTCGATTCGAGATAGCTCGTTCTGATTCCACGGTTCAGTCTATTGCACTAAGTTTAGTCTTCCCTTCGTGGTCATCCGCCTTATGGCCGGTTTTCCTACAGTGTCAGAGCCTCAGCAATTTGAGTATGTTGAGACGTTTCCGGGGTGTGCTGAACATCAGGTCCGCAGCCTTGTCATATCACTCAGTCTTCCGTGATGTTAACTAACTCGGGAAACCCGAAGTACCTCTATACGGACTGGCGCTTTGGCCGCAGGTATCGTTCGGCATCCGACAGAAGATCGGATTTAAGGCCACTGGCATGTAGCGGACCGTTCCGATGCCCCAATTACGGTATACGTTGTCAAGGCTATGTTCGCTCAGCTGGAGAACTGTGTCCGAGATGCGTGAGTATTCTCTACCTTTTCATGCGTTCAGCAGGTACCAACACTCATAGTTGACCAGTTCTGACGGCAACAAAGCAAATCGAGGGACGAACGGCAGCACCTATCCGCCAATCGTAAGAGGATTTTACCTTTGAATCCATGGTCATAATATCAGTCGCGGAAACGGTTCTGCTCTGGCCTTGTCGACAGCGAACCTCACCGCTTTGCCATTCGATTGTCTGGGAAGGAGCGTTTTTACAGCACATCAATTTAGAGGGTTTCGACATCATGTCATCAAAGTGGACACAGTAATACATATGGGAGGTACATTTGGTTCCAGCAATGAACATTAGAGATATCCAGGGAGGAATTGGTCTGCAGTGGAATTTTTGTACAGTCTTCCTTAATTTGCACAGTCACTCCTTCAGCAACTGTGTAACCCTGTGCAGTGTGATCCCATGTTGAACAATTATATTGTCAGCGCGTGAGGTCCGTCAGTCGAAGTCACATGATCAGAATCCTATGCGGGAGGTACTCGCTGTCAGCTTCATGCAGTGAGGCAACCTGCCGGAAGTGGCTTACAGTCAGGCTGAAGTTATAGGCAATGTTTCAGGGTTTGATGGGCAATGCACGGGGGAAAGGTACAGCAGAACATCAGCCGCAGAAGCCACACACGCACAGTTCGTTGACAGCAACATGCTCATTCGCGTGACAACAGTTCACCAACAATTAAGTCGGATTCGCGCGATGTAGATACCCACCTTCCAACACTGGAGTTTCTCCATTCCGACTCCAGCGTCAATACCCTGAAACATCTCCTGGCCCCGCAAACAATTAATTGCGCCTTGCAGAACCTCGAAAGCCGTTCGTCTGTCTTCACCCTATGTCCTTTCACCGGCAGACTTCTGTCATCATGGAAATGGAAATCCTCCGAAGAAGACTGCAGGCCAGGAAATCGACTATCGTTGATAGTGATTTCTTTTCTGAAGAGAACGATTGATCTACGCGAGCCGTATACCTCAGGCAACCATTGATATTCTTTGGAAGGGTCGCTGAGGAGATATTACTGGCGCTTGCTTCATCTTGGCTCTAATCTTCTCTTCTCTGCTTGAGCACCCACTCACATGTGCCACTACCTTTTTCAATCTTCGCCACGAGTCAATGCCGACTATAGTTCGGGTTAAAACCCTTGCGCATCCAGAAGGGTCGCAGGCTCAGGTATTGAGGAAGATTTCAAAGGAATCGGACGTGGAACGTGAAGAAAGGGCAAGCGCAGGTGAAAAAGGATCTTCCCGATCCTCAATAATCTTGGTGAAGAGCGGACAACATGCTCGGTGAGGGACCCGACAGGAACGGAGGCAGAAACTCAGCTGAGGGCCATAGATTGAGCATCACAAAGAACAAAGGAAAGGAGAAGTCCTCCAGCATGGCTTCCGCATGGCAGCGCAACTCCTTCGAACCTCTTGAACCTCTTGACGGCAACCATGAATGCACCAACCGTCATCCATCTGATGACATAGGGCTGGCTTTGAAGAATGGATTTCTATTCCTTTCGCAACGGACCCTTTTCCATAAGGACGAAACCATCGTCTCATTGAACAGCCTTCTCCCTTTCACTCATCATCATCCCATCACTCCGCCTTCTTCCTTTCCGCCTTCGCCACTCTTCCCTTGGCGATCCGGTCTAATAGGCTTTCACGGTCCTTGTCCACTTTCAACTTCGTGATCATGACTTTGCTGGGGTGGATCCCGAGGGGAACAGATTGACCGTTGGATTTCTCGCGCGCGACACGTTCAATGTGTATAACGTACTTGAGGCGGTAGACTGAGGTGACTTTACCGGCGCGGCCTTTGTTGTTGCCTCGGACAATGGAGACTTCGTCGTCCTTGCGGATGGGTATGGCACGGACCTGTAGACATAGAATCATCCATTAGTCACAACTCCGTCCTGTTAGGGAAACCCTTGTAGTCTAAACACTGGTGCTGTCGATCCTGCTGGTTACCACGTACGTTATGCTTGTCTCGGAGCTCTTTGCTAAGAGGTGCGCTCATGATGGTCCGTCGAACGCCAGAAGGGGCGCTGAAGTGCGCTTTCCGCGCCTTCCTCCTCGAGGAATTGATGGCTAATGGTACCCTTCGTTAGTATTCACAAACGAAGCAGATGACTGAACACGTACATGTGTTGATCTTCGTCATCGCAGCGGTGGTGATGATTCTCCCTTGAGGTCAAGCTGCTTCAGGGCTGAATTGTCGATAATCTGTGTGCGGCGCCAAGACTGAGGTGGTCTCTAGCGTCAAGCGAGCCGCGACTTCGATTGGGCGACTGTTGATCGCGACTTCAATCATCCATCCACCAGTTCAACCGATCATTCACCGTGCAGCGCACTATATGAGATGAATACTCTGTATATGTTGCGCCTGATCCTTCATCAGGATCAGATGTCAGAGGTCTTCCAGCGGCGCTCATGACGGGCTCAGAGGTTCTTCAGTCTGCATCATCAAGCTACGGTACCGAGCTGCAACATCCAGAGGCAATCGTTAATACCTAGTCGGAGACTGCAGCAGAAGTTTTCAAGATATGCTGGCCTAATTACGAGTTCAATTTCCAAAAACCTCATTCAATGTCATACAACAGCGGCTACAATTATTCTCCGTATTACCAGCAGATGACCGGGCAAGGTGGGCGCGGTCAGGATTCGTATCAGACATCAACCAGCTCGAACGGACGCTATGGGTACCAATCCTCGAGTAGTCAGTCTACCCATTTGCAGCAGCAGTCATACACGCCTCACCAGCAACAGTCCACGTACTCGCCCACGACTACCTCCGCCGACCATTCAACCACTACATACGCGAGATATGGCGACGTTGTTGGGGGAACGGGCCAACATCAGGATTCAAGGGACGGCTATGGGTATACACCTCGATCATCTATCGACACCACCGCGCTCGGCAACTTGGCACATGCGTCAAGCTTAGGACAGGACCCGCACCACACCACAACAGGAGTAAGAGATAGCTCGTCCCTACAACAGTTGATTAACTACAACCGATCGCAACAGGGTCAAGCACATGAAGGCTCGCTCGCGTACGGGACAGGGAACAGCAACTATAATTATGGTCAGCAGCTGTCCGACAGTCGGGTATCTACAAGTTCGAGGCCCGATGCCTATGCCTCCAGAAATCAGGCCCAAAGTCAGGACCAAACCCCCAATCCTGTCCGCCAACAGTATTCTCACTATGCTACAAGCGCTACCTACAGTAACTCAACCCCGGCGTATGCGGGTACATCAGCG
>QQTW01001561.1_pt1 | contig 16138 bp, 15 predicted proteins | sample 1904831 | NCBI WGS metagenome assembly QQTW01 (sample SAMN09435610, study PRJNA476489) | Subsurface metagenome, whole genome shotgun sequencing project. | reverse complement strand
TGTGGTCTCTTGGTCTCTTGTAGATTACAAGCTACTGAGAGGAAGGCTAAATACAGTGGGGAGCAGCACGTGACGATAACACGTGACTAACGATACAGCTTCCTCCAACACACCCCCTCAGCGGCACAAGCTACGACCTCAATTTAATATCGTACGGCTAGCACTGTCGTAGCTATCACGGCTCGAAGAGCTTTCAATTTCGAATTAACAAGCACTGTCGTAGCTATCACGGCTTAAAGAGCTTTCGATGTTGATTGACTAGCACTGTCGTAGCTATCACGGCTTAAAGAGCTTTCGATGGCGTCGATGATGTAGACGCTGCTATTATTTAGTACTATCGTAGGGCCTATGTCTCTTGATTCTACCTTACACCCCCTTAACGATATCCCTATAGTTCTCCATCCCCGTGTCAACTACGTTCGGGCGGTTCTCGTACTACGTTCTAGCACATTCGGCATCTAACGTTAGGCGAGTCCTTTACACTGACTGCTATCATCGTTCATCGGTAGTAGGCGAAATGCTTTGGTGATCGTAGGGTACTTAAAATGAAGGTGTTTTGACTTTCTTAAAGCTCTTTGGCGAGCTACCGCCGGTGAGGTTATCTTTAAGCTTAAACCGACGGCGAGGTTAGCACTGTCGTAGTTCCTACGGAAGAGATGACCACGGCTTCGATGCTTAAAGCTTAGTCTACGAAGGATTTTGAGGGCTCATAACCTAACAAAGTGTGGTCTCTTGGTCTCTTGTAGATTACAAGCTACTGAGAGGAAGGCTAAATACAGTGGGGAGCAGCACGTGACGATGACACGTGACCAACGATACAGCTTCCTCCAACACTCTGAAGGCTATCATGCTAAATCCGTCAACAGCTCCTATATGCATGGTGATAAACGCCTCCAAAAAAGGGACTACCATATTCTCCAGTATAAACTCAATGAAGCCCGCACGGCGGTCGCACTGCCAGACGGCCACGAGTTTCCATTTGCGATCAAATCGCCAGAAGAGCGCCCTCAGTCGCACAGGTACTGGGCTCCGTCCGGTCGCCGGTTCCTTCGGTCGTCGTGGTTTCCGGTCGCGGACGCGGTCCTGCTATGGGCCTCGCAGCATCCCAACTACCAACGCCAATGGAGCATGGACGGTTGGGAACTCGAGCAGCGCTTTCTCGGAGCCGGTGTCATGGAGCTGCGTACTGTGGGCACGCACTGGAATGGACATCACTACGTCGACGATGTACGTATATCGCTGTCATGGGTTCCCATATTCTCAATGGAGACCGAGAACATGATTTTATTCCTGCTGAAAGAACATGACGCTGACAAAACATGTTTCACATCTTACAGCCGGAAAGACACATGATGATCCTTAGAATAACCGCATCCGAAGACGCCTCGGGAGCGACACGAATTATTGCCGAGACGCCTCCTCCGCCATACTCGTTCTCCCCTTCTTCCATGTACCGACTGCGGCAAGCCACTCTATGGCTGATTGTGCCGTTCCAGCTTTTCTGGGAGGCCGAGAGCGTTTGGAGGGATCCGGTCAGGATACTCTTCCTGATAGTTGTCCCCAGCGTGGTTCTGCTCGTCACGTTGTTGGTTATTGGAGGCTTAGGCGTTATGTGGTGGGTGTCGGGACGGCGCCACTTTAGCGAGTTCAGAGCGGAGTTGCAGGCCGCACTGCACAACTTCTACGAATCGAGGCGGGAGGGCGACATTCAGCTCTAGGGCTTTAGGTCAAGGACTGCAGCTGCGGTCCGACAGCGCAAACGGTCACACCCGGCTTACTCCTGGGACGCCGCCGACATCTCAGAAAGCCTTTCCCAGGACATGTCGTTCCTGTTAGGAGGTGTTGACGACAGAGGGGCCTGCCGCGCTTAAAGTATGGACCATTGGCAGACGGCTATTGCTTAGGCGCTTGCGTACGAAGCGATGTCACTGAAAGGGGAAACAGCTTTTCGATCAATTGGCGGAATCGATATTGGCTTCCTTTGTTAGGGCAATCATGACAGCCGACCAGATGTTCCGATTACCATCCTTCCTCTTTGGGAAGGTAATGACAGCGTTTCGAGGTTATGCGACGCACGTACTTCGAAGAACGAATGTCTATACAATATAATCAGAGCTTACCTCTATCCGCGGATAGAGATCTCTTTTCGTCTCTTGTCCCCATTTGCTCGCTTCTGTCAACTACGCGTTTACCAGGAAGGCTCGGCGGATACCTTACAACCCCATACTCTTAATAATGAGGATGCGACTTCGGATCGCCCTCCTGTTTCCTATTATCTTTCTGCTTTCAAGCAAATCTTGTCTTTCGATGGCATCTTCAGATGATATCATGTATTCGCGAGCCTACGAGATAATGGAAAGGGCGGCGCTTGATTTACGAGACGAATTCTGTGAATACTGTCTGTTTCTCGGGCCATCGGTTGGGCAACCCAGAGGATCTGAATGGACGACTACGTTAGAAAGATTGCGCCGAACAGACGCGTCTAGGTTCAGGTTGGTCAATTATATCACTGCTAAACTGGTAAGGGTTTACACTCGATGATCTAGCTCGAGTGAGTTGTCAATAATAAGGCCCTTTCATATAGGACGAAGTGTGGAGTTCCAAGTATGTATGGAACCCATATTTCCAAAGGGATTACCTGATGGTGAGTAACCAGGGAACCCCGATATTCAAGGCTCACACTTCATGAGAATGCTGAAGTCGCTTCTAGTCTGAGTGCACTACACTATGGAAAGGCCTGTTCACCGTAATGCTTCGGGACCAGGCATTGGGAGAGGGACAGCCCGATTATGAAGAGTTCCTGCTACCTAATCTACCATCAAGCATTCGACAGCCGGTGCTCGGAGACTTCCTAAACTATATCCTCCTTTCGGACCATCCGTACACCTGTGAGAATCGGGTGCCTTGCTTTGACAACTATCAGTAATCAGAGGGCTTGGGATTGAGCACCGAACTGGCCTGGACAACAGTGAGAAATCCATGCACTACTGGGTGCCCCTGAAATGCTTCATAGCTACGATGAATAGTCGGGCTTCTCCACGACTTACTGCCGTCGCAGAACCGGTGGCAAACGGTTGGCCTTCGATGGAAGCAGGTCTTAAACGCGGCGAGCAGTGACCTTTCGCTGCAGGTTCGCAGCGCTTCTGCCGTGGAACATGGACCATTCGTACACGGCATCAGCAGCCCAAAAAGCTTGCATGAACTCACTTGAAGGATTGAGGCAGAAACGGCGTACGATGAAAACCACCAAGTCATATCTGCTATTCGGAGGGTTACGGCGAACAAGAAGGGATCATGGAGAACCAGACACTAGAATCAGTCAAGGAGGATCACTATGAGATGGTTGCCTCCGTCTGCTGCTCCATTACAATATGCACCATAAGCGTGCTCCTTGTTGGCTCAAATCGTGCCACTTGAGATATGGTTGAGTCGATTATGAGTAAAGCGCAATGGCCTCTCGAAGGCCGCCCTCTCGAAATAAATACACTACGACATACCCTGCACCTTGTTGATGCGGAGAACCCGTACTGCTGCGCTAGGTACAACCTTGGCGGTCTGCGAATCTGCTAGCAATGACTCGCTGATCCATAACTGTATGAACACATCGGATAAAAGCAGATGGAGTCCAACCTGACTCACGGCTAAAGTCAACAAGAACCCGCTCGGTCGGGAGGGACACGAAGCTCCCTAGGCGCCAAAAAGCGCAACAGCACAGAAGCGTGCCCACGGGGCCCAAACCCACGGTCGACTCGGACCGAAATACGAAAGGAAACGGGAATCGCTGGACCCTGAAGCCGAGAAAGCCGTGGATCCTATTGTCACGACAGATACAAACGCCGGCAGCCTTTCGCTAGACCCATTGACAAAAGAAAAGACCCCAAAGTCCGCTGTACATGAGTTGGACACAACCTTGGAAGACATGGTCGCCACCGGATGAAGTTTGGCCCGATGCCGCCTGTAAAAGGAGATTCTGACGACTTTCGCCGTGGGTTACATCACAACGCAACATCCACACATCTTGCTCTTTTTCTCTTGCTTCTCTGGAGGGTCCTGGACCCTGATCGCCCCCACCGGGCCCTGAGATGTCACAACGCCAGCAGACGAAGCCTGTGCAGGCGAAGGCTGTCCGGGGGACGGTAGTGCGGGAGATGGTTGTCGCGAGATCTGAGGCTGTATTGATGGCGTTGTCTTGTAACGCGCTGGTTCTGGTGTGTTGCTGACTGCCGGTTCGGCCCGTGTCTCCAGCTCCGGGCTTGGTAACGGCCATTTGGACAAGTCCGCCTCCTTTTCGGACTTGTCTTGTGATGACGGCTGCGTGTGTGTTTCAGGTTGGGGCAAATCGTCGGCTGACAGTAGGTTAAAGTCTTTGTCGTACACAGAACCGGATCTGCCATCCTTCTCCCACTGTTCCTGTGCCAGCCGCTTTGCATGCGTAGGAAGCATCTGTTGCTCCGGAGGTAGTCTTGGGTCAGGCTTGTACATTGTAGCGATCCAGGGCGCATCTCCCTCTGGACGGTTGTGGCTGGTTGAGGGCCGCGACGGACCGGAGCTTGTCCCCGGTCGTCTACCGGAGGTGTCCCTGTGAGTCCCCGACATTGCGCGAGCTTTAGTCTGTCCAGACGTGACCCGTGCTCCCGTGGCTTTTCGACCGCCAGATGTAGGTAACGCTTTGCTTGGAACCTTTGCTTTCACGGGTGAAGATGGGCTAGATGTAAGGTCGTTGGATTGGTTGCCGTGATGTGGTTCAGCGGTGCCGTCGTCATATTCGTCGAGCAACACCTGACTTCCAACGCTCTGACTCCGGCTCCGGACCTTCTTGAGCGCTATCCCGTCTTCGTGAAGCCCGCTCCATGCTCCGCTGTTCTTCCGTGATCGGGGTAATGGAGAGTCTCGCTCGATGAAAGTATGAGGTACGGGTACGGGACTGGATTTCGATATCGGTATGCGAGACGTACTGACCCTCAACGCTTGCTGGCGGGCAACTGCTTCTCGCTCTGCGGCAACTTCCTCTGGAGTCCTTAGCTCGAAGTTGATTGTCTCTTGGCCCGGTTCTTGTTCCACGCTTTGTAGGGGAAGTTCGGAGTCTGCCCTGAATTCCGCTCTGCTAGGCTGAAGCTTTTCAGCACGATCCTCTTCCGCCAAAACGTCCTTGACCTGGTCCTGATTGTAAGTGGGCCGACTTGGCGGCCGACTCTCTGGTTTGCTGGGTGTTCTGCTTCGCTGCCGGTCCATATGGCCTACCCGGATACCGGCTTCCTCCAGTTCTCGGCTTTCGATTTGCGCCAACTTGTCCCGGTGAATCCAGTACGAATCATCGCCCTCATCACCCGCGCTAAGCCCTAGGGACGGTTTCCTCTTATTCCACTGGCCTCCCGTTCTCGAAGTGCTTCTTGATTCCGTGCGGTTCTTGTAAAGATCCAGAAGACTATCGGTGTCGCTCCCGGCCACGCTAAGATCACTGTGTTTCTTAGTTATGCCATTTATCCTGGCAGGAGCCAGAGACGTTGGTTCGTGGGTGGGTTTTGACTTTGTAGGGTGCCGCAAATCTGTGGTATCCGACTGTTGCGCAGCTGTAGATGTGCCGTTGGTATGATTGTTGAGATGTTGGCGTGGATAAGAAGTGGTGTAGCTGGAGCTCATCACGTCCGAAGGAGCACCGTTCTGACCGCTAGAAAACGCATTCTGGAAAGATAGAGAACGGTCAGCGAAACCAGCTTTTTGTGCCACAGGTTCTATTGTGTATGCGAACCTCGCCATAGGTTGGAGCAGACAGATCCCAGGAGTGAGCTCCATCGTGGGAGCTCCTCGGCGGTGTCAACGTTCCAGGAGTATGCGCGGAGACTGCGGCCATGATTGGAGGAGATCAGGGGTCAAGGTGAGCTTGATGCTCAACTGTTCATGCGGGCAAGCTCAGAAGAAGATCAAAGGTCAAGGTGTGAGTGCGGTGAGTAGAGCCCTTTGCACCAAGACTGGAGTGGACCTGCGCGGCGAGTGCACAATATGAATCCCACGTGCTCTGCTGAGCTTGCCGCGGGCATCAACTGGGTGTCACCATGAAGCTGGGAGGTAAGATGGTACTGATAGCGGGCTGCTCGTCTGTTGATAGATGCGCCGAACTGTGAAAGGCGTTTGTCTGCTCATAAGCCGAAGTTGTCGTTGTTTGCTATCGTATGCGCCTCTTGCGGCGAGACCGATTCTTGCAGAGCAACTATCGGCCCTCTCAGCTCGACCGGAAAACCTCCGCCGTCGTGGCACGTTGAGTATTGATTGAATCTGATATACAATCCTGCTTCGGTAATCATGAACAGAAATATTTACAGCGGAGTCTTCGACCGTACGTGGAATAATGCACAAGTTCGCAAGCGGAGTGGTTGAAGGAAACAAAAGGGCACGAAAGAGCAGCGATCACCAGCGGGAGTGCGGGCCGTTGATTGGATAGCGCAGCCGCCCGCGCTCTTGTGCCAATATCTCCACAGTTCTGGAAGAGCAACATCATACCTCCCTTGACAAGGAGCATGCAGCCAACCGCATCCTATCAAGAGTCTGAAAAGCGATGGTCTGCCTCTCTTGTCGTCACCACCACCGGATCATTTTCTGCATGGACCGCTTCTTCTCTATATGCAGCGGCTCATACATGCTGAGATCACGAGAGCAACCATCTGCCAAAAAGAACACAATCCGGTTGGTGGTTGCTTGCTACCTATGTAGGTCTATTCAACAGCATCCTTGTATCGATACTGAATATCAGCATTATGGTCTTTGGCCAAAGGCTCGCTGATACTGGAAGATCTATCAAATCCGGCTGTGGCGTTTGATACAGCTCGCGATCCCTTTGTGTCCAGAGGACTCACAGAGGGGATGCTTCCTCAGCAAGCTTCATTGCCTTCTCTATGCACGCCCAGAATACGTCCTGTTGGACTCCCACCGGAATTCTGATCCCGGCTTCCCCAGGATTGAGCCGCTTGGCGATGGTCCGCCCACTGTGGTCCGTCCGCTTACTTGGGGCACTGTATGTCCCTGCGCTGTGGACAAAGACGGCAAACCGCTCTCCGGCTCTGTCATCGAAGCACTCAGGAAGTAGCGCTGCAAACATAGCTATCGGATCATGCAGTGGCGGTCCGTCGGTCATGCCAAAGACATCGGCATAAGTCTTCTCAAAGTACATGAGAATCGACCAAAAAAGTTCCCGGAAATGCGTTGGGCGCGAGTCCGGGCCATCCTGCGCAGTGCCGTGGCGTACCATTTCACTGATGGGCTTACTTGCAATGACTTGATGAGTCAAGTCAAGGGCAATGAGTGTGGTCTTCTCTGCGAGGATGGCGTTTGAAAAGACTGTTGATGCAGCTTCGGGATCGCACTTTTGCCCACATATCAGCCCATTGGATTTGTATCGCTTTCGAGCGCTCATTCCCACTTACGTATATCTGTAAATCAGAGCACGTCGTCAGCAAACGAGCGATTTAACCCATACTGAGTCTTCTCACATTGAACTCTGCATGTGGCACTATGTTTCCCAAGGGTTCCCCATGCTTGGTGATACTCGAAAAACCACCACCAACGGCTCCACCCATGACGCTCAGACCTGCAATGTGGGCCGGCAGCTCTGGATGGGCATCAAAAAGCAATGCTACATTTGTCAGAGCTCCCGTCGCTACGAGCCATGCGGTGCCGGGAGGAGTCGCTGTCAATGCGTCGTACATTGCTTGGATCGCATCGCCTAGAGCCGCTGGGTCAACAGGTTTTGGTAGTAGAGGTGTCCCGTCCAATCCAGATTCACCTGGGCTTTTGATCAATACATCATTGTCTAGATAGAGATATGGACGACGCAATACCATGGATAAATTGTGCATGAACGACAGGTCTGACCAGCGGTTTGGCTGCTCCAGAATAGACCGGAACATCGCGACGTCCTATAGCCTCCAGGATTGCCCGGGTATTGTAGGTCGTGTTGTGAAGAGATGCATTGCCGTGGACGGTAGAAATTCCTAGGAGTTGTGACTGCTCCGCGCACGCTGCGAGCAAGATCGCAAATGCATCCTGTGGATCACACCGTCAGCCACTGCTCCAGATGAACTCTATGTAGGCAATTAGCTAGAGCGCACATCATGGCCTACATGTATGCGTTACTCAGTTCCTGTAAAGTAGGTTTGTTCGGAAGTATAACCTGTGTCACAATCCAACCAGATCGGTATCCGCGTCATGTTCTTAATATTTTGGCTTTTTACACGGTCAAGCTCCTGCGATGACTGCGCTCCCTTCGTTGATAGGCTTTGCTTTGCACTTTCTGTTAGCTGCAGCAATCCATTGGTTTTGTCCACGGGGTAAATACCAGAACGAAGCTTTGGCTATTTAACAGAGGTTGTTGAGAACGCGAGTAGGAGCGACGCCAGTTTAGGGGGCACAGGTGGTCACTCGTCTTGTGGTTGGTCAAGTGTCCGAAATAGCGACATCCGTCCTCTGAAATCTATTCGCCAATCCGGATCTGACATTTTTGCATCCTCTCATTTCTCACCATGAACCTATGGCACTTCGTAAGCCTCTCCCAAGAAGAGCTCTCAAAACGCCGAGAACTGCTCGATCAGTATGCGTCGATAGCCCAAGCATCCGCTCTGGTGCCGCTTGCGATCGTTCAATGTTATCACCTCGCCTCGTCAGCGACTTCCGCTGTCCAGGAGCGCGATCAACGCTCGAAAGCCGGAAGTAGATCATGGCTGCCGAGGACATCTTTCCTGTTCAAGAGATTCCTTTGGTGGACAGGCGACCTGTCGTTCGTCGGACGGGGGACCAACGGCATCTGGATACTGGGTCTGGCGTGGACCGCATGGCTGTTGCTCTTGTGCGTTGACAACACAGCAGACGACTATCTCCACTTGGCCAAGAGATTCGGCATCGTCGGCGCATCTCAGCTTCCTTTACACTTTCTCCTTGCATGGAAATCTCCTTACTCGCCCATCCAGTTCCTTACGCGTCATTCGCATGAGGAGCTGAATAGATACCATCGGGCCCTCGGTCGTATCGTTACTTTTCTGTTCCTCCTTCATGCCTCGTTCTACCTATATTTCTTTGTTCTTTCTGGGTTACTGGCAAAGAGAGTTCGAGAAGCCGACGTGATTCTCGGCATCTGCGGTGTCGTGCTGTTCGGAGCGATAATGACCACATCTTTGCGTGCCATTCGAACTTGGAGCTATCGTGTCTTCTTAGCAGTTCACATATCGGGTTCGCTACTGCTAGTACCGGTCTTGCATTTCCACGTACGACATGTTCGCCCTTATATTTGGGAGTCTGCAGTTACATACATGGTGGGCCAAATTCTTCGGTACTACAACACTACTACGATCGAGGGGACCATCACAACAATACCCGACACCAACCTCGTTCGGATCAGGATCAGGATACCTAGTTTATCGAAAGCATCAATTGATAATCATACCTCAAAAGCCTGGCTCTCGGGCGCGGCTCAGCATATCTATCTCTCTGTCCCCTTTGCATACTCGGGAATCTCACGATCGCTGGTGGCGAAACTGCTCACGAACCCCTTTACAATCGCATCTCTTCCAAAGCCCGATAACTCGGTGGTGCTCATTGCACGTACCAGTCAAGGAACCACCAAACGCATTGCAACTATTGCAGCGGGTCATCTTCAGGACGAAGAACCGAAGGAGATTCTACTCTCTCTTGAGGGACCCTACGGAGCCTCTCGCTATTTTCCTAACTTCTCGAAGTTTTCTGCGGTCCTTCTGATTGCAGGCGGCGTTGGTGCAACATTCACCGTGCCATTGTATCGCAATATCCACTCACTTCAGGCACTGAAACGCCGGCCAAGAAAGCTGCACATGGTATGGGCCGTTCGTGACGAAGCTGAAGCTCGCTGGGGTCTAAGTGAGGACATGCTCGAAAACAGCGAAAGCGACAGTAATCTGAATCACAATGCAACCGCCAGCCAGTGTACCAGTTCGATAGATGTATATGTAACAAGGACGACGCGTGGTGCTGCCAGGGAGAGGAGAGGAACAGGAACTAGTCATGCAGATCTAGATGACATCCAGCTTTCCACGTGGCAACCCGCGACTAACTCACCGGCCGAAAGGGATGCTAGCATCTATAAACCTCTCTTCAATCGCGGGCGGCCGGACCTTGGGGCGATAGTATCCGCAACGTTTTCCGACTGCAATTTTCAGGACAAGATGGCAGTGATTGTGTGTGGACCTCACAGCCTCGCTCATGCCGTGCGAGAGCAAGTTGACCACTGGGTTCATAGAACCGACATATTCTGGCATGTAGAACAGTTTGAATAATGACTGCTCTTCGCTCGAGGCATCTATACATGCGAGTTATAGACTTCACCTACAGTGCCATGGTGAGACCGGAATGGCATATCTTGAGGCGTGGTTTGTGGAGGAGGCCGGCAGGACGGAACGTTTTCGACGTTCCACGAGTGCAACGACAGTGCAGTATGCGAAGCCCCACCAGAAATGCTATTCGACCTCCCAATCGGCTTAATATGTACGCTGGAGCTCTGTTTTCTGCTCTCTTTACTTGTCGGTACTGGTTTTGGTCGAAGGCTCATCGGTCAATTCCTGTAAGCGGTCTCGAGACCTGTTTTGCTCGTTCTTGTACTCACTCCCAGGACCGTTGCCGGAACCCTTTTCGCTCCCACCACTCTTCTTGCTCGTCATGCTACTCTCACTCCTGAAACTTGCTGCGCGGTTATGGCCCTTTAGCAATCCTGCTGAATCCTGCCTGATCAGCTTCAAGGCCTTCTGGCCCTCTTCCGTCTTTCCGAATTTCGCCACTAGCGCTGTATTCTCCCGTTGCAGCTGGCCGACCTGCTCTTTCAGGATTGCGTTTTCTTTCTTCATCAAATCCAGGTGTGTTCGTGCCTCGTCCCGCTCACGCTGAGCTCGATGGACCGCATCCTTATCGGCTGCCTTGCGTCGCTTTTCCTCCATCTTTCGAGTCTCCTTCTCGCGCCGTTGCTGGAGCTTATGGATCTCCTTGTTGTGCCGCTCCTCTTGCTTACGTATCTCCTTATCAAGACGCTCTCGGGCTTTGACGGAATCTTTCTCGTCCTTCTCGGACAGCTGCTTCATCTTCTGCATTTCCTTTTCACGAAACTTTGCGAGTTTTGCATCGAGTTCGTCCTTTTTCTGTTGGATATGGGCCAGCTCGGGTTCGTCCTCGAGGTGAAGTTTTTGCGTCTCTTCGGACAGTCCATCGCTGGAACCTGCATGACGCAAGCCTTCGGGTGCGGTTTTGTACTGCTCGGCTGAAGCGAATGATGTTGTGCTCGATGTTGCCGTCGATTCTTCGCTCAAGCTGCTGCGTCTGCGGCGGCCAAAGAATTGATCGTGCACAAACTCGGGTGCATAATTGGAAAGACCAGCCTCTACTGCATGCGTAAAAGCAGAAATCACACCTCCTTCGCCTGGTGGTAATGGCTGAGTATTGGAGGGTCTCCTGTGGGTGGCAGCTCGTCCTTTCTCATCTATACTTCTCCGCGCGGCATCACCACCACCTACGGCGGAAATCTGATCGGAAATCGCGTGCGCATCCTGCTCGTCCTCTTCATCCAAAACGTCACTTCCACATGCCCAGTCGAGAAACTTGGCCGCATCTGCAACTATGCTTGAGGGCGTGCCTCTCTCCACCATGAAACGTGGAATGCCACCTCCGGGATCACTTCGAGTGATCATAATCCACTCCACAGGATTTAGTTCTGGGTTGAGGCTGCTTGCGTTGCCCCACCGGTCCCTGACCTCACCTTTGGCCGACGGTCCGCGTGATTCGGCAAAGCCGATGGTGGCGGATCTCCTTCGACCTCTTGGGGACTCGGGATTCATCGACTGTAAATCAGTACTCGATGAGGATCTCAAGCGTGTAACGGGTATCTCTCGGATCAGCTCCACGGACTCGTACTGCCCCCGGACCAAGCCATTCCTCGGAGGAGCAGCCGGATGTGTAACAGGTCTCGAGACGACCATGTAATGGCGGGGTATGATTTTGGGTACTTTCGCCGAGTCAATGAACGGTTTCGACGCGTCGCTGAGAGCATTGTCTGAGGTCAATAAAAGCGTGACGAACTCTCGCGGAGCGACTGGTCCTGGGAACTGAGCCGAGAGTTGGTAGACTGACCGGTAACAATGTCAGAACTTTTGAGGCAATGTCTGACACAGAGCTTGACCTGTGAGGACGCAGAATGCCGCTGGATAGGCGTTCCTCAATCTACTGACCTTCCAGTTTACCCACTCCTTCAACGTCGTGCGACTCCAAGCACTTGTCGCTGCCTATACCCCGGATGCTTCCTTCGCCAGGTCCACCTTGTACCTTTAACGACTCCAGGAACTCCATCTGCATTGCTCTTTTCCACTTGGCGAACCCCAGACCTTCGTGTACGCTTCGTCGGGCGAACCAAGCACCATACCGATCGTGACCAGCCATTTTGTAGACAGAGATTCCCAATGGATTCTCTTTCTGTGACAGTTTGAGCGGCTTCCCCCATGACTGCTGCAAAGCCGCGTGAGATGGATCGGGAGGGGGTGGGCGAACAGCGGAGCTGGTTATTTCGGAGGCTTTGGATGCGCCGTTCACGTCGGAGCGGGAGACAGAGGAGGATATGAATTCGTTGCCGCCGGGTGGAGGAGGGACCGAGTTGGCGACAACCTCAGCCTGCAGGAAGGCATCGCGGAGGAAGCTGTCCAGCTCGTCCAATGGCACGTTGTCGAAGTCTAGGGGTCGTAAAGAGCTGAGGGCATCATGTAATTTCGACATGGATAGCAGTAGCTGCTGCGTTTGTGACCAAAGCTACCTTTGTCGTCAAAAGGCGTCGTACACGGTTATGTACTCTGAGGCACACGACACTGAGGCATGAGAAGGTCGGAAGCTCCGGAACGGGATTCAGCAGGGTTGATGGCTGCGAAACTGCCGTCGTGGAATCTTTACTACCGGTCAAGGAGTTCTAGAGGGATACGTAGAAGGGTAGAGCTTTAAAAGGTCTGCTGGGTGAGTGGTGAGTGGAATTACCATACCGACGTCATAAATTATGTCAAGGACATTCAATGTTAGGCCTGTGCAGGTCAGGAAGCTCGCGCCGTTACGACAGCACGCGCTCATGCGGCAAAACACTCTTCAACATTATCCAGATCCAGTTGTCTCGCTCCCGATGTTGGAAGATGCAGCTTCAAGACCGGCACGGCTGGTCACCCAGTTTCAAGTACCATCATGAAGCTGGATGACTGACGCTTTGGCTAGAAAGAGAGTTGGGGGGCACCCCTCATCGCATCGCATCGTGCATTATGCAATACGGCAAAACACAGACTGCCGGTTTTTCAGTTATACTGCCACGGTTCACTCGACAGCTCTTTGTACGGTAGATAAAGAAAATAGCCTGCAATAGATGAAGTTTTTGGTGGTGTTTTAAGGGTCACAAAGGCGCGTGCAGATAAACCCGCATTAGCGGCTTACTCCTTCTGGAATCGAAGGCCATCACTTTGTTGGCGCAAATACGGAGTACGTGCAGAAAACACCGGCAGGCAGCAAATATTGAACTCGAAGGCATGCAAGTTGAAGCTCATGTACGCCTTTGTCACTTTCTAGGGCACATTCCCAAGTCCGGGTTCAAGTACTCACGATGAGTTCCTGTACGGTAAAGCCCGTCCTCAAGCCGGAGACAAGCTGATAGAAAGGGTTCGCCTGTAGTGAAGCAGTTCATTCGCAATGTGCGTGCAGCAAAGACCATCGCCGACGAGAGGGCAGTCGTTCAAAAGGAGAGTGCTGCCATTCGGGCCAGCTTCCGGGAGGAGAGCCACGACTCCAATGTTCGGTGCGCCGTCCAAGATCCGATCCCGCTGGAATACTCGCTGAGTTGGAGAACAGGAGAAATAATGTGGCCAAACTTCTATACCTCTTTACGTTGGGGGAACGGACACATTTCGGTCAGATCGAGTGCCTGAAACTGCTGGCCTCGCCTCGCTTTGCGGACAAACGACTAGGATATCTGGGGACGATGCTGCTGCTGGATGAGAACCAGGAGGTATTGACGCTCGTGACCAACTCTCTGAAAAAGTGCGCTGCTCAGCAACTGCTTCTCGCGGCGGAGGTTGACCAATGATAGTGACCTCAACCATTCGAATCAGTACGTCGTCGGACTCGCTCTCTGTACACTCGGCAACATTGCATCTGTCGAGATGTCTCGAGACCTGTTTCCGGAAGTGGAGACTATAATCACAAGCTCAAACCCTTACATACGGCGCAAGGCTGCGCTCTGCGCGATGAGGATATGCCGAAAGGTCCCTGACCTACAGGAGCACTTTATCGAAAAGGCAAAAACTCTTCTCTCGGATCGCAATCATGGCGTGCTGCTATGTGGCTTGACGTTGGTAACGAGCATGTGTGAGGCGGACGAGGCAGAAGGTGGAGAACAAGGAGTCGTGGAAGCGATAAGACCTCTGACACCCGGGCTTGTCAAGATTCTCAAAAGTTTGGCCAGCTCGGGTTACGCTCCGGAGCATGATGTGACGGGTGTCATGGATCCTTTTCTGCAGGTGAAGATTTTGAGATTGCTCCGAGTGCTTGGCCGGGGCGACGCCGAGACGAGTGAGCAGATTAACGACATACTAGCACAGGTACCGCATGGGAAGACCATCTATTCCGTCCATTGCTAACGAGACCAGGTGGCTACTAATACCGACTCTTCGAAGAACGTCGGCAATTCAATTCTGTACGAAGCAGTTCTTACCATTCTTGATATAGAGGCAGACTCGGGTCTGCGTGTTCTCGGTGTCAATATTCTGGGCAAATTCCTTTCCAATCGGGACAACAACATTCGATATGTTGCCTTGAACACGTTGATCAAGGTTGTCGCGGTGGAACCTAATGCGGTCCAACGACATCGGAACACGATCCTCGACTGTCTCCGAGATCCTGACATCAGCATAAGGCGCCGAGCGCTGGATCTCAGCTTCACACTCGTCAATGAGAGCAACGTGAGGGTTCTCGTCAGAGAACTCCTAGCATTCCTGGAAGTAGCAGACAACGAGTTCAAACCCATCATGACTTCACAAATCGGCATTGCCGCGGACCGGTTTGCGCCCAACAAGAGGTGGCACATTGATACGATGCTCAGAGTGCTGAAACTGGTAAGTACGCCTTAGCTTTGATGGAATTTACCCTGTGAGAGCTAATGGGAACACAGGCAGGCAATTATGTCAAAGAACAGATCCTTTCGTCTTTTGTCCGACTCATCGCAACCACCCCAGATCTCCAGACATACTCGGTCCAAAAGCTGTACGCCAGTCTTAAGGAGGACATCACCCAGGAAAGTCTTACCCTTGCCGGCGCTTGGGTTATTGGCGAGTACGGAGATGCTCTGCTCCGTGGAGGCCAGTACGAGGAAGAGGAATTGGTGAAGGAGGTCAAGGAGAGCGATATTGTCGAGCTGTTCACCACCATTCTCAGCAGCAGCTATGCTGGCCAGAGCGTCACGGAGTACATTATCACATCTGCCATGAAGCTGACGACAAGGTTATCGGATCCGACTCAGATTGAGCGACTCCGAAGATTACTGGTCAGTCGTCAAACTGACCTTAACATCGAGATACAGCAGCGGGCTGTGGAGTACGGGAATCTTTTTGCATATGACCAGATCAGAAGAGGTGTTTTGGAGAGAATGCCACCTCCGGAGATCCGAGAAGAGCAAAGGGTGCTCGGAGAGGCAACGAAGAAGAAGCAACCGAAACAATCCCTCAAGAAGAAGACCGGACCGATCTCAGAGCAAGACATGCTTCTCGATCTGATGGGAGGCTCTGACGCTCCGGCTGCTGTCTCTGGCGGCAATGTCAACGGCACTCAGAACAACGCGGACCTACTGGCGGATATTCTCGGCGGCAGTGACACCGCTTCGTCTTCTATGGCTCGTGGGGGCTCTACAGTATCCAATGATCAGTCCAAGTCCAATGTCAACTCGATCATGGACCTCTTCAACTCCCAAGGCAACGGAACCGCACCACAGTCACAACCAGCACGGTCGACAGCAGCAAGCGCAGATCTGCTTGGCGGACTAGCTTCGCCCACGCCTGCGCAAACAAATGCAGCCGCCGGTGGCGCAAAACACCAAGCTTACCACCGAAACGGGCTTCACATT
>QQTW01001560.1_pt1 | contig 16140 bp, 14 predicted proteins | sample 1904831 | NCBI WGS metagenome assembly QQTW01 (sample SAMN09435610, study PRJNA476489) | Subsurface metagenome, whole genome shotgun sequencing project. | reverse complement strand
CGAGTTAGATGTTTACTATCTTGGCATTTCAATTGTTAGTTTAGCATAGTAGATACTGAAGAGCCAGATTTATTAGAACCTTGGCGGTATCAGTTTTATGGCAACCCATACACTCTTAAAGTAATGGCTGATCTGGGTTACGGAGTGCTTGATGATGCTATTGTAGAAACTGCGGCATATATAATTGAATCTAGTTCTTCACTGAATACATCTGCTGTATTCATAAATGAGTTAGCTCAAGTAGATAAACAAAAATTGCTATTTGATGATATTCATAAACTCAATTTAAATATATTTAGTAATCGAATCACCTATCATTATCTTTCACTTTTTAAAACTCTTCCCAACAGTATTGCACCTCACTGGTGTCAAATTTCATGGCTTAAACGCTTTGCTGAACGTCAAAGGTTACAGGAAAATGTTTGTGATGCTAAGCTCGGCCTTGTAACAGGTGATAATTTTCAATTTTTAAGGCTTGTATGGGAACTTCCATTAGGAGCAATAGACCCTCTAAAAGGTTGGACATGGTTTGTGAAGGGAGGGGAATACGAACCATACTACTCACATATCCATCTGGCTTTTAACTGGACTAAGCTTAAATTTGTTATGCGAACGGTAAGCCTTGAACACTATGGGCTTGCAGGAGCAACTTATACAGAGCGAACAACAAGTAACTTATCAGTACGGGTTCTTCCTTTCGGTTGTATAATTAACTTTGCTGGTCCTGGTATATACCCATCTCCTTGTTTTCCAATATATGGTTTAGTTGCCCTTTTAAACTCAGCCCCTTTTCAGTTCATGATTGAGATGGTTGTGGGAGGTGGTGATGCATCGCAATCTGGAACTGCTGCTAGACACTTTCTTCCATCTCTAATCGGCTCTCTACCATCACCAAATACACCAGAAGAATTGATAAGCAGTCTCTCTAACTATTGTCACAAATTATACGAACTATCTCGAATTGATAGGAATGATGAAACAAGAGAATTCTTTTATAAGCCAACCTGTAAAGATTTAAATTATACATTAACTATAACGGCTGAAAATGAGTTTTGCGAACATGAAGCAAGAGTTATTAAAGGTACTAAAATAGCAGAAGAAATTGATTTAAAGGTTGCTCAAAATCTTGGGCTAAACTCAAAAGAAATAGAAGAAGTAAGGCGGGAGATTGGACGACCATTTCCAGTTAAATCCTTAAAACCTGAGAGGGTTGAATATGTACGTAAACAATTAGCAACAGGCAGAGTAGAGGAAGATACTAACAACAGTGAAGGTAATTCAAGGGCTATTATCAAGCGTTGTTCAGTTTTAGATGATCTTTTGGAGACAATTTGTCATACTGAGGATGTTTCTATCGAGAGCTTAGTAACACTTCGACGAAAATTAATTTTAACTCCTAAGTGGTACATATTAGAACTCATACAGACAATAATCTCGTATGCAATAGGATGTGCCTTCGGACGGTGGGACATTCGCTTTACAATTAATGATTCCCTGGCACCTAAACTACCCGCACCTCTCGATCCACTTCCTATCTGTTCCCCTGGCACACTCGTTAACTTCAAAGGACTTCCCGCCACCAGTGGCAACATCGTCAGCGAAGAATGGCTCCACGCCCGACCTGATGCCAACACCCTGCCCCCAGAAGGCACTGTCCAACAGCCTACCATTTCTGATTCTGAATATCCCATCACTGTAGACTGGAAGGGCATCTTGGTAGACGATCCTGACCATCCAAGCGACATTATCCGTCGAGTGCGGGATGTGCTAGAAGTCATCTGGGGCGATCACACAGAAGCCATCGAACAAGAAGCCTGCGAAATCCTTGGCGTTAAAGACCTGCGCGGCTACTTCTGCAAAACCAGCAACGGTGGATTCTGGACTGACCACATCAAACGCTACTCCAAAAGTCGCCGCAAAGCTCCTATCTACTGGCTACTCCAATCCTCGAAGAAAAACTACGCCCTCTGGATTTACTACCACCGTCTCGACAAAGACATCCTCTTCAAAGCCCTGGTTAACTACGTCGAACCCAAACTGCGATTAAAAGAAAGTAACCTAGAACAATTCCGCAGCCAAAAAGCAGCTAGCACATCAGGGAAAGTTGCCAAGCAACTAGAAAAACAGATTGACCGTCAAGAAGCCCTCCTCTCCGAACTACGCGACTTCCAAGACAAACTACGCCGTGCTGCGAATCTTAACCTGGAACCCGACCTCAACGACGGCGTTGTCCTCAACATCGCCCCTTTGTGGGAATTAGTACCCTGGAGTGAAGCCAAAAAATATTGGGAAGAGCTAATAAGCGGCAAATACGAGTGGTCTTCCATTGGTAAACAACTGCGGCAAAAGGGGATAGTTTAATTACTGTGAGCAGATATGGAAACTGTTAGTCTCAACTTGAATCTTGAGTTTATGAGTATTTGGAGACAAGCTCAACTGGAGGATGAATAATGCGTTACGCTGTAATTATTGAAAAAGCAGAAGGAAATTACTCTGCTTATATTCCTGATTTACCCGGTTGTGTAACCGTTGGCGACACCATTGAGGAAGTGAAGCAAAACATCCAAGAAGCTATTGAGTTTCACTTGGAAAGTTTACAATAGGATGGCTTACCTATTCCTAAGTCAACTACTGAATGTGACTATGTGGAAGTAGCGGCAGTAGTAGGATGAGAACTGAATTGAGGGGAAATCATGGCTGATACTGTCATTTTTACAAACTGATAACTGGCGAAGACGAGTGTTCTTTGTTAACCCTATTAGAAAAGCAAATTAATATTGAAAGTTCACACAAAATGATTTTTAGCAAAAGTAAATTTTATATTTTTCCAAAAAATTACTTAGAAGGTGAGCAAGTTAGTCCTATTAAACATGAGTATAGGCGAGGACAGGTTTCTGCAATGGTGGGGGCAAAGAAACCTCATATCGTCATTGCTGGCAACTTAGTTACCCTGTTCAACAATTATCTGGATAATACCCCATGCATTGTTCTCAACTCAGATATCAAAGTCAGACTTGAAGAGGCAGACTGCTATTACTATCCAGATGTCGCAGTAACTTGTGATGAACGAGATATAAACTCCACAGAAGACTTCATCCTCTACCCTATCTTAATCGTTGAAGTATTATCTAAATCAACAGAAGCGTTTGACAAAGGAGAAAAGTTTGCCGACTATCAAACATCGCCATCCTTACGGGAATACGTATTAATTAATCAATCGCAGATGAGTCTCGAATGTTTTCGCCTTTCAGAGTCAGGGAGTTGGGTTTCTCAAACCTATAAACAAGGTTCTGAGGTCTACTTCGCTAGTATAGATTTTCGCTGCGATATTGCTTCTATCTATCGCAAAGTCCCTGGAATTTTAACCTAAAGGTAAATATCAACAGTGGGAATCGTTACCAACTATCTCCGCAACCTGCTCGTCAAGCAAGTAGACGATAACGGCATTGTGGTCTGGTACGATCCCGATCGCCATTACACTGATATCGCCAGCTACCTCGAAATCCCCAATACAACCATCGCTTGCTACAAAGACAGCTTTTTTGCCCTACGCCATGAAATTGAACCCCTGATGGGTGAGCTAAACCCTCCACGGCTAGTGGTCTATGTACCCCTAAACCCTACAGAAACCCATAACGCCCTGGTGGAATTAGAAGCTGCTGGCATCACTATGAAACCGGGTCAGCAACCCCCCACCCGCAACACAAAACTCTCCATCATTGCCCGCAACGCCCTAAAACCCATCCTGGGTGAAGTGACAACTGCCACCATTGAAAAACAGGTAGAAGCAGGAAAGCTGACTCTAACTGACCTAAATGCGATCGCAGAAAGAGGCGAAGGCATTACCCAAGGAGTTGTCTTCACCATCTTCAACACCGGCAACCCCCAAGAAGTAGCCTTGGCATTTTTAGGGAGCGATCACAAGGACACCGATATAGTGAACAAAAGCGCAGGATCAGAACTAGCTGTATTGTTGCAAAGCGCCTTGGAAGTCGAACTTCCAAATGACGAACCTCCCAATGCTCACCGTACCCGACTAGCGCGATACATCCTGATCACAGACCTAATTTCCAGCATTAAAGCAGAAATTCCCGTTCAACTGAGTAGCGTCAAAACCCCTTCAAAATCTGCTACTCGTGATGCCTGCATCAATCTGGCAAAAACCTGGCGACTTCGCCGCGATCTTTCAGAGAGCTACATCACTCACGCCAACACTGTTGAAAAAGAACTTAATCTGACCGGGATTGACTTCCAACAGCAGCAAATAGCCGATGTAGAAACCTTCTTATTAGTGGAAAGGACACTGCAACATATTATCGAAGAGGCACTGCTGGCAGCACCAGATGCACAAACTATCAAGATTGTCAAGGCGCGGCAATCAAGTTTTTGGTCAGAACATCTCCCACATATCCAAGCTCACTGGGCACTGATCGCGGTAGCTGGTCAGTTGCTAATAGAAGCGAACCGGATTCAAAAAGAGTTGAAATCACCTGACTCTAATGTGGAAACAATCTTTAGAGCCTACACCGATACTGAAGCGCCCTGGTGCTTACTCGATACCTACCATCGCCACATGGAACGCCGGTGGCACAACTTCGACTGGGGGCTGCATGACCAACATGAAAGTTTGGAACAGCTGATTAACCATGCCAGACATCGCTACATGGATGTGGGGTCCCAGATGGCTGAAGCTTTTGTGCGACGCTATCACACAGCCAAATTTCAGATCCCTGGGGTGTTGCGTCAAACGAATGTGTTTTCCGAGCAGGTTAAACCCAAATTAGCAGAGGGCAAAACTGCTTATGTGTGGGTAGACGCCCTACGCTACGAAATGGCGCGGGAATTAGCCCAAACCTTGACAGAATAATATACCCTAGTTCTTCAGCCAGCGATCGCCACAGTCCCCACTATTACCGAAATTGGTATGGCGGCGTTTCTCCCTGGTGCCGAGACAGCCACCGTAGTTGCTGCCGGTGACAGTAAACTCGGACTAGAAATTAATAGCACAATCCTTAAAGACCGACCAAGTCGGATCAAATTCTTACAGGAAAATGCCGGAGTAGCCGTCTTCGTAACCAAATTAGGAGATTTACTACCCAACCCGAAGAAAAAGGAACGAGAGGGAATCGAGAAAGCTGAGTTGATTCTCGTTACTTCTCAGGAAATTGATGCCATTGGAGAAGGAGACAACGTGCGTCTAGCCCGTCGGACAATGGATGATATGCTGCTTGAACTGCGGCGGACGTTTCGAGTTTTGAGTGAACTGGGGGTAGAGACCATTATTTTCTCTGCTGACCACGGCTACCTCTTTGGTGAAGAACTCAGCGAAGATAAGAAAATCGATGCCCCTGGCGGTGAGACAGCTGACCTACACCGGCGCGTTTGGGTAGGTCGCGGCGGCGCGACCTGAAATGGTCGTTTAGTACGGAGAGCCGACTCTCCTAGAGGATTCACACCCTCTACCCTCACGTAAAAGACTCATAGCGAGTCCGGTCACGACTTTAGTAGGTAACGAAAAAGTCGGAGTGCAGACCACGAAAGTAACCGAAGCTAGCAGCCCAAGCTGGTTAGGGGCAAGAGGGAAATTTCCAATGGTGAACGTAAGTAAACTATCGTTGAAACTGCGTCATCCTACAAAGAGCCAAATAAGGCTGATAGGCTCTGACCAAAATGGTAAGTGGATAGGATTTATGAGTCGTTGCTTCATAAATCGTGTGAACAAAACTTCCACCGCAGAAAAGATAGCACCTACCGGAAATAGAAAAACTAAACGGTACAACAGGGTAAGCCCTACAGAGTCTAAGAGAGGTCGAAAACTCTTAGTAAGTCCGAGGCAACAAAGACCGAATTCTCTGGAGGGTAAAGGATGGAAGAAAAAAGCGAACGCCAACCTGTAATGGGATGGATAGGGGTTGTAACATCACCCCCGACCGAAAGGAAAGCAGACTTCTTCTGGGTCTTATACGAAAGAAACAAATCTTGGGAATCAAATCTGAGGACAAGTTAGATGGTGTCAGTAATGACAACAAACGAACTGAAGAAACAGCTAGAGAACTGGAACCAGATTAACTGGAGAAAAGTTAACAAAACTGTTAGAAACCTACGTCAAAGAATCTTTCGTGCGAGAAAACTTGGTGATTTCCGTAAGTTGAGAAACTTGCAGAAGTTGATGCAAAGGAACTACGCCAATCTACTATTGTCAGTTCGACGTATCACCCAGACCAATCAGGGCAAGGCGACGGCAGGCATTGATAAAGAAGTAATCAATACCCCTCAAGCTAGGGTGATTCTGGTAAATAACTGGGGAGGGGGAAACCTCAAACCAACCAGGAGGGTAGAAATACCTAAGCCAAACGGCAAGAAACGACCGCTCGGAATCCCAACCGTGCGTGACAGAATCGAACAGGCAATAGTAAAGAACTCACTAGAACCCGAATGGGAGGCTATATTTGAGCAACACTCGTATGGCTTTCGACCGGGAAGAAGCTGTCAAGATGCCATTGAACAATGCTTTAACAAAGTAGGGTTCAATAAGGCTGGCGGACATAACTGGGTTCTAGAAGCTGACATCAAGGGATTCTTCGACAACATTGCCCATGACTCCATTCTGAACATGATGAGCAACTTCCCAAAACGAGAACTCATCAAAGGATGGTTAAAAGCGGGTTTTGTGTTCCAAGGGAAACTCAACCCAACAGAACAAGGCACGCCACAGGGAGGAGTCATCTCACCCTTACTTGCCAACATTGGGCTGCATGGCTTAGAAACCTATATAAAAGCCACCAACACAAAATTTGGTGTGGTACGATATGCCGACGATTTCATAGTCACGGCTAGAGACAAGAAAAGTCTCGAAACTGCCCAAACCCTGATACAAGCATGGATGTCGAAACGAGGTCTTGAGTTAAGCGCTGAGAAGACGGTCATCACGTCAATGGAAGATGGCTTCGACTTTCTTGGGTTTAACTCCCAGCACTACGATGGCAAACTTCTCATCAAGCCGTCCAAAAAGAAGGTGCTAGCCTTCTGCAAGCGATTGGGGGAGGAAATCAAAAACCTGAGTGGTGTAGAACAGGAAGTCCTAATCAAGAAGCTTAATCCAATTCTCAGAGGTTTTGCTAACTACTACAAAGGGGTTGTGAGCAAAGAAACCTTCAGCTATATCTCCTACAGATTATGGCAATACCTTTGGCGTTGGTCTAAGCGTAGACACCCCAACAAAAACACAAAGTGGATTCGCAAGCGTTACTTTAAAACCATTAAAGGCAACAGATGGACGTTCGCCTGTACAACAAGCGACCGCAGAGGAAAGGATAAAGAAATTATCCTATACCAGATAGATAAAACGACCATCGAGCGTCATATAAAGGTTAAAGGCGACGCAAGCCCCGATGACCCTTCATTAAAAGAGTATTGGGACTCACGCCACCAAAAACATGGTAAGTCTCGTCTAGACAAAGGCTCCAAGCCCTACAAGATAGCGGAAAACCAGAATTGGAAATGTCCATTATGTGGCGAACCACTATTCAATGGAGAGGAAATCGACATCCATCACATAGTACCTGTGGCAGAAGGAGGAACAGAAGACATGGAAAACCTTCAGCACCTACACAGAGCGTGTCATAAGCAGGTACATAAAACCCAAGTTAAATCTCGCTTGAAGTAAGGCTTGAGCCGTGTGAGTTCAAAAGTCTCACGCACGGTTCTTAGGGGAGGGGAGAGGGGCGACCCTCGAACCTCACCCGACGTAACGCTGACCCTGCCTATCTTCGCGCTAACCTGTCTGATTTTAACCTTGGTGGGGATTTGGAGATTGCCACTCCTTGGAACTTTGCTTGTTTCAAAGTCAAAGGGGGTACAGAAGCTTACTTTCACGGTGGACTGTCACCCCAGGAACTCATCATCCCTGTGGTCACATTAACACCCAAGCAGAAGGCGCTCGCTCCGATAAGTGAAATTGCTTGGACACTGGAACCCAGTAGTCAAAAAATTAGTACGCGGTTCTTCTCTGTGCCGATTAAAGGCATTGCTACCAGTATATTTGAACCGGTGCCTCCGAAGGTGCGAGTAGAGATACGGGTGAAGAAAGATTGTATTTCCCAACCTGTTAGTGCGTCCTATGGCTTTGAAGAAGCGACGGGCGATGTCCAACTTAAATGTCAAGATAACCCTAAAACCATTGAACCAAACACTATAACTTTAATGATTACACAAGACCAGCCTTCTAAAACAGTAGCGTCTGTCCATCTGCTAGATGCCATTAGTGGTGCAGAGTTGGCTCGTTTAGCAAAGATAGAAATGGCGATCGCCATTTAAACAGGGAGAGAGTAAATGCCGGAACTCGACAAAAAAGCAGCATCAGTATTTGCGGGTAAAGTAGTCCGCAAAGACTTGGTGCGAAAAGTTAAAGTTGGAGCCAATGTTCCGGTATTTGTTCTAGAATACCTGCTTGGTAAGTACTGTGCCACTGATGACCCCTTCGCGATTGATGCTGGTCTTAAGGTAGTCAATTCCACCCTAGCTGAAAACTTTGTGCGTCCTGACGAGGCCAATAAAGCCCAGTCCTTTGTCCGCGAGAAAGGTCGCTATACCCTTATCGATAAAGTCAAAGTCCGCTACCTCTCCGAGGATGACAAATATTGGGCTGAATTCACTAACTTTGGTCATAAATACGTCCATATTCCTGATCGCTACATCCGAGATTACGACCGGCTGCTCATGGGGGGTATCTGGGCACAGGTAGACTTGCGCCACGAGTTCGATGAGGAAGCTTCAGGAAAGAAACGCAGCCCCTTCTGGATTGACAGCATCAAGCCAATCCAACTAGCCTCCTTCGACATCGACGAATACCGCGAGTGCCGCAGTCAATTCACCACTGATGAGTGGATTGACCTGCTGCTCCGCAGCATCGGTTTGGAACCTGCGTATTTTGATCGCAGACTTAAGCTTCTGTTTCTAGTCCGGCTCATTCCATTGTGCGAACAAAACTATAACCTCGTTGAACTCGGTCCGCGTGGTACAGGTAAATCTTATGCTTACCAGGAACTCAGCCCCTATGTCATTCTTCTGACCGGTCCTACAACAGTGGCGAATCTTTTTTACAACATGGCTACTGGCAAGATGGGACTTATTGGTTTATGGGATGCTGTGGCATTTGACGAGGTTGCCGACCTGCAAAAGATGCCCAAGGAGGTAGTTACCACCCTCAAGACTTACTGCGAGTCCGGCACCTTTGCCAGAGGCAAGGAAGCACTATCAGGCAGCGCTTCTATGGCTATGTTTGGCAATACAAACCAGCCTGTTGAAGTCTTGGTGCGGTCCTCGCATCTGTTTACACCCATGCCGGATGTGATTCGAGAGGACATGGCTTTCCTCGACCGCATCCATTTCTATATCCCCGGCTGGGAAGTGCCCAAGATGCGGATTGAGTTCTTCACCGAACATTACGGTTTTGTCGTGGACTACTTGGCTGAAGCATTAAAGGAACTACGCCGCCACAACTTTACCGAGATGGTTGACCACTACTTCTCTTTAGGGTCGCATCTGAATGCCCGTGATGTGAAGGCTGTCCGCAAAACCGTTGCCGGTCTAGTCAAATTAATCCACCCTAGCGGGGAAGTTGAAAAAGAGGAGCTGGCAGAACTGGTGGAGTTGGCACTTGAAGGTCGCCGTCGGGTGAAGGAGCAGTTAAAAAAGATGGGTTCTTTCGAGTATCACCAGACCTCGTTCTCCTATATTGACACTGAAACACGCGAGGAGCGCTACGTTGGGGTGCCAGAAGAAGGCGGACGAGACATGATTTCTACTGACCCTCTTGCCCCTGGTTCCGTTTATGTGGCTTCTGTGGATGACCAAAGCAAGGTGGGACTGTACCGGCTGGAAATAGGGTGTGCGGTAGGAACTGGCAAGTTGAAAGTAGCTGGTGGGATTGACAGCACCATGAAAGAGTCCATTCAGCGGGCGTTTGCCTACATTCAAGGTCATAAGGTTAATATGGGCATTGCAGCTGTACTCGCTACAACGGATTTTCATGTTGAAGCCATTGACCTGTTAATCAACCATGTATCTTGCGATGCTGGCGTTGGTCTGTTGGTAGCAATCTATTCTGCCATCAAAAAGCATTCAGTGCAGGCGGGATTGTTGATTCTGGGCGATCTCAGCATCCAGGGGAATATCAAAGCAGTTCGTTCTCTAGCTGAACCACTTCAGATTGGGATGGATAATGGGGCACGACGGGCTTTGATTCCGATTGAGAATAAGCGGCACTTTCTGGAAGTGTCAGCAGACATCTTGGAACGGGTTGATCCAATTTTCTACAGTGACCCACTGACAGCAGCCATAAAAGCACTGGGAGTGAACTAACGGCCTCACCCTTAAAAAGCCCTATGTCCTACTCACATTTTTATTATCGAAACTAAGGGCGTAATTTGGCATCTGGCGCTAGTCTTGCTTAAGTCGTTTACTTATTTGCCTATCATCTCCTTCACTTTTTGCGACAGAACCGGTTGTCGCTAGTTATTTGATAATAAGTCCATTCCACGCTGCCTTGTAACTTGAGAGAATGGGTGATTGTGGGAGAACTTGCAAAGCAGCTTCTTTGTTGAGATCAGCGGTTAGGGGTTTATCATTTTCTCAATAGGCTTTTAGGCTTAAAAAGCAAGAGGAAAAAATCCTTGTAACCAAAATTCTTGCATCCAAAAATTATATGGGTAGATATATTGCCAGACGCCTTCTGAACTTGATACCCGTCCTTTTAGGAATTACACTTTTAGTTTTTGCCTTCCTGCACTTTATTCCGGGTGATCCAGCAACAGTGATGGCGGGAGAGCGCGCTACCCCTGAGCAAGTTGAGGCGCTCAGAGAGCGGTTAGGTTTGAATCAGCCTTTACCTGTGCAGTACTTTGCTTTTTTATTGAATCTGATTCGCTTAGACTTCGGCACTAGCATCCTCAGCGGCGTTCCCGTTATGAGGACATTAGAAACCGTTGGCCTGCTACGTTTGAGCTATCTGTTGCGGCAATGTTAATATCAATCATTCTAGGAATTCCTGCTGGAGTCTTGGCAGCGGTTCGTAAGAATAGCGCCGTAGACAACCTGACTATGAGCGGCTCTTTGATCGGTGTCTCAATGCCGGTGTACTGGTTAGGGCTGCTTTTGATTTATCTATTTGCTGTTAACCTGAACTGGTTGCCACCCAGCGGACGAATCAGTGTTGATGCGGGGTTCAGCTTCAAGTCGATCACCGGCTTTTACGTGCTAGATGCCTTGCTCCAACTAGACATAAAAGCGCTCAAAGATGTGCTGGAACACCTGATTTTGCCAGCACTGACCTTGAGCACTATCCCCCTGGCAATCATTGCCCGGATTACCCGCAGCGCCATGCTGGAAGTGCTATCGCAAGACTACATCCGCACCGCAAGGGCAAAGGGACTGCTTGAGCGCTGGGTGATTTTCAAGCACGCGCTGAAAAACGCCTTGTTGCCAGTAGTCACGATCATTGGCTTGCAGTTCGGGACGCTCCTAGGTGGAGCCATCCTTACGGAAACTATTTTCTCCTGGCCTGGAATTGGCTTGTGGATCTACGAAGGAATTCTTGCTCGTGACTACCCAGTAGTGCAGGGTGGGGTAGTTTTCGTAGCAGTTGCCTTTGTGCTAATTAACCTCTTGGTTGATGTTTCTTACGCTTTATTAGACCCTAAAATCCAATACTAATAAGCAGCAATTAGCAATCAGCTAACAATTATTCTAGATATTAAATTGCATGAACGATGAAACTATTTGAGCAGAAAGCCGTTCAACGATTTTTGCAATCCACTTCCGGAAAGATTGGTCTTGGTCTAACGATCGCGATTGTGTTGATGGCGTTGCTTGCTCCGATTCTACGCCCCTATGACCCTTCTACAGACCGCAACTACGTGGCGCGGTTGAAACCCCCAAGCTTAGAACATTGGTTTGGCACTGAAGGTTTGGGGCGAGATGTGTTAGTGCTGGTGTGGTATGGGTTGCGGACTTCGCTGTTTATCGGTCTAGTTGCGGTGGGGCTGGGGCTGCTCATAGGTTTACTGCTGGGGTTGGTTGCGGGATACTTTCGGGGGTGGCTGGAAACTGGAATTGGCTGGTTGACTGACATTTTGTTATCATTTCCTTCGATTCTCTTGGCGATCGCTGTGGTTACGGTCACTGGTCCTAGCGTACCCAGCGTTATGTTCGCAGTGGGAGTGGTGCAAATTCCAATTTTCATTCGACTCACCCGAAGTATGGTACTCTCGCTCAGAGAGCAGGATTTTGTCCAGACAGTGAAAGCCTTTGGGGCAACCCCAACGCGAATCATTTTCCGTCATATCTTACCAGCTTCCCTCGCACCACTAGTGGTACAAGCTACTCTCTCCATTGGTACTGCTACCCTGGAAGCAGCTGGTCTAGGCTTCTTGGGCTTGGGAGCCCAGCCCCCCACTCCAGAGTTAGGAACTATGTTGTCTGATGCCTTTAAGGGTGGCTATTCTCTCTCCTCACCGTGGACTATAGTCTTCCCAGGTTTGTTTATCACACTGACTGTCTTGGCTTTTAACCTCTTGGGCGATGGTTTACGCGACAGTCTTGACCCCAGAGCGTTCTGATTGCTACAGGTACAATGAATAGCATCGGGTTTGCTATTGCTAAAATATTGAATTCGACAGGGATGACGATCATCCTCGTCTCTAGCCAAAATTCTAAGGTCTCACGCTCATAAAAAGCGAGCCTTAGGTGTCAAAAAGTACCTTTGAGGAACATACTACCTAAGTTATGAAAAACCCATTGAGACGCCCGCAGTGTTGTAATTTCTCATCTGGTCCCTGTGCAAAACGACCAGGTTGGAGTGTTGATGTCTTGGATAATGCACTCGTTGGTCGCTCGCACCGCTCAAAGGCAGGTAAGGCGCGACTTAATGAAGTGATTATCCGTAGTAAACAATTACTGGGGATTCCCAATTCTTATTTGTGCGGCATTGTGCCAGCTTCAGATACGGGTGCTGTTGAAATGGCAATGTGGTCCCTGCTGGGTACACGGGGATTGGACATACTCGCTTGGGAGAGTTTTGGCGAGGGTTGGGTTACTGATGTGCAGAAGCAATTGCAGCTGCAAGACTGCCGCGTCATCAGAGCAGACTATGGAAAATTACCAGATTTGTCGAAAGTAGATGGCGATCGCGATGTAGTCTTTACCTGGAACGGTACGACTTCGGGAGTTAAAGTACCCAGTAGTGATTGGATTCCCGACGACCGCAAAGGCTTAATGATTGCTGACGCCACATCTGCTGTCTTTGCTATGGAAATACCTTGGACTAAGCTGGATGTTGTCACCTGGTCCTGGCAGAAGATCATGGGAGGTGAAGCGGCTCATGGTATGCTCGTTCTCAGCCCCCGTGCGGTGGAACGGCTAGAAACTTATGTTCCACCCTGGCCACTGCCCAAAATTTTCCAGTTAACTAAGAAGGGTAAATTAAATGCAGGCATCTTTGAAGGAGACACAATTAATACCCCTTCAATGCTATGTGTGGAAGATGCCCTTGATAGTTTGAAGTGGGCAGAAAGTATCGGCGGCTTACCGACACTTATCCAACGTTCGCAGGCGAATTTGCAAGCGATCACAAATTGGGTAGAGCAAACCCCGTGGGTTGATTTCTTGGCTGAAAAACCACAAACCCGCTCCAATACGTCGATTTGTCTGAAGATTATCGACCCCTCGTACACGCAACTTTCTAGAGAAGAGCAGGAAAAAGGGGTAAAGAAGCTTGCTGCACTTTTGGAAGCAGAAAATATCGCCTATGATATCGCTTCATATCGAGACGCACCTCTAGGCTTACGCATCTGGGGTGGAGCCACTGTGGAAACTACAGATATTGAAGCATTGCTGCCTTGGTTAGATTGGGCTTACGAGCAGGTAAAAACTTAAGCGGAAGTAGGTGGGGACTTCATCTCAGTAGTTCCGACCTCACCTGACCCCTGCTGTATTCATTTCATTCAGGTCTTGTACTGGGTCGCCTAACTTGCGTACATTCGCTGCAAACTCTAGCAAGATGCCATCAGGATCAAAAAAATAAAATGAGGAAATGAATGTATTTTCGTCTAGCTCAGGCACATAGCCAGCCGGAACGTCTGCATGGTGTAAAATCGGCGTAACTTTAACTCCCTTCGCTACTAGCTTGGCTCTGTACTGTTCAACCTTGTCCAGTGCAATATTAAATGATACATGGTTCATCGAGCCGTGTGCCGTAACAATATTGCCAGTTTGAAAGGCATCCAGCGCTACAGAGGCGATGCCTGGTGACGCTTCTGGTGCTTGCGGAAACCAGAAGAAAGCTAAAGCATCGCCATTACCAATATCAAAAAAGAAGTGCTTTCCGCCATCTGGTAGCTCGATAGTCTTGAGCAAAGAAAGACCAAGGGTGTTACTGTAGAATTCTACAGTGCGTGCCATATCTTTGCAGACTAAGGCGAGGTGGTTAATTCCCTGTATCTGGAAGTCTTTCATGTTGTTCTCCTATTTTGGCGTTGTGTTCGACTTGTTGAATCTACTGCTCGGTATCATTGGACACCTTTTAGCGGTAGGATTTTACTTTTTCCAAAAGGGTTTCGATCTTGCCTAGCAAACGGGGTAACTCGATAGGTTTGGTATCGTAGTCATCACACCCTGCCGCCAACGCTGTTTCGCGATCGCCCGCCATTACATGGGCAGTCAATGCAATTATAGGAATGTGCCGAGTCTGGGGATTTGCCTTGAGTTGTTGAGTCGCTTCCCAACCATCGATCACGGGTAGACTCATGTCCATCAAGACAAGGTCGGGTTTTTCGGAAGCAGTCTTGGAAACGCCTTCAGCTCCATCAACCGCAATCTCTACTTTGTAACCGGAACGCTGCAGGCGACGCGACAGCATATCTCGATTCATTTCATTGTCTTCTACTAAAAGGACTTTCGGCTCCAAGCTTTTTCTCCCGTTGTTATCTTGAAATTCTAGGTTTTCGACTTCTGTTTTCAACTGCTGGAAATAGTCGGTCTGAATAATCTCAGTTACCTGACGGGCACGCTTAGACTGGTCAATCTCGATTTGCAAATCTTCTACCTGGCGCTTGAGGGCTGCTTCTGCCAGCTTACGTTGAGTGATATCTTTCACAATTCCTTCGTAGTACAACTGCCCACTGGCATTTTGAACTACGCGAGTACTCTCCGAAACCCAAATGGTGTCGCCGTCTTGCCGATAAGCTTGATATTCAAATTCCGTAACATAACCTTGTTTCTCAACTAAGCGTCTGAACTCGTCTCGACTATTCGGGTCAACATAAATTTGATCACCAATTTCTGTCACCGCCTCGATCATCGCAGCGGGTTTGTAGCCATAAATTCGCGCCATTGCTGGATTGACGCTAATAAAGTGACCATCAGGGGTAGAATGGTAGATACCTTCCGGAGCGTTTTCAAAGATACTGCGATATTTCTCCTCGGCGAGGCGGTGAAGAGTCTGCTGGTCTCGCAGCCGCTTTTTCTCCAGACAGGCGGCGATCTTGGTGCGGAGCAGTACAGGCTTGAAAGGCTTAGATACATAGTCTTCCGCCCCCATTTCTACACAACGAACAACGTTATCGATCTCGTCCAAGGCTGAGTTCACGATTACCGGAATGTGACGCCAGTCTTCGTGGCGCTTGAGTTGCTCGATCATCTCAAACCCATTCATTCCTGGCATGATAATGTCCAGGAGGATGAGGTCGTAAGGTATTTCCTTGAGCATTTGCAGGGCAAGAGGACCGTTAGTGGCAGTCGCTACTGTATAGCCCTGTCGTTCTAGCTGCCGTTTGAGAAGAGCGCAGTCTGTTTCGTTATCATCCACCACCAGGAGTGTACTTTGGGCAACAGCCGCCCCGGCTTCACTTAGAGACGTCGTCATAGCGTCCGACATCAGGTCTGATGTAACCAGCCCGTTAACATCAATTGCTTGCAACGACTGAACCGCTATGTTGGTGATGTCGTTAATCATGCTTAACAACTGCTGGGCAGCTACGTTGATCTTATTTAAGTCTGGGATAAGTTCCGCGTCCGCTTCCTCTAGCAGCATCTCGCAGTAGCCGATCGCAGTGCTCAGGGGCGTGAGCAGTTCCAAGCGAATAG
>QQTW01001559.1_pt1 | contig 16142 bp, 16 predicted proteins | sample 1904831 | NCBI WGS metagenome assembly QQTW01 (sample SAMN09435610, study PRJNA476489) | Subsurface metagenome, whole genome shotgun sequencing project. | reverse complement strand
CCGAGGTCGACAAGATGGCGCCAGCACAATCGACGAGGACCTTGCGGGACCGGAAACCGCTGGAAGAGGCAAGCCAGGCACTGGCAGACCAGCAAGACGTTGGAAGTGGACGGGAGCCACATAAGAAGGCATCAAACCGAACGACGCCGCTGTCAAGAGACCCCATGGAGGTTGATATATCGGCCAAGACGGAGCCGGTTATATGGCGAGAGCCACCTCTTCCACCGATGGCCCCCAGTTATCTGGAGTATGGACCAGGCGAGCCAGTTGGAGTGCTGGCCGGCATGCTGCCCCTCGGCACGCCGCCGAGTGCCAAGTTGAAGGCGCAGATGCGGCGCTCTTTCTTCGAGCCACGAAGAAAGACGATCCCGCCTAAAATTCGGGATGCACGGTCGAAGACTGCTGAGGATATTGGTCTGTCTGATGCTCCGGAGGCCGAGGTGTCCCGCTTGACGATCACCACCGAAGCGGACGAAGATGGCGATGATGAAGGTGATGGCACCGGTACTGGTGCCCTTACAACCGATGCGGCTCTGATGCCGCCGTCGACGACCACGCCGAGCCCACGTCTAAGGATGCTGACGCTGGATAAGCCGTCGAGCATCGGACTGTCGAACGGATATACTGCCAAGAGAGCCGGCTCTATCAAGCGTGAGGATGAGGAAGAGGAGGACGAGGTCAACGGTAGGGACCATCCTTTTCGCACGGATTTCTTCTTTTGAAGCACGTGTTCTGTGTTCTATTGACGATCCACGTTTCATGTGACTTTGTTGACATAAACACGACACGCGCAGGCCCAAAGGATTCACCGTCGATCCGGCCGTTGACTGTTGACATAGGCACATGCCATGTAAGTTACCCGCCATCTACTCAGGACTATAAAAGGACACCTCCATCCAATCCTCCTCTCTTCTCTTCCTCTCTCCTCATGATATTTTGTCAAAGCAAAAAAGCACACACAAATTATCACAAAACATCCACGTCTCTCAGCTCTCTACATACATTATCATCGTTAAGTACACATATCCTTACAAAGATCGCACAGACTCCGAGACAGTCTCCTCTCAAGCCCCACTCGTTACGCTCGTCATCTCTCTCTCTTCTCTCCTCGACGTCTGGCGAGGTCGCGTTCAGCCACCGTTGCCATCCTCACGCCAGCTCAGACCTCCACCATCAGCGTCACGCGTCCTCGAACTCCCCCCACCACCAGAGCGACGACTTCTCGCACGCTCATCATCACCATCGCCACAAATCCTCGCGCTCCCACCGTCGCCATCATCAAGACTCTCTCGACCACCATCGTCGCCATCGTCACAGCTCCCCGCACGCTCATCACCACCAGAGCAACGAGGGTTCCGACTCTCACCATCACCATCATCACAGCTGCTCCGACTCCGTGAGCACCACCAGCACCAGCAGCACGATGGTCCGAGCCCGACGAGCAACGGCGAAGGCCGCGGAGGCGGCGGCGGCGGCGACGACGACGACCAAGAAGACGCCCGCCCAACAGGCGGAGGAGGCCGTCCGGGCCTCGACCGACGGGGGGTGGAACCCCAAACCACCAGCCGCCAAGGACTACCGGCAGGCGGGGTTGACGCCGCCTCGGGAAAGAAAGCGGACGGCCAAAGGGGCCAGCCTGGACGAGGAGAACGACCAGAAAGTCCGGGCGAAGAGGGCCAGGCTGGCCCACCATATAACCGCTCCCGAGGCGGCGTCGACGGAGGAGAGCTCGCTGCGGTCCGTGGTCCTGCCCGCGACTGTCGAGGCTGGGGAGGTGGCTCGCCCTCTGGCTGCGCCGGCGGTGTCTGGTCCGTCGGTGGGACCGACGAGAGGCGCCAAAAGGCGTGCTCTCGAAGGCCCCACTGACTGGGCAGGCGCCAATGGCCTGTCGGGGGGCGAGGGCCCTCCGGCTAAGAAAGCACGGGTGATGAAATCGTGAGTGTCCCTCTTTTTTTTTTATCTGTTCGCACTTCTACTGTAATCTTTTCTACCATAATTTTCCTTTGCTGTCACTTCATATAAGCTACTAGCTACTGCTGGCTAGTAGCTACTTTTATTGCACGTGGTATTCGCGGCGAATGGTTGGTCAGAGCTTTCTGCCTCAGCACGTCCGTTTCAAGAATTTTTGTTTTTCTGCTACATGCTATTTTTCTTGTACGACCGCCGTTGTCCTATCGGGCCGCCGTCGGCAGAACAAGCTCGGCTTTAAAAGGGAACCTTCGGACCTCGCGTCGTGCGTGGGATCGTGTTCAAACCCTCGATGCTAACGACACTCTTCTCCAACAGACCCGTGAAGTCGCGGGGTGTGGTGGCTGGTGTGCCGCGGCGGGCGGCGGTGGGCGCGGCTGGCAAGGCCAAAGCAGCCGCGAGGGGCAGGGCACCGGTAAGCATTACATCTCTCATGATCGTTGTCTGTTTCTTCGACATCGCTTTCCCCCGAAAGAGCCGCATCGGGCCACCTACCACCCCTGTCTATCAACCGAAAAATAATGGTTCGATGCTGACGATGCTGCAGCAGACCGACAACGATGACTTCTGCTCGGCTTGTGGGGGTAACGGTGCCCTGATCTGCTGCGACGGTTGCGTCCGCAGCTACCACTTCAATTGCGTCGACCCGCCAGTCGACGCAGGCAATCTGCCTGAAAAGTGGTTCTGTCAAAGCTGCGCGACCAGGACGCAGCCGTCGCAGCCTTCTCCTCGCGGCTTGTTCGGCCAGCTTGCGTCCGGCCTGGACGAGACGAGCCCGGTGGCCTATGCCCTCCCCGGTTCCCACCGCGACCTCTTCGAGGGGGTGGGGACCGGGCCAGGGGGCGAATTTGTTGACGCGCCAGTCGCAAGACTGAAGTGAGTGGCGCTCTGTTTGGTCGTCTTCTCGTTTTCCCCCCACCAGAGGAAGAAGCGTGGCAATTCCCCACCACAAATGACTAAAGGTTCTCAGGGCGCGGCCGGGGCACGATGGGGAACGAGACCTTCAGAAGAAACGGGACGCCGAGGGTCGGCCTGTCAGATGCTGCCATTGCAAGCAGCAGGCCGGCCCCGGAAAGGACATCATCGGGTGCGATTATTGCGATAATCACTGGCACCTGGACTGCATGGACCCACCAATGGCCAAGGCGCCGCCCTTCCCGGGCCCCAACGGCGAGGGATGGCTGTGCCCAGCCCACACCGAGCATCTGCTGCTGGGAACCGACCCAGTGGCACGCCACTATGCCCGAGTGGCGACGCGGCAGGGGGGGCCGCGGGTGACGAAGATCCGCCGACCAAAGAATGCCAAGATCGTCGACGTTGGACTGCGGCGGGGAGTCGAAAATTTCGGGGTGATCGAGGTGGACGATGATCTGCCCGAGGCAGCGGCGGAAGAAGATGCGGTGATATACCGGTTATCAGCCCGGGGGATCGTCGACGATTTTTCCGTTAAATGTCGCAAGTGAGTTCTTCAAGACGATGGTGATGGTAGTTGGTGTGAATGAATGGCTGACCCGCGATCGATATGCAGGGTCCGAGCACAGAAACTGTTGGCGGAAGAAGAGGAGTTGGCGGCTGCCGGATACCATGTGGCCAGCCAGTCGGTCGAGAACGTCCCGATCAGCCCAGAATGGGCGATGCCCGAATGGGCGCGCGATGAAATGGAAGCTGCGCACACTCTGATGACGCTTCCCTTGGCCAATCAGCCGGTAGACTTTGATGCGGGGATGCGAGGCCTCGTCGAGATGACCGTAGAAGTACTCAAAGTAAGTTTCATCCTTTTCCTTATCTTCGCACATAACGTCTACACGATTGGGACGCAGTACTGATACGTGCGATAGAACGATACTACGCAGCGGCTGGGTCAGGACCCTGAAATGCTCAGAAGAATATATGACGAGCGAAAGAAAGAGCGGGAGCAGCAAACGGCAGCGCAAGAGCTGGCCGAGCACCAAGCACGGGAACAAGAATGGCTATACGACGCACAGGAAGCCGAGAAACGCCGGCTGGAGAAGAAGAAAGCCGAGCAGGAAGAGAAGCGGCAGGCGGAAGCTGCGAAGAAGAAAGAGTTGGCAGCCAAGAAAGTCAAAGGCAAAGGCAAAGCCACAGCAAAGAAGGGAGCGAAAACCCTTCGAGTAAATCTCAAGTTGGGACCGAAGCCAGGTGGAGCGGCGGAACAGGCAGAGCCTTCGCCAACAGCGACGGACGAGCAAGAACCAGAGCAACAGCAAGAACAAGATCAGGCTCAGGCTCAGCGAGACACCGATTCACCCGTTCCCATCCCTGTCATTGATCTCGAGGCGGAGGAGCCAGCACCAGCAGCAGCTCAACAGCCACATCCGGACAAATTGACGGACCTAGAACGTGACGCTTTACTGCGCATGCAAGAGCTGATTCGACGACGATTGGCGTTCGACAGCATGATCTAGACTGCATCGAGGCGGTCAGCATGACATCAGAGGAAAGCTCTCTCACCTCACGGTTACCGATTCGAATTTTTTTCCGGCATTCGTTACAATCACTTTCGACTGGCTTGGGCAACTGGTTGATTGTCAGATTGGACGATTACAGCTCCTCTCACTTCATTGAGGGTAGAAGCATCCTTCTTATCGATTCGAACGTCTCTCGGCATCGTTTCCATCACTTTCGGCTGGCCTGGGCAACTGGTCGATCGTCGGATTGGGCGAATGCAGCTCCTCTCATGTCACAGAGAGTAGTAGCATCCTTCTTCTTTCGACATCGTTGCGGCGGTTGTTGGTTGGGCTGGTCACCCACTAATTCATATCCCTTCGGACGATCGATTCCCTTCAGAGCAGAAGCATTGTTCTTCATTACAACATCGTCGCAACGGTTGTCAACTGGGATGGGCACCTAGTTGATTCATATCCGTGTGGACGGTTTGCAGATGAAGGAGAGAACAAGACGACGGAGAAGAAGATAAAGAAGAACAGAAAGAAAGAAGGCGATAAGAACGAAGAAGAAGCAGTCGTTGCAGCGGTTGTCAGTTGGGCTGGTCACCCTTCTGATTCATATTCGTCTGGACGATTCGTTTCAGCTCCTGTCTTGTCACGGACGGTAGTAGCATCCTCTTCCTTTGGTTTCGGTGGTAGTCGTTGCAACGGTTGTCAGCCAGGTTGGTTACCTGGTTGATTCATATCCGTGTGGACGATACCATACGATTCGATTCGATTCGATTCGGCTCCCCTCTTTTAGATAGGGTAGAAGCACTGTTCTTCATTACGACATCGTCGCAACGGTTCGGCTGGGATGGGCACCTGGTTGGTTCATATCCGTCTGGATGATACGGTTCGATTCGATTCGATTCGATTGAGCTCCTCTCATGTCATAGAGAGTAGTAGCATGTTCCTATCTCTCAACCTCGTTGCTGCGGTTGTCAGTGGGGCTGGTCACCCCTCTGATTCATCCGTTCGGACGATGAAGATGAAGAAGGACAGAAAGAAGACGATAAGGACGAAGAAGAAGAAGAACTCGTTGCAGCGGTTATCAGCCTGGGTGGGGCACCTGGTTGGTTCATATTCGCTTGGACGGCTCGAGTCAGCTCCCCTCAGGGTAGTAGCATCTTTCGATCATCGGCATCGTTGCAGCGGTTGTCAGTTGGGCTGGTCACCCTTCTGATTCATATTTGTCTGGACGAGACGATTCGATACGATACTATCCGATCCAGCTCCTCTCAACTCAAGAGAGTAGTAGCATCATCCTCCTTCCTTTCGATGGTCGTTGCAACGGTTGTCAGTTGGGCTGGTCACCCTCTGATTCATATCCGTTTGGACGATGAGACGAAGAAGGACAGAAAGAAGATCATGAAGAGGTCGTTGCAGCGGTTGTCAATCAGGTGGCGGCCTGGTTGATTCATATCCGTCTGGACGGCTCGATACAGCTCCTGTCACTTCAAAGACGGTAGTAGCACCTTCCTCCCGTTTCGACATCGTTGCAGCGGTTGCCATTGGGCTGGTCACCCTCTGGTTCCTATCCGTCTGGACGATGGGGGTTTCTTAGTTTGTTCCGATCCAGCCACGAAGTTGCACGTTTCGCGAATAGACTAGCTCATTCGTTAATTGTACAACTTTTATGGTCCCCAATTTTGTAACTCGCGTTGTACTTGCATAGCATCTTCATCACCCTTAGGACGACGGAGGTAGCCTTGTCGTTCTTATGACGAATGGTATCTTTGTCATGTTTATAGCGAAGGAATCTTCGTCAGCTTTAGGACAGAGACGGAGACATCCTCGTCACCCTTATGATGAATATAACCTAAGAGTAACCCTCATTGCACTGATGATGCTGGTATAACCTCTCTTTCGTCGGACTTATGACGAAGATAACCCAACCTTCATCACGCTGATGATGATGACGTTGATAAAAATGAATGATTACATAGAATGAGCTCAGTTTCGGTGACTGCAAGCCTCTCCTCAGTAGTTTGATACCGCTAAGCTGTATTTCGGTCTAGCCGTGAATTCTGTCCAGTTATGATTGAATTACATAGTCTAGTCACGACTCAGAAGATTCCATAAGCTGAATGGGAGAGTAGAAGATCAAGATAGGAGAATGCGAGAATGAACCAAAAGGATGCGAGCATGAGGGAGAAAATGAAACCTTCTGAAAACTTAAGTTGAAACCTGCCATATCACGAATAGACTAGTCCAGTCATGACTCGACCAGAACCACGACCGGGGCAGAACGACTATTGTCCGTCCGCCATAACCATCGTCTCCATGGTTCCCTCCCTCAGAACGAATGTGGATAACGGCCTCGATCTGCCTCGCGATGGCAACTTCACCTTCGTCCGTCACGGGCCTTGACGATGTCTTCGACCACATCAACAATGACGTCGATCCGTACATTACGAGCCCGGTTGGCCTTCTCGAGGCTGGCCATGATTCTTCCCTTTTCTTTGGCCTGATATCTTCAAGCCGGTGATGTTTTCAATTCAGGCTCCTCCACCAGCAATTCGAACCCGATATGTTTTTGTTTGATCTTGCCCATCTGTGCCCTTCCGGTAGATGGGACAGCTTTGGCTTTCGTTGGACGGCGAGGAGGGCTTGTCTAAACGGAAGGCTTCTAAGAGGGATGGAGTGTGAGGGGCACTCATATCTGAAAGTATCATGTTAGGTCCTTCTAGATATGGTGATAATGGACTCTTGTAGGAGAATTACTTATTAAAGGATGACAGCCCATTTCCCTTCCAAATACCGAAACAGCTTTGAGAGCGCAGTCGACGCAGCAGTCTGGCGTCCGTAACATGGTCTGCCAAGGCAAAGCCGAGTTCGCATCTAATGCCGCCAACATCCGTGCCCTTGGGTCGCCTTTGACGAGGTGAATCAAGACTCGGTGGGGAGTTCGGGCGGTCCCTATACGACGGCCGATGATTGTGGCCATGTCTGGCCCGAGAGGTGCCACTGCTCCATCCGCCTCGCTTTTATGCTGGCATGGTTTCGTCCGATGCAGGACCCATAAGCCCTTATTTAGGGAACGGTACCCGACGTATGCCTCTCGGCTGATGAACAGAGAGTGGGACTCATCCCTTGAAAGCTCTAAACGCACATAATGAACGAACCCATTTCTCTTAGCGCTATAATACTCCACTCGACGAGTAACTCTTGACAAGCATCGTGGGATGAAGTTTTCGCCCTCGTCGATGACGTTGATCTCCCCCACCCCTGCATAAGCCGAGAAAGTCATGGAGCGGATTTGGTTCTTTTTCTCCTTCGTCCGAACACTCGTTGGGACTCCTTTCTTGATGTGGACCAGCTCAGGTCTGATATTGGCCGGATCGTCATCTCCGATACAATCGAAGTAGACGCTCCATCCGAAGTCGCTCACCAGTACAAGATATTCTGTGCTCTCGATTCGGCCGGTAAGTAGTGTGCCCAAGGTCTGAAATATTATTCCTTCACCAATGTGCACTGGCCCTCCATCCAGCGTCGAAACGTAGAAAAGTTTTAAATGCGGTCCTGGGTTAGTGAATTCTAGAGGCAACTCAGCGCATTCTGAGACTTCCACCACGTGAGCGAACGCCAACACAAGGGAAACCAGATACTTGACAACGTCCGACAGCTGAGATTCCTGTGCCTTCCAGGCGATGCCATGATCCTCCAACTGTTCGTTTTCCAGATGTTTTCGTACCCATGGTAGATCATGTATTTGAAATTTCCCAGAGTCCATCTTGGTTGTATAACCGTCGATCTGGGTTTCTAGAATTTCGAAACCTTGAAAGATCATTTCAGCAGCCCGAACCACCCTCCAACGCTCCAGCTGATACTCAGCCCGAGGCTCCGGCGCAGGAGCAACTGTCAATAGAGGTAGGAGTCTTCGAGAGTACCAGAGGGAGAAAGCCAGGACAATATTGATCAGGGTCGAGTACAAGGGACTGTTGTCTGGGGTTGAAATTGTGGTGTTGAGAAAACGTCGAAGGTATTCGGATCCATAACCTGCCAGCGAATGATGTTCTGTGCGACTAATGCTCATGCCCGGTACATCATTCGATGAAGTCTTGAGGACGACTTCCAAATCTTGATCAAGAAGGTCGATGCTTAAATCAAATTCTCTCTCTGATGCCCGGGAATCCCTATCTTGATACCAAATAATGATGACTTCAGGCGATCTCTCTTTCCCAAACACAATATCCAGAGCCCCGTCGGGTTTGAGGAGAACGGTCAGTCCCAGAAGATAATGTGCCCAGAGAATAAGAGTCGCCACTCCCTGATTGGTACGAACCATGACTTTCCGATGCTGCGGTAACCTTTGTACGATGTACAGGTAATCCATGGCTCCAAGCAAGAGGTGCGGTGCAAGGGAAAAGAGGTGAGTAGTCTGAGATTTGTCCAGACATCCAAGCACTCCACGAATCCGATACTCGATTTCCCGATAGTACTGATCCCAAGGGAAAGGTGCTTGGGACGAACAACACTCCAGGGTCCCTACGATTGCATCGTACGATACATCGGGGGTAGCATCTGGAAGATTCATCTCCGTTCGTTTGATCATGCAATCAACTAGAGCCGTTGCAAAGTCCGTACGCCGATGGGACCAATCAAGCATCGATAGCTGAATGGCCGTCGACAGATATCGACGGTTCTCCATCTTGAGTGCTCGAGCAACCGTTAGTCCAGGCCCGGGTTGTAGTTGGATGTCACTTCCGGAATATAGAGGGACGATGGAGACATCCTTAAGAATCTGCTTCTTGAATTTATCTTCGAATGCCGGTACGATCAAGCCACGACCGAAGACATTTGCTAGATCTTCCTCAACCACGATATCTGACCTTGGCCACTTCTTTGATACGTGAGAGAAGGGAACTATGAGAACGTTAGATATGCGTTTTCCAATTCAAAATGTCGGTCCCTTGCCTCTCGTCCGTCCCCGAAGCACCTATAGCCTTCTGCTGAATCTCAGCCCAGGTCATCCCATCTTTCAACCAGTCCTTCTTGTCCTGGTCAAGCCAACCCAGATTGGCCAAGCCTGAACGAAAACCGGATTCCCATCGTACCGAAGCGATCCTCGAATAACGGTATGCGCCTCGGGGATGTCATAGACTCTCGGAACGGGACCGAGTTGCGATATGGATAGGCCACAAAGTCATAACCTTCCTTGACGTAGTAGGCTTTTGCAATCGCCATGAGCTCCTCCGACGAGATCTCAATGATTTTTCCATAGTTCAGAAAAGTTGCCGAGTTGCGTTGCGAAAGGAGCGCACCACGTGGTGACCACGAGAATTTGAAACCAAGTGGATTATCTGCACAATCTGGAGCCGGAAGACCTCCGCAATAGGAGTAGAATTCTCGAACTTCTCCACCTTTTGCGTGGATCTCGTCAATCGTCTTGATGGCGTAGAGATGATCGACTCCAGGATCAACCCCAACTTCGTTTAGTATTGTGATTCCGGCCTCCTTAGCGGCTGCGTCAAGCTCTTTGATGGCCGGCGAAATGTAACTGGTGGTGACGACTTGAGTGTTTCCTTTGATGGCTGATCTGATGACTGCAGCGTGGTAGAAATATGGGACCAATGAGATGACTAGATCGTGGGCAGCGACTTGCTGGTCGAGATCTGCGTTGGTGGTGGTTGCGGAGACGTCAAGACTGATGGCATTTGTGCGAGGGAAGGCCGACGCGAGCTTCTGAGCCGACGATAAGGTTCGAGATTCTGGGTTCGCGAGAATATGAACATGAGTGCTGTCCGTGACAAATTGCTGTTGACCATTTGTAAAAGACTCGACCACTCACCAATCGTGACTGTATTCCGGGGATCACGAACAAGGTACTCGACACAGGGAAAAGCCACCATGCCACTCCCGAGGATCAAGATTCTTTTCGAGGCCTCAGACATGACGCCAGTTGTCAGACGGGACTGGGGAGGCCGCTGTCGTCGCTATATGCGCTGGGAGCCGGGAGAACTGGTTGGTCAAGGATAACGAGAAGTTGGGCTGATCGGCTTGCAGGCGACGGTGAGGAAAGTCCGACGAGATTGGGTGTGAATGAACAATAGATACAGGCTACAAATCGGAGAAACGCTGAGGATGGACCTGATGCTAGTTAGTCTCAATCGAAATGAATCATCGAGATAAATAAAATTTCGAGGTCACCTTTTGGCTCGACACTGTTGTCGGGGTTGCGGGGGAAAACGATCCGGTCTGGTCGTGATTGGAATCATGACTGGATCGAAACAGTCACACATACAAATTGCTATGGAGCTACATACCGTAAGGGAACATATAGATGAAGAAGATAACATGATCATGGCCATCACCTAGCAAACAGTTGACAGAAAACATCTGGAAGCGTACATACATAGACAGCCAAACTGAGTCAAGTTCGTTGCTCTCGAGAATACTCGTAACAGTCACTGGAATAGAAGAAATGGATGGATGGATGGATGGATCGATACGGTGCGGTGCGGTACATGAGTAGATAGGAGAAAGTCAAAGGCGGGCTCACACAAAGGATAGAGAGAACAAGAGCGGTAGAGATGGATTGGAAGAGGGGGACAGAGGAAGACGGAGCGAGAAAGAGCAAGGTGAAAGAGGAGGTTAGTTCTCTTCGTCGCTATCAGGTGGATCTGATAACCCACTGCTTTCACCCTCACTGTCATTTCCCACATCGCCATCTCTATCTTCTTCCTCGTCTTCAGCATCATCCATGTTCGTATCCCTGTTCCCCTCAATCTGTTCTTCTTGGGCATCGCTCATCCTTACATCTGAGTCGTCGTTATTAGTTCTGCGATTGGCGTCGGCGTTGCCGTTCAGCTTGGATCTGGTTCTGGTGGTGGTGCCCTTCGAATTGGTCTTGACGCTTGTCTTAACTTTGGCCTTGGTCTTGGTTCTGGCATTGCGTTTGGGCACATCCTCCTCATCAGCTTCATCTTCAGATCCATCTTCTGTGTCATCGTCATCTTGCATGGTTTCATCACCGTCGCTGTCGACGCCATTGGTACGGCCACGGCGAGTCCTCATAGCGAGAGATGCAGTAGCTGCTTTAGGCTTGGTTTTCTTGCTTTGAGCGTTTCGTTTGGCTGTGGTAGCAGCTGTGGACTTAGCTCTGGTCTTCGCGGTGCTAGTTGTCGTTGTGGCCTTGACCTTCCTAGCTGGTGAAGGCGAATGAGAAGTTGATGCCGAGCCATCCGAGTTGGCATTTCGCTGCTGATGCTCGTCGCCAGTTTCCCCTTCCTCTTCTTCGTTCTCGTCTTCGCCAGTCGCTACTCCGTTTTGGTCGTCAGACATAGCTTCATCCTCTTCGTCTTCTTCGTCTGGCTGGTCGTCCTCGTCGGTATCGCTATCTTCAGCGTACGTTACAACCTTCTTAACTGACGCCGTTCGACCGCTTCGACGTCGTTCGCTGCTCGGAAGCACATCCTCCGCTGATCTTTTCGCTGGCTTTGGAGTGCGTGGCTTGAACGACTTGTTTCGGCTCTTCGCCGCGGCTTTAGAGGATCGACCACTCGTTGTTGTAGTTGAAGCACCAACCGCGCTCTTGGTCTTCTTCTTTGGCGGAGTCGGTCCGCCATCCTGATGATCGGATTTTCTCTACCCTTCTATCAGCACACTCTGTACGTGGACCGATGAGTCTTGATACATACCTTCATCTTGGGCTTCGCTCTTACCAGCACGTCCAACTTCTCACCCAACTCCTCAGGCAAGAACGACCGCGTCGCAATTTCCTGCGCAACCTCATGATCCGGTAGTGCTCGAAACAAACTGGCCGGTAGACCCATCTTGCCAGGCCAAGCCTGCATCGACCACCCTTGTACGTCCTCGTACCGTCGTATGACCGCCTGCGCGAGATCCGAGAGAATATACAGATTCTCGCTGCGTTCGGGGATCACGGCGTCTTTGGCCTGTTTGACCCGTTGAGCGACGTAGTAGACCAGGGAGAGATTCTCCTCGGTTGCCACGGAACGGAGATAAAACAGGATGTAACGCGCAAAGTCTTCAAGATTTCCAACCGTGGTGTCGAAATCGGGATGATGCGCCAGCAGACTGAGGAGTCGCGCGAACAACGATTCCATGACCGTCGACTTCTTCGACGCCAAATTCTTCGCTCGAGACCGGATCCAGGTCATCGTGTCCTCGCGTAGATCCAATTGCGGTTCGAATGCCTGGAGGAATACGATGCTGTAGAATCGCGGTGACAGTCGGCCTTGCCCGAGATACTTCTTCAGTTTCCGCATGAATGTCGAACGGACCTGCGATAAGCTGTCCTGTGCCGTGCATGCCAACCGGTCGAAGTCCCGAGGGAGCAGCAGCTCGTCGTGAGCTTTTGACGTGCAGAGCTTGAGGAAGAGTAATGAGGCTGCGAGCCGGAAGCGGGATCGATGTGTTGCGGGCGTGTCTTTAGTCTTGGACGACTCGCCGTGCTGGGCGATGAGGGTGTTGAGAAGTTGATACACCGGCTGAGCTGCCTCGGAGAGGGTCTTCGGATCTGGATGCGAGCGAACACGATTGACGAGAATTCGGAGAGCCCATACCTTCGCTTTGCACTCCTCGTCCAGCTCGTCGTCGCTGAACCAATCTGGCTTGTCCGCTTGGCTTGGGTTTCGCACTTTGAGGAGCACCTCCTTGAGAGCAATGTCCAGAACCGCATCAGCTTCTTCTTCAGCCTCGTTCGGCGCCAACAGTACCAATTGACTCAATGCGGCCAGCCGTGGTAGGAAGTGTCGTGCCCCATACTCAAACCCTCGAGTGCACTGCTGGATGAGATCCCGAGCATGCATCTCCTTGCGTTCCGATGTTGCAAGGATGATGACCACGGCGTACTTTGCTGCCAGCGGGGGCGTGCCGTACAGGGCGTAGTTGGTGATGGACTGAAGAAACTTGCGATCATGAGGCATCTCTTTTGGATATCGTCTTGCAAACGCCGCACACGCCTTGAGAGCATCCAATGCACCCGGCTCGTTGGACTTGTCTTCTGTAGGCGATTGATCCTGCAGCAGCCGACAAAGCTCATTGACGTGCGCTTTGAACACCTCGGGGTGGCGTGTCGAGATCTCCTTCAAGACCTCCTGCGCCGTCGAACCCAGCGTGTGGTCCTCTGAGCGAGAGAGGTCGAGAATGGAGGAAATATGGCTCTTGTTGTACACCAGCAGGCTTGCTCGATACAGGAGCGGCATCAGACTGTCGAGGATGCTAGCAGATGAAGAACCCGGCTGGACGAGGATCCGCTTGCGGAGCTCTTTCTAGAAATACGTGAGACAGAAGCACAAGTATACTCATGATCGACATCCTTACAATGGCCTTAACAACGGTTCGATAGTCGCTGCTGGGGTCCATGCAAAACCGCACCAGCTGGTAGTTGCGTCGATCGTGCGCCTTGACAAACTTCCAGAGATCGACCGTGACTTTGGACGAGTCTGGCAGCATCTGTGCAAAGTAGTCAATCAATCGATTTAGATAACCTCTCGTCTCGGCCTCGTTCTCTTCCATGACTCCGCCCTGTATATTGTCAGATGTGGACCGTTGCACGTTATTCTTTTCACTCACATTGTATTCTTCGCAGCGTTTCAAGAAGGCCTGCATCAGGCTCGACAGCTGCACTTGCCGTCCCTGAACCGCAAAGAAGGCCTTCTTGGCTTTGGCATCTAGCGACTTGACGAGGTGCAACATCCGTTCGGTTCGAATTCGATCCCAGTCCGTCGTTTCTTTGCCACCGTTCTGAGATCCTTGCTGCGTTGGTTGCGAGGATGTCGTCCCATTCGTCTTGCTCTTTGACTTCGAAGGTGGGTAGTCGAGTGGCAGCAGCAGCTGGAACAAAACGTGATCCAGCAACGCATTGATGTCGAGATCATTAACATAGAAAGTGTCGAAGAGCTTGGACGGAATTGCGCCGAGAGCAGATATCACGGTCCCGTTGCCCGCTGCAATTTCCCCTGCAGCCACGCCCCAGATGCGGCCCAGTGTCATCATTCCTTCCACCCTCACGGCGTGCTTGCGATCTCGTGCCCGTCCGGCGAGGTTGCAGAGAACAGAGCCTTCTTTCTCCACGCCGCCGACGGACCCCAGTTTGAGCACCACTTCGGGGAAACTGAAGAGCCCAATAGCCGTGACCGCAGCCACCCGAACCCTCTCATCCGCATCGACCAGCGTCACAGCAAAGTCCTTCAACAGCGTCCGTTCATCGTTTGGATTGAGACCGATCCCGCCTGCTGAGGTACTCAAGATTCGGCCGATGGCGGTCGCCCAGGCTGCTCGGATCACCGCTGACTTGTCGTGTTTTCGGCTGAGAAAGCTGTGGTAGGCCGCCGGATGGACCTGAGGGAATGGTTGGGGGGATGAGGGAGTCGTAAGAAGGCTGGCGTTTGGATGCGGCTCTCGAGTCCCGTCCAGCGTCTGAGGTGGGTACACGGTAGGGTCCATTGATGGCGGAGGCGGAGGTCCAGCAGCACCGATGCCGGAAATCATATCCCCCAAGGTCTCCGTCGCCAGTAGACGGAGCTGAACGTTTTCCGCTGATAATTCGGCTTCCAGCTGAGGGATGACATTTTGTAGCACCGCCGGTGAGGCTCGCCATAACTCTCTTAACAACCGATGGGCCTTTTGGAGCTCTTTCAAGTCTTCCTCCGTCGGCGCATGATGCGCCTCCTCATCGTCCGAATCATCTCGTATTCTCCGATGCGAATGGCTCTTAGCCGCCCCGTTTGCTACCGAGGCCGAGGCATCGACAATGACATCGTTGAAGTATTGACTGACATAGCGCGCCATCTTCTCCGGACATGAGTTGCAGATTGTCTTCGCCATGTTGTACGCAGGTGGCAGCTCTTTGAGAAGCAGAGTGGACTGTTTCTCGTCCATATTGGGAGCCGCCCCAGTACGCTTCCCCTTGGGTGCTCCTCCGGTTAACACTCGAGGGTCCGCGCGCAGGAACTGGGCCAGGATCGTATCGACAATCGTCAGAGGTAGGTGTGCCGCCTCATCGACCAGAATGACCAGGACGGCCGTCATATGGTACTCCACATTCTTCCCAATCTGCTCTCCAGTCGACGTTTTGGAGGATCCGGAGAGAATGTCGAAGAAGGACGTAAACAGTTGCAGAATGAGCGTCTCCGAGCCAGGAATATCGGTTAAGAGAACGATGCTCTTGACCTGCGCCAGGGACTGCAGGACATACGTGTGCTGCGAATTGTAGGCATTCGAGGGATCTGACAAGGCGGGCAAGATAGACGTGATGATGAGCGTGAAGATGTCCTTGGAATGCAGTTAGTATCCGATCTGCGCAAGCCTTTTCTAAGAACACATACCCTGAGCTGAGCACCCGTGTAAGGCGCATCCGGCGCACACAGTCGGAGGATATCCACCAAGCAGCAGGCCGTCCACGCTCGGACGCCCTTATCCTTATGCGCCAGCAGTCCATGCCCCGTCAGCTCCTTGGCCACATGCGTAAACGAGTCTCGGTCATTCTCCTCTTGTTCCATTTCCCGTAGTTCTTTAGACAAGGCGCTCAGTCGGCGCAACAGCTCGCTGATCGCGATTGGCTTGCCGGCGCGCCATGACAACGGCTCGTCGAACTGCAGACGGCGGAGCGCGCCATGAGTAGTCTTGAGGTTAGCCGCCTCGGCCGCAGCTTCAGCGGCACGCCGATTGCGGGTAGACATGTTGAGAGGTGGTTGGTGTTGAGATGGTACTGCAGGGGTGAGAATTGGAGTTGCTTTATCTCATGGCGTCCATCAC
>QQTW01001558.1_pt1 | contig 16142 bp, 22 predicted proteins | sample 1904831 | NCBI WGS metagenome assembly QQTW01 (sample SAMN09435610, study PRJNA476489) | Subsurface metagenome, whole genome shotgun sequencing project. | reverse complement strand
CCTCTTCGGCGCCTAAGGGACGAATACAGCTAACTCTGTCTAAACTGTAGAGAAGACGCACCCTAAGCCAGCCAAATTTTCTCGGATACCTAGGCTTGCTACCCTAATTTAGCGGTTAGCCTTGCATCTCAAACACAGTAATGAGCATTGTGGGCAACAAGCGCTAAGAGAAACATGCTTGGTCAGGTTCAGCACCATGGTCCCCCAGGCAGAAAGTCCGAGATCGAATAGTCCGGATAAGAGTACCCCGTCTCATCATATAATTCGGAGACATTGGTCGGAACGCCATGTGCGGGTATGACTCTATTCATACGTAGAATGGTTAGTGAACCGCTCATCAAACATTCACGACCAGTGAGCCGCGGTTGGTACAACCAAACCTCGGAGCGAAGTGGTCTAAGGTATAGCCGGTCACTTACAGGTAGTCCCTAGGCGTCTGATCCCTCCTAGCATTATTCAGATACTTGATTGCTGGAACTTGGTTAAAAGGGTCGTTGGCGCGGCCTGAGGCGCCTGGACTCCAGACGTCGGCAATCGTGATGCCCATGGTGTCGTTGTTGTTCGGACAGGGGGGCGTCCAGGTAAAATACATCCAATCGTCGGCGTGAGGGGCTGACCTATGCCAGATGCAGCGGACCTGCATGTTTGCATCTCTGTAGATGAAGGGTTCGTCTTCTCTACAGTTTAGACAGAGTTAGCTGTATTCGTCCCTTAGGCGCCGAAGAGGGAGCTGGGTCCGTACCTGACTGTTTCGAACTTGACCCCTGGAATAGCAGCCCAATAGAATTGATAATCCTCTGGGACAACAAGTACGGCCCCAGCCTCAACAAAGTCAATTGCGCCATAGTTGTGGTCATGATGATGGTGCGTAATCTACCAGGCGGTCAGAGTGGATGCGGTCAGCTGTGATTGGCGTTGAAGAGTGATAACGGCATACCAGCAGATGAGTTATAGGTTTTTGAAGATTTTCTGCCACCCATTGTATAGTAAGCCTGCTCTGCTGAGCGGGAGCATCAACGACCATCACACGATCTGTGAATTCTGCAATTATCTGGGGATAGCCAGGAGCATCCTCGAATGCTAGCTGCCACAACGTTGGTACTCCAGGAAGAGGACGGGTAACATTGAGACGGGAGAGATCGCCACGATATGGGCCTCCCCAGAGAAGACTCTGGCTGATCAGAGCGTCAGCATACCTCTAATGAAAGCCAACCACGGTCACCAACCTTGATTCGAACACTTCGGCGTCCCCGTACTCTTCCATGGATATTGGTGCAGTAACATTCCCTGGTTCGGTCATGTTTGTGTTGCTCAGAGACGGACCATCGAAATAGCCAATGGGAAATGTAGAATTCGTCCGGATATCGTCCATAAGGGAATCAAATAACAAGTGCTCTTCATTGTATATGTACTTCAGACGCTGAGGGAGCTGGAGCCCTCCTATTGAAGTATAGTTGTATATAACAAAATCATTTGTTGAAGGTCCGTAGATATAGTGGTCTTCATAAGCACGGATGATGCGAGGCAGCATAGTTGCGCGATCCAGGATGACGGTCAAATTCAAAACTTCGTCGGTGATGGAAGGGTGCATGACATTTCCTACTTCGACGTCGCCAGCGGTCAGTGATTCGGCATTGGCTTCCATCAGTAGCAGAAGCTTGGGCGATAGACGTATTGCATCTCGGTTGAGAACACGAGTATAGGCGGCTACTCAGTACTGAATGTCAGCTCTTTCGGATTAAATGGAGATTAGAGTATTATCAGGGGACCATACTATCTTGATAGCCGCCAAGCTGGCTGTTAGGAAGCGGCACCAACTCGTTCCCTCGTACATAGCATGAAAAGTTGTTCCGAGTGACCAAGGACACATCCCGCGGCGGTAGTGTGGGCTGGGCCACAATCCAGAATTCAGAAAGGTAGTATTGGCGGTCGTCACGTCGTCTAATATCCATGAGATCTCCACTGAGGTCATAAGAGATAGTTGCGTTGCCCGCAGTGGCAACAGCTGTATTAGCATAGCCAGGGGTGACGCTTTGCATGAGCGTATTAGAACGATAGATGCTTTCAGATCCCTGGTAAGCCCTCAATTGTAACGAGTTGTTGGCATCAAGTTTGGACTTACTTTGAAGCAAATGACACTCCTTGTAACGAGGACAAGGCATCCCTTCCTCCAAGAGCGCTAAGAGCTTCGTCCAGCAAAGCAACAGCCGAAGTGGTCAAAGGCTGCGTTTTGGCTAATGTAGCGAGCCCCAAGACAAGGTATGCCAAGAACACAGCCATTCTGGGGGGTTTTGTGAAGCCGTATCGTCAAGATATAAGACCGAAGCACCTCGAAGATGTAAGGAGACAGATTTGGGTGGTATTCCATTGTATCGGACATAGCTATTTTATATCGAGTACCCGACAAGGATAGAGAAGACGTTTAGCGTAGGTTGTATGGCATGAATAAGCCACACGTAATCTGGTCCCTGTGGCAGTAAGTTTCTAGATTGAAAGTTTCCTGTGAGGTGGTCAAAGGTAAGCTACTTTACAATCTTCCAATGATGGTACGCGGAATGCTGACATAAAGTTGTATGGATAGCAGAGGAGGCTCTAGTAGTTCCGAAATAGCTATTGATGACTGTGGTGATGAGGGACTTGGTTGTTCCATTTCCTGCTACGGAGGAGATAGGGGATAGGGGAAGAAGCCTGCCCTAGCTCTGACGCCCAATGCGGAATGTATCAGGCAAGATTCGGCCGTACGCGTACGAACAGTATTAGTAAGATAGCTGATGTCCGCCCTGTCCGTGAGGTTTGGTAGATTTTGTCAATCTGAAAGAGGGTGTAGCCTGCCGTAATTGGCAATACTAGTACTCCTACCACAGGATTACTCATCATACGATGTCACAACGCCAAGCTAGATGGACGCTAGCGGTAATGATGTGCCTGTTCTATGCCGAAGACGGCTACCCAGACTCAAAACCGACTGTGCGTACGTATTAGCTGCAAAATAAAGCAGTGTTCGCTGACACCACACATGAAGCGTCCTTATTTATAATCGCGACAGCAGACTTGCTCTTTCCACCCGCTGTCGCACGGAAGAAGCCCCATCCCGTTCCTGTCAGCCAGAGCGATGCAGCGCGGCCAACGATTTCGTCGAGTTGTCACGACACGAGATAGAGAACTTATGATAGTACTACTATGTAAGTACTAGTCAACAAAAGCGGGGTTGGGTCAGGCCGGAGGACGCGGAATTGATGTTATTATTAAGCAAGATCGATCTGGGTGGGAGGCGGAACCTTCTAGGCACTGAAGCGGGGGCGGGCTTGGCAGAATTGTCCAGCTAGCCCGCTTTTTGGCATCTAGCTTACCGCTTCCTTCGACAGATAGACCCATGAACACCAATCGTTTCCCACACTATCACTACCAGAGGATCGACAGTCTATCCCAACTTGAGATTGTTATTGTTATTAGTCAAGCTCTGTCAGCATCTACGAGAACCATCTATGCCAAACGTAATCCGCTCTATCTACGACAGTCTGGACCAGGGGAATCCTGTCTAAACTCACCCAATCACGACAAAGCAGCAGCGTAGACTACTACCGCCCAGCCGATCAGAAGGACAGGACTCGATCCCTGGCTATCAAAAGCATGTCCTCTCCTCCAACCCCTGGAATTCTAACCCCCTCTCAACTCACCCGCCTGCTCTCCTTCTACCCCGCCACCGTCGACAAGGCCTACAAGCTAAATACCCGTTTAAAGGATCCAAAGAAGCGTTCCGCTGCGCTCCAGGACGACAGCTGGAGGTACGACGAGCTTCCCAGGATTCTTGCTGCCAGGAGAGCAGATGGGAGGGAGGAGAAGAAGAAGGACGAAGCTGCGCCGTGGCTCGAGAAGGCGGAGTTGGAGCGATTGGTGGGCTGGAAGATGTGAGTTGATTATTTTTAACTTATCTCGTCCGTGTCTCTGGTCGTCTTTCCGGCGTTTGAAGAAGATTGTGCTCTCTTGCTTCTCCGCTTCTCCTGGAGAAGGTGATCTTGTTTTCTTGCACGAGCTGTTTTCGGCTGTATCTTCGTGCACGGTTCTGTTTGCTGTCCGGAACCAGCGATGAAAGCCCTGATTTGGCGGCTTCGGTAGTACGAGCGTGGGAATCTGTACTCGAGTTGGAAGTAGACAAGTCTTTTGGGTACTAGCAGAGATAGAAGTGTGCAATGTTGGGCAGAAAGAGTCTTCCAGCTCCCTTTATCGTGTCAATGACTCCGCTTTGACGCAGTGCCTCTCTCACTTCATTAGTCTTACTGCTGTTCATCTTCTTTCCGATTTCACCACCTCTGCGTATGTTCATCGCACCTTTCTTACTACCTCAATTCCCTGATGCTCTTCCTCAATTAGCCTTTCCTCCAAACAGCTCAACCCTCCACCAGGGTCTTCTAACGCCAGTCCTAGAACCCACGGCACCCACAGGCCCTTTCTCCCCTCCCTGATCCGCCAGAACAGTCCCGAACTCGTCCAATCCACCACTCACTCCGCCTTCTCCGGCATCCTCATCCCCGGCCCCACCCAACCTTCCCCAAACCCAATCCCGTACTCTCAAATCTCGACGGCCCTCACAAGCCTCACCAAACCGCTGAAAGGCGTCGGCCCTGCAACCGCGACCCTCCTCCTCAGCGTCCACGATCCAGAATCGATCCCTTTCTTCAGCGATGAGCTGTATGCATGGCTTGTCCTCCAGCGTCCACAAGCAGCCGCTGGAGCGGAGATGGCGAAAATGAAGCTAAAATACGATCTGATAGAGTACCAGCGGCTGTATGAGGCGTGGGTTGGGTTCAGGGACAGGTTTGGTCTGAGCGGACTCACGGAGGTAAAAGCAGTGGAGGTTGAGAAGGTAGCGTTTGTGATTGGATGTTGGAATCTACTTGACGAGGAGGAGAGACGGCTTGTCGGTATGGGAGAGGGTGGGCAAGCAGTGCAAGACAAGGATGAGGAGCATAATGAGGCGTTGGAGGAAGGCAGTCATGATGTCCCAGGGACGAAGGGCATGCGACGTGGTGAAGGGATCGCGGAGAAGGACAGCACGGAGGGCACTGCGAACGCGAGCAAGAGTGAGGACGGTCCCGGCAAAAGCACAATGGCGCAGAATGCTAGGAACAAGAAGACGGTTAGTCTACCCAGGAAGCAAAGTGAGCAAGTGAAGAGGGAGAGGCAACCGGTAGACGACGACCCGACGAAAAGACGATCCAAGAGGCTGAAAAAGTGATGGCTGTCTCGCGGTTCTGCTGTAGCTGAGGAGGCAGAGTTGTAGATAGGATCGGCTAACCTGTGCAGCATCATTCTTACTCTTGCATGATGATCTGCAACCAAGATCGCCGAAGCAAGAACTATATATTAGGCTATATTCAATATTTGGGTATGACTCGAGGCCTGCTAACGACGAAGATATCCCAAGCAGTTAACTTGTTCTCCAAACCAGCACTGCAACCTCAGTCAACTTTCCCGGCCTTGGGCTCCACTGACGTTGTGTCTTTTTACAAGAACAGACCAAAGCCCGCCGCAACGACCGCAAGCACACCACCAGTCACCTCAACACCCAACGCTGAAGCGGCACCAGACCCGGTAGCGCTGGCAGCACTTCCAGTCGCGGACTCGGAGTCAGACTCAGCAAAGCCCGAGGTCGCGCTGGCAGCTCTCGATGTAGCCATGCTGGATCCCGAGGAAGTGCTGCTGGCCACCATCCTGGTTGTAGTCCCATACGCCGATGCTGCAGCGCAGTTGGCCGCCTGCTGCTGTGAGGCCCCGAAGCGCGCCGGATCGCCAGGGCAGTTGTCGTAGCAGGTCAACAGGTCACCGTATGTTTGACAGAGGCAGGACCAATCATTGCCGGCGCAGTTGGAGATCCGAGGTTGGAGCTGCGAGACACATGTGTCGAGGATTCTGTAGGAAAGCCGTTAGACAGAACGGCGGCTGGTTGGGGGTGCGGGGAGCTTCAGCTTACATTTGAGCATCACAGGTTCTGCTGCCTGAGGTACCAGTAGCAGTAGGTGCTGGGAGGGAAGTGTTAGGCGTTGCCAGAGTTGTGGTAGCTTGTCCTGCTGCAAGAGAGGCAGCTGCGGCCAGGAGGAGGGTGGTGAATTGCATCGTTAATTAGTATTGTGGAATACACAGGGTAAATACAATGATAGGATCGAAGAGAAGTAACGGCAGTCAGCCAGCAATGAGTGAGTGATCGAACGATGACAACAGAAGCGAAGGAAGATGTGAGATGAAAGGAAACAAATCTAAGTCTGGGGAAGTACGAGTGTCAATAAGGGGATACAACTTTATTCCGAACACGACCCGCTAGCTTCGAGACGCGATGAAGCTAACATCCTAGCCTTTCACCAAACAAAGCACTTGACACTGAATCGTGGAGACTAAGAATGCGCCATGCACACCGAGGGGGTTCGAAATGGGTCAAAGCAATTGGTCGGGAATGGCCTGACGGACGCAATCATATCTGAGACATGCTTCGGCCTCTGTCCTCCGAATGGGCCGCATTGTGATCTAGATGCAGACACGGTAGGTGTTGGCCACGTCCGTACTCAAAATCAAAGACATTTGAGGATTGAAGCATGCAGTGCGAGACTGGAGAGTTGCAGCTGCATTTGTGCTGAGAAAGACCTTGTGTGGCTTGAATACTAGTACTTAGTGCTACTGTAATTTACCCTTCACTAACTTACTACGGTAGAGGGCGTAAGTAAAAAGTTTCAATATTGCAAGGGCAAAATTTATCAACGCTAAATACCACGCCGGGGTCTTTGTATCAAAAACTAGCTGCTACTAGTCCCAGCCCACGATTCTTACTATGCTTCCACCCGTAATACCACTAATTACGGTCGTACAGAGTGAAATTGGTCCCTTGGCACAGAAATCCAATCTACTACTATACCCACCATCATCACCTTTCTTGTAATTTGCCTTCCCAAGGCACGTCTTAGGAAATTGAATCGCAGCATAGCTCATGGCTCCAACCTCCGAAAGAAGTCTCTACTGTGCCACCATCGGATCTGAAAAGAATTGCTGCTGTTGGTTGCTCTGGAGCAGGTCTGATGCTAGAAGGACTAAGAGTTCGTATCCAAGCTCGATGCTCAGCTTTACTATCTGTGGGTCACAGCACCTCTCGCCACTCTGCCAGCTGTGCTCTCCCTTCAAGCTATCCGACCATACTACCTAGCGACTTTGGCACGTCTCGGGGAAGAAAGTGCTCGACCGAGAAATAATTCCTGACGTCCTACTCTCTTCAGAAGGTGTTGTGAACCAGAATGCCGGGAGTCCTCTTCAAGCGTCCGCTTGGATCTGCTCCTCATCAACTGGCTCTTCTTTGACCCTTTCCTCTTCCTGCTTCACATCTTCCTTGACAACCGCTGAGCTCTTTTTAGTCTTTGGGATTCGAGGTTTCTTGGTCGGTGTAGCAGGTACTCCCTCACCATCCTGACCCTGGTCCTCGTCACCCTTAGTCTTGCGTCCGCGTTTCTTTTGGCTAGGCGGCGTGGCAGGAGCCGCAGCAGTAGCAGCACCCCCTCCACCACCACCAGTCAGCCCAAGCTTTGTAGCAGTCTCTCTGAATTTTGCTACGCGATGGGTGATAGCTTTGGCGGTACAGTCTTGATAATAGAACATGTTAATTTATCGTTTCCGACGCGCCCCTTTGAGCTTACCTTCACCAATGATTGCAGCCAGGCGGTCACAATCATCTTTGCTCACTTTGACTTGATGAAGCGCAATGATTGCAGAAGCGAGCTGTTGAGTTTGGAATCAGCTCAGCTTCGCGTGCTTTTGGCTTAACGACCAGAATATCATCTTACCTTGAGATCGTTGTCAGCGGTCCAGGTAGGCATTTTGAATTGTCAGGACAGGCGTTTCTTGTAGCTGTATGGCAATGTTGATGGTTGATGGTTGATGGTTGATGATGAAAGATGATGCTGACCTTGATCGGAGGTGGGTGGTGAAAGTAGAAGTTGAAGGTGCGAGGAGGTGGCAGAAGATGTTGATCTGAGAATCAAGAATTTTAAAGTCGAAAGTCAAGGCAGCCGAACTTAAGAATGAACCTGTTTACGGTGTTTGACTCGAGGTAACCTGCCAGGATCTTCCAGAGAACACTCTTAGCATCTCCTCCACATTTGGTGAAAGCCAGAATCATCCTTTCCATCGATCTTCTACGACCTTCCTCAGAACATCAGCTGCATCTCTTCACTAAACATGCCCGATCTTGTAGTTGTTGATAAAGAAGTTCCCGTTGCGCTTCTTGACCCCATCATCATGTTGAACCTCATTCGAAGAGGCTGTGGAATGCACAAATTCTTTGTACGAGTCTTCTATGTTCTGTAAAGTTGTAATCAAATCTTCTTTCTCCCCCGATGAGGATACCATATATTGTCATATAACATGACGTTATCCACTAATATCCAGTATTTCTGTATGTCATGATAAGCATTGTAAGTCGAGAGGAACACTACTGCCTCTTCCAGCTCTATATCTCTTCTGACCTCCAACGAATTGTCTCGGAGGCGGCAGTTGGCTTTCGTCCTGAAACTTCCAACGCCCATCATCGATCTGCGGTGTAGACTGCGTTGGAGTCCTTCCGGGGCTTGCAGATCCTCCATTCGACAGAGTATACATACTTGGATCTAGATTTGGACGACCTGTTGGTTGAGAGTGTGAGGACGGTCTACTTGGTGGTGGACTTGGAGCAGAAGCTGGCGGTGGAGGAGGCGCTGCTGGTGGAGACGATGGAGGAGGAGGAGGAGGTGCTGGTGGTGGAGCCGTTGACGGCGACAGTCTCTGCGTACTAAACGCATTCCGGGCCGCCTGCATAGCAACCGAGTTTTGCAATCCATGCATAGGGGCAGATGGGCTGAGAGCAGGAGCAGGAGCAGAAGGCGGGGGTGGTGGCGTTGATCGTGAAGGAGGTAGTAGAGGTGCTGCGGAGCGTGGCGGACTGGATGACAGCGGTGGTGCAGGAGGAGCAGGAGGTGGCGGAGGTGGTGTAGGCGGCTGAAATCCAGAAGATGGTTTTCTTGAAGTCACTGGTGGTGGAGGAGGCTTACTCACAGGCACCGGCACCAATGACGACGGTCTCGGCGAAGGCTTTGGTGGAGGTCTTCTGAGCTTTGCTACTAGTGGATTCGAGAAGGGCGGAGAAGTTTCGATGGATTGAGGAGTTGGACGAAGGCCATTCACCTTAGGTATGGATGGTGCTGAACCACCAGGTGGAGCTGGAGGGGCCGGTGCAATTCCAGGTGGTGGTCTTGGAGCTGAAGAGCGGTTTGTTTCTGGATCAGAGCTGTACGAGATATCCCCGCCCGCTCCAGTGTCAATACCACCACCTCTTTTTTTGAGTTTGGGCATGCCCCCAGCGAAAAGGCCTCCCAATTGAGGAGCCGAGCCCATGCCCACTGATTCGCCTCCACTACCTCCTCCAGTGTCACTGTTGCTCCGAACCCTGTTCACTCCACCGACTGGGGATGGAGGAGCCAAGCTGCTCGGTGCTTTCATGCCAGGTATTGGCGGTGCTCCAGCAACAGGCGGGCCGGAGTCCGACTTTTTATTTATTATTGGAGCTGATCGATCATTGGTAACAGCTTTCTTGAGTGGTCTTCCTTTTGAGATATCTGATAGTAAGGCTCCCTACCGCGACACTTAGCAACGAGAACACCAAGTGTAATTTACACACAAAAAGACAGGCAAAGCACTTGGGAGTGAAGCGACATACTCTGTCTTTGGCAGCAGCTTTAGGTGGTCTAGTTGGGAGGCTCCCTGGGCCTGGTACTCCACCGGGAGGTGGAGGGGGAGGGGGAGGCGGCGGACCCCCTACTGTGCCAATTCCAGGCATGGGCGGAGGAGGAGGTGGTGGAGGCGGCGGACCAGGCATGATGAGGTTGTGATGGAGTGTTGGAGGCAAAAGTTACTCAAAAATTAATGTGGTATACACATTTTAGTAGACATATTGAACCTGCAACTCAGTTTAACCGGACCTGGTGCTTAATGATAAGGAGTGTTAAGTAAACATTGAAATGGTTTGCACTGTTGGACTCAGGCAGCGTTTTGTGACACCCCACAAACTGTGTCATTTTGACTACGTAAAAGTTAAGTACAGTGGTACACGAAATTCTGGGGAAGAACAAACAATTCTGGGGAATTTGTATTTTCCTCAGGAACTTTTACAACTCCACCAATATAAGATCAAATTTTTTTAAATTGATAATTAATGATTCTTCATGATACACATAATCTATATACTTAATTTTATTTGATTTTATATCATTTTGCGTATATTGCAGAAGTGCACAAATATGTGTCAAGCTTAGTTTTTTGGCCGATAATTTTTGGTGTGTCTGTGGAAAAAATCTTGGGCAGAATGTTACCAAGAATTTCTTAGAATTTTGTGTATCACTGTATGCACTTTTAGCCTCTCCACTATGTAGTTTCTATAAGTACAACCAGCTGTCTTAGCTTGTAAGCCTACTCCGTGTGGACACCAAACATCTTGCATGGTTACGTTCCTATCACACCTCTCCGGAGTCCGGACGACTTCATATATCCAGTACGGTTTGCTTCAGTTGCAAGGCTTGCAAGTGTCCCAAGTCATGCATCAGAGAAGGCATGGTGCTGAACATAACTCTATTCTGCATGTCCCAAATGCTAGCATCAGGGCAAGTTCAGACCATAAATTGAACCGTAGAGGCAGGGCAAAAGCAGGACAAAGGCAGAGCAGACCATGTAGACTAGGGGAGAACTCCAGAAGATTCATGGAGTCGGCAGCAGCTTTAGCTACCAAACCAACGTCGGAGAGCGCAATACGAACAAAGACCATGTAAGAGAGAAAGGGCTAGGAAAGCATTCCAGGATCCAACCAGGACATGTACCCTCTTTGAACCTCTCTGGAAGAATGCAGCGGAGTGAGACATGGGACCTTGTATGTATGATTTCGTAGTGTCATCCCAGGTGATTTGCTGTCCCAACAACTAACCACATCTCCATCACATTTGATTATGCATCCTTAGTTGTGACCCTGCTTTTTCAGAGTAGTGCTCAGCCACTCTAGCCCTTCGTACAGACCATCACCAGTAGTCGCAATCGTGGATTGAATATACTATAATAGATGTCAGCGACGAATCTTCATGGGCTGGGAGGCCGGGACATCTTACCCATGCACGTTGGGTGAGTGAGTGTAGACCAAGCTTGTCAGTGATTTCCGCAGCATTCATCGCATTCTGCAAAGCATGTTAGCATCAAGCGCAAGGACTGTGTAAGGACCAGCCGTACGGGAAGATCCTGTTTGTTGGCAAAGATGAGTAGAAGAGCATCTCGCAGTTCATCCTCGTTCAACATTCTTTGCAGCTCCTCCCTGGCTTCAACAACACGATCTCGATCGTTGCTGTCAACCACGAAAATGATACCTTGAGTATTTTGGAAGTAATGCCTCCACAAAGGTCGAATTTTATCTTGTCCACCCACGTCCCACACAGTGAACTGGATGTTCTTGTATTCCACTGTCTCTACATTGAAGCCAATTGTGGGAATCGTGGTGACAATTTCTCCAAGTCTGCTAAAAGTAAGCAACGGCCGCAAACCACGATCAGAATAACAAGCCCCACTTCAACTTATAGAGAATGGTGGTCTTTCCAGCAGCATCAAGACCAACCATAAGAATTCGCATCTCCTTCTTCCCCAGAAACTTGTCGAACAACTTCGAAATCATGAGACCCATGATGGCTGTGTCTTGAGGAAGGAGGGCTTAGTGAAAGTCCTACGTGCACCTAAGCATGTTAGTGAATGGCAGGCGGAAGCACTTTAACTGCTTGAATGTGAATGGTCCCAACGGCAATTGAACAAATGATGCCTGGAGCAAGGATGTGGCGGGGAAAGGATGACAGGTTGCCACAACGGATTTGCGGGTAGTGGGAGCGCAAGGGCTGAAGGAAGCAAGACTTACAGCAGAGCACAGGTTCGTCAGCGTGCAAATCAACGATCAGGAGGAATGATGATGTCTTGGTTGCTGCTTTCAAATTGGGGTGCGATTTTTGTTTGGGTCAAGTCGGATGCTCACAGGCAGGGTGCAATTCTTATCACGATGCGCTAAACCACCTTGGCTCAGCCGTGAACCGTGAAAGGTCAATTTCACAGCACTTCAATTGTTATTCACAGTAGTTATCTCAAGAACGACGTGTCATTTCCATAAGCAACACCAGGTGGTCTTCCTGGTTTTATCTGCACCTGAGTATATAGCTGCCTAATAGAGAGTGCTAAAAGTCGGTCTTTACACCTCTTCAAAAGAAGAATGATCATTCGGAACCAGGCAACTGGATATTCAGAGGACAGATCTTCTGAAACCACCTCATCATGGCAGAGCAGAAGCTCATTAGAAGTGTTCCTTATCGTGGAATGGCAGTTGCTAGTGTGATATGCGATGTGCTCCACTACACTTCCTAAGACATGTCATTATATATTACATGATCCTACTTTTTGTCCTTGAGTCTGCCAGGTATACCTTGTTTCACCTTCCGTATTTGCTCTGTTTGCTTCCAATATCCTCTCAACATCAGACGTTCTTCTTTGACTGCAGAAAGTGAACAGCCTCCTTCGCTCTCGACAGAGCGAGTCCAAAATCCTCAAATGAAAACCATTACCCTGACACATAAAGCTTTTGGGGGGCACTGCGTTATCAGCACTCAGAGTCTTCCCTTCCCAGACCATAACTGGGTGGCAAAGGAAACCCATCAAAGTGTAGGGTTTGTGACTGTTGCTGCATGGCTTGGTAATGCGAAAAGGCGTGATCTATTAAGCAACGAGAGACAGAATTGCTGCGTAGACTGGAGCTGTTATGGAGAGATCGTTAAACAATCAGATAATATCCTAACAATGATGCTAAGTGTTGAGTTAGTCCGAAAGCAGACTAGTGGCTGAGTCAGCTGTAAAGTTCCCACATTTACGATATCGATTTGTAAATTCTGACCGCAGCCTAACCACCAGCACGCGCGAAATCCTCACCATAAGAATCTCATCCATTCTTCTGGAAGACTGTCTTCACCATGTCGAAAATCACAGTCGGTCAGTCCAGGCTCGGGGTCGTATCCGGACACTGTTGCTAACAAACAGAAAAACAGCCGGAGTGCGCCAAAACGTGCAACAACTTCTCGACTACTCTCTGAACGAGAAGAAGCGAAACTTCCTCGAGACGGTCGAACTCCAGATCGGCCTGAAGAACTATGACCCCCAGCGCGACAAGCGGTTCTCTGGCACCGTCAAGTTACCCACCGTGCCCCGACCCAACATGGCTCTCTGGTCTGTCCTCAGCCCCCCCCTCTTCTGCCAGCCCCTCCCCTCCCCCAAAAACCCCGGCAACAAGAAACAAGAATTAACCCAGATACCCCACAGCATCCTAGGCGACCAGCACGACATCGACCGGGCCAAGCACCACGGCGTGGACGCCATGTCGGCCGACGACCTGAAGAAGCTCAACAAGAACAAGAAGCTGGTCAAGAAGCTGGCGCGCAAGTACGACGCCTTCCTCGCCTCCGACACCCTCATGCGCCAGATCCCCCGCCTCCTCGGCCCCGGCCTCTCCAAGGCCGGCAAGTTCCCCACCCCCATCACCCACGCCGAGGATCTCAGCGTCAAGATGACCGAGGTCAAGAGCACCATCAAGTTCCAGCTCAAGAAGGTCCTGTGTCTGGGAGTGGCCGTCGGCAATGTCGGCATGAGCGAGGATGAGCTCATCAGCAATATCATGTTGGCCATCAACTATCTGGTCAGTCTGTTGAAGAAGGGCTGGCAGAATGTGGGCAGCTTGACCATCAAGGCCAGTATGAGTCCGCCCAAGAGGTTGTACTAGGTGCTTCTCATTGGATGAGGCAAGACTTGAGCTACGATTCAATGCACGCAATCGGCACTTGGAGGAGCTCAGCCTGCGTCCCATTGACGAGATAGAACTTCGAAGACGAAGCTGCTAGACTAAAAATCTTACAGGCAGATCGAGCTCTATTCAGCTAGTGAACTTGATCTGGGCATGACCATAAAAATCCACGTTGAGCTTCAGCCTACCTGCAACTCCCGGGACCTCATTTCCCGTAAAACTGTGTTGACACTTGCACATTGTTCCCGCAACGCCAGACAGCATGATAGATGACCCCTCCACCGGTATCAACAGTGCACAAACAGCTTTTACTCTGACGTTAATCTTACCACTCTGAAACTCAGGTCCCAAGTGCCCCAACCAAGCCTACCCTTAATTATAACCCTGATGACTCACTCCATCCCCTCCAACAACTCGGTCTTGTCGAGGATCATGCCCCTCCTGGCACAAAACTCCCTAAGGGCGTCCCAATCCTCGCCCCTCTCCTCGCCCCTCCTCCACTTTTCCCGAAACCCCCACGCCAAGGCCAGGCGATCAAACGCCGCCCTCTCCTCCTCCCGCAACCAGCGCTCCCGCAACCTCATGCCGGGTCTCCAGACCACCCGTTCCATCTGATCGTTACTCGTCGTCACCGCCACAAAGCCCATGGTGGCGGTGGTGCCGACGTAGGCCATGATGCCGGCGGCGGTCAGCCAGGTGGCGAGGGTGGGGTCGTAGGTGTTTTGCCAGTGGTACGCGACGTAGGTGGATATGGTGTAGGCGCAGAAGGGGGTCAGGGTGAGGAAGAGGAAGGGCAGGGAGGCGCGGCGGAGGACCTTGTGCCGACGGAAAGAAGCGGTCGCGACGGTGGTCTCGATGATGGAGAGGGCGAGCGGCAGCGATTTGACGGCGATGGCGGAGCTTAGGGCGGTGGAGGCAAGGTCAGACGGGATGGCGTTTTTGGGGCTGTGCGGGGAGGAGCGGGTGTAGGTTATGTTTTGTGCAGAGTCTGTCAAGGAGGTGGTGGAGGCGACTGGTTTTGGTAATCTTAAGGATCTTGGTGCGTGAGGTATGGGTTTGTGGGCGTAAAGATGGAAGATTTCGGGCAGGTATTCCGGCTTGCCGAGTAGGACTTGCATATGGACGTAGACTTGTAGCATGGGAGGTGAGATGTAGATCTTGGGGTCGCGGAGGATGTTGTAAAGATTTTTGGCTAGGGTATTTGATGCTTGCTGTCTGAAAGAGATGGACATCTGAAGTAGTGTTTTCACGCCTTGCTTGGCTGATTCTTCCAGGCCGAGTATGGATGAGGTTGACGTGACCGTTGCTTTTACCTCTCCGGCCCTTCTCGCAGACGCCTCGGCGTCCCCATAGATGAGAAGCTCGACAAGTTGTCGACTAGTCTCCAACAGTTCGAGGACGTCCAGCGTATCCGGGATTGTGGTTGACGAGCATATACGCTTGCTGTCCGATATCAATTGGTCGATTGCTTTTGCGGGATCCGAGAGATCTGGTTCTGGAAAGCGTTTCGGCTGTATCTCTGATGGAGGCTTCGCTGTGGGGTCCGAGGGAGTCAATGCCACTTGTGAAGCAGTGGCCTGTGAACGGTATTGCTGCAGCCATTTACTCCGTTTCTTGCCATTCAATGGGATATTCCTTGAGCTCGACAGGGCCCTCTCCTTCGCGAAGATGCTTGTGGACAGTGGTACTGTTCGCAGTGGAGACCGCCGAGTTGCTCGCCAACATGATCGACACACGAGGTTCGACTGGCATGCTAAGTGCGGGTTCATTGTCGGTCAGGGGCCGGGATGGAGGTGGTAGCTCCGCATGCAGTCAATAACTTGTACCTGAAGATCTACCACTGCCTTGAAGTACGAGTACGACTTGGAGCTCAACCAAGCTTGATTGGCGCTATTTCGATGCCAAGCAAACTCCGCAGTCAAGCTGAAGTTCAAACTTGAACGTCGTCACGTTGCACATTCGGGATGGAAAGTCGAAACCATAGAAGTGCAACAAGAGCTCATTGATGGCAAGTAATTGAGGCTCGCTCTGCTAACTCCAGTATTTATCATGCTGCTATGTTCGATTGAAGCGCCGAAGAGCTGTAGGATGGTCAAGGATTGAAGAGTAAAGTATTTGCATGGGCAGCCCATCACCACATCAGAGGATTTCAGAGGCATTACTGAGTACTGAGCGATCATTTGCGTTTCAAGCGAACATAGCAGCATGATAAATACTGGAGTTAGCAGAGCGAGCCTCAATTACTTGCCATCAATGAGCTCTTGTTGCACTT
>QQTW01001557.1_pt1 | contig 16144 bp, 17 predicted proteins | sample 1904831 | NCBI WGS metagenome assembly QQTW01 (sample SAMN09435610, study PRJNA476489) | Subsurface metagenome, whole genome shotgun sequencing project. | reverse complement strand
ATTCTTTTTTCTCTCTCCCGCACGGTGTATACATATGTAACAAGAGCTGCATATACCAAATCAATACATAAGCCACCAGCAAGCAATCCGAATAGCCAACACAGATCAGAAGTCTCCTGCCAAGATATTCCATTGGCTCACATAGGTCCGACATCTTGTGTTGATCACGTATCAGGCCTGTCTTTGTGGTTGCTGCTGAGCTCGCAGGTCAACATTCACTCGTCCCGCCACACTCAGGTCAAGCTACAACGCAAAGAGAACAGCAGACTAGTCAGCCAACATGAGTTTCTCGCAGTAATCGAATCAAGATCAACGCTGTCATATCATAAACATCTGACTTTGGCCCACAACGGCGGCTCCTAGCGAACGCTGGTGCTGAAGGTAAATAAACGATATGGACATAGGCTAGGAACGTAAACGAAAAAAGGCATGCTTATCAAGAAATGATTTATTAGAATACATGCTTGATATTCCAAGCACGAAGCATATCAATATCAAGGGGGCGATGCTGGAACACGCAGAATCCGGACTGAACTGGAACGTCCCAAGGCAGAAGACAACCATACCCCACTAAGCTAGAGCCAACAATTACTGCAACAGTCAGTCTTCTGATTTAACACCGCAATACTTTGTCGCACAGTTCACACCGAACAATGTCAGTCAAGGACCATCGAAGGGCACCGCCAGCTAATGGGCACCGCCACTTGATGGGATGTCATCAAACTAGCGCCTCTTAGTCAGCGCTTCGCTGTTTGCGACTCCGACGATACCAAGTAGGAGAGATGAGTGCAAAGTATGTCATAACTCAAGATCATGTATACTCTATTCAGTCAGATGCTATCTCCAAAAGCACGCCAGGTATCGTCCACAAGATCTCGTAAGCTCCCAAACACCACTCCCTCCCTTGATTGTCCGCGCCATAGCATGGTCTTTCCGTCCGTCCCGTTAGAGAAAAATGCTCACATCATAACACAACCATCCTTATCCTTCCGCGCCGTATCTACATCCAAAGCCGACCCGCCAACACCCGCACTCCTCCTCCTGGTGACGCTAGGGCTTATTACGCCAGGCCCACTCATATGGACGTTGACTCCAGGGACTCGTACTTGAGGCCCTCGCACCTGAGGCCCTCGCACCCCAGATACTCTGACCCCACTACTCCTCCGCTGCCCTGCCATATGACGTAAGGATGGGTCCCCGCCCTGTCCTGCAGCGTTCCACTGCCCGGACATATGACGTAGGGATGGGTCCCCGCCCTGGACTGCGGCGTTCTGGCTGTATGCACTCATCTGTCTTCCTTGCATTTGACTCGGTCTTCCAGGGTCAGGCAAGGCCTGCGGATGGGCGGGATGGTTTGGCGGTGGGTGGTATGCACGTCCCTGGGCCGCCTGCTCGTAGCTCGGAGGCGGCCCATCTTCATTCGAACCCCGCGTCAATACCGTACCCCTGGGTGGTATGAGAGGGCGGATCTCTTGGCCACGTCCGCGGCCGCGTTGGTTGGACGGCTCTTCGGAAATCAGTAAGGCCTGAGAAAGATCCTCTTCACGAAGGCGAGCAGCGGTTTCGCGGCGATGACGGTCTTCCTCCTCTTCCTGGAGCTGAAGAGCAAGAGCTAGGTCGTGATCTTCTTGTTCCGTGGCAGGTGATGTTGGAAGCACGGTTGTTTGATCCAGTCGGGGCTCGCTATTGCCTACAGATGGAGGTGAGGTAGTAGAACTGATTTTGGATTTGCGTGTGGTGTTACGGCTTCCGTGAACTGTCGTCCATCCTTCAGCTTCAGCCACCATGCTACTTCTCTGAGGCTGTGTGTCCCCAGCAGTGTTGCCAACAGGTCTGAAGTCTCCTGCAAAGAACTCGCATCCCTCCCCACTGACGTCCACCAGACTTTCCCACACCACCTCCTCATGACCTGCATAGCCCATATCGGTCACCAGTGTGAGGAGCTGACCCGACTGTGGATGTTTGTAAAGAGTGCTGAAATGATCATTGCGGAACAGGATGGCGATTGACCCTGGGTACATCGCTTCCGTAATAATTCTCAATCCAAAGTCGCTGAGTTGAGTGGCAGAAGATGATAGAAATGACTTTATACTGTATATGTCACCAAGGAGGTTTTGCTCCTCAGAGTTCAAGACCTCTCTGCTTAGCTTCTCCTCAAGCTCTTCTTCTCGAAACAAGAGGTTTTGTGCATCTTCATAGGTCTTCGCTGATCGTTCGAGCGTTTTGTAGGCTGGGTGGCTTCTAGGGACCAGCCACCCATGAATTAAGGGGATGTTAAATGTGCTATACAGACGCATCTCCCGAGTTTCTTCAAATGCTCCAGGCTTTCGATCCTCATTTATACTAGCTGGTAGGTCCAGTAGAGAAGCGTCCATGATGTTAGGCACTGGGTTTCGTGAAGCTACGAAACGTGGGTTGACGTTCATTCCAGTGTGCAGCGTGACGAGAAAGCTATAGAGATCACTAACATCCGGAAGCTCTTGTGCCGCGCCCCCTCGTCGGCCAGACATAAGCTCATCGAACACCGCGTCAAGCAACAGTCCTAAGCTGACCTGCTCACGAACCCTCAGAGTCTCAACCAGAGCGGTCGTAGTGTCCGCCGGAGTTGATAACACAAGAGCGTTTACCAGTGCCAGCAAAGGACATGGACCGTTTGCGTTCTGAATCAGTATGGGAGACCTTCGCGGATTGGTCGTCGATGATGCATCATGCCAGTTTATCTGCTTGATTTGATATGTTTCGCTTCTTTGCCGCTTGGTCTTACTCTGTGGCGTCTCAAAGTCAGAGCGTGATTGGCTAGAACTAGGTATGGGAATTGTCAATTGTGGTAACGGATTGTTTTCAACGGGCCGTCTCTGGCCTTCCTGAGATATTCGAGGCGGCAGCGCTGGTGTCGAATCCTCTTTTGGCTGCTCTAGTATGGAAGGCTGCTCTTCATCGTACTCCACTAGACGCTGGGAGTTCCCATTCTCGCGGTTCTGTGATTGGCCTTCCAGACCAAATGGCAATGAGACTCCATACGCTGTTTGCTCATCCCTCAACCTATTTTTCTCTCCAGCATGCCACTCTTCCTCTGCTTTCATTTCCCTTTCTGCTCTTTCGGCCCTTTCAGCAGCAGCTGCGGCTTGCTCGAGTCTAACTTGTCTTTCTTTTGCTTCCCAAGCTTGTTGCTCTTCCCATGTACATTGAATTGGCTGTGAGTCCAGATTGTTGCCAACCTTGGGTAGGCCATGGTTTCGGGATGTATCTGCGTCGAGTGCAGAGATGTCCATGCCAGGATTCCATCCAACAGAGGCAGTGGTACGATGTGTGAGATAACCTTGGGCAGAAGTGGTCGATTCTAGCCCCTGAGTGGATGTCATAAGAGGACGTGGGGATGGTATCAGGGGCGTTTGATACATTGTAGGAGAACTTTTAGATATCCTATGTGGCGGATCTCCCTGAGGGCTGCCGGGTGGTGAGGATGGGTTTGTGTTTTGTAGAGTACGAGGTTCTTCGTTCCGGTATGCCGCACTCAGATCTGCATTCGATGGACGGAAGGATGGAGAGAACTCAGAGACAGGCCGATCCGTGATGGACAGATTGGCAGTCATATTGACCGGGCCATCATCTATATAAGGTACAACCATTAGCTGACAATGACCACGACGTATCTACAGACTAGTCTAGACATCAACCCACCCCATTCCTGCTCATGCGGCTGAGATGCTAGTCGTGATTCGGGTGGTGGTGGTAGCGGCTTTTCCATGTCACGCCAAACGTCGACGCTACTCTCTTCTTCCCCATTAATATGCTGCCTCATGCTTGTACCCGTCGATTGCGTTCGAAGGAATGGATTAGTGGTGTGGCACCCTTGAGATAAACCTAGCGGTTGCTTTTGCTCGACAACGGCTGCCGGCAACTCCGCTTGTACTCTGCCTTTTGATCCACCTTTTTCCCCTGGGGCCCCGACACGTAGTGAGAAAGGCAAAGCTTCATTTTCCTTGATTTTCTGTATCTTTTGTCCCTCTCGACCGGCTTTGAGCGGAGAGGGAAGATCGTCGTATGCTTGTTGCTTCTCCACGATCTCATCACTCCAGGAGCCCCTCATATCAGGCTGATATTCTGCAGGGTTTGGTGACCGTGGAAGAGAGCCTGTCTCCACGCTCGAGGGCTGGACCACTGTATAAGGCTGATCATCAAAAGTCGCACGACCTTCCGTTGACTTGACGCCTGTAGGCACAGGTTTCCGTATGACCATGATTGTTGTAGAATGGTTCTTGGAAGAGGAGCCCCAAGCTCGCCGAGTAGCCTAGAGACGATGAAGCCCTGAGACGATGAAGCCCTAACCATGAAGCATCACACAGTTGATTGACCCATATCTCCGACTAATTCTTGGTATTATAGCAAGCGTATCGATACAGGGCGGGTAGCAGAGAGTCAAGTATAAATATGACAGACCTCACCGAGGTCGATGAACATCAGACTATGATTCTGAGAAGTTGAGAATGAGAGTCGATCTGGCGGCACTGGGGTAATTCAGCTCTGTACAGCCCTCGAGCGCGATTGCGCGTCTAAACATTACACGGCGAATTCAAGGTTCCTCCGCAATCGATATGACATAGAAGCTAACCTTAACTGCTAAGTGTGCCGCTTCTATCTCGAGGCGCACTAACGTGATATGGTATGACCCACGCTAAGCCGAATAAAGTTATTCGGACCATCTCGCGAACATTGAAGAATCTCTCTTATGTCTAGGAAGAGGATTTCAGCAGGTTTTCTCGATAAAGCTGTTGCAACGAACTTGTACTGCGCGGAGCAGCCTCCGCTACAGTGTCTATTATCTCAAAACTGAGAAGCGCTCCTGCGCCACGCTTGGCCGAGATAACCCTTGCGGCTCAAAGTAAGCTTTTCCGCGAGTAACTAAGCTCTCTTCCAGCAACATAGCAGGCAGGGTCGGCTGCAATGGTCATGCACTGCTCTATACAACCCAACGCATATGTCGCCTTGCGACTGCCTTCGGAGACACTGAAAGTACTGAAGATAGTGCCAAATACGTATGTGATATAGCGTGGAGTGAGCACCCGGAACTCTCTTATACCCCTTCCTTTCTCATATACTTACGACGACGTTGTAGAATAGTTTCAATTGGTAAATATGGCTCTTTTCCAACAAACCAGATCCTCGGCCGGCCATATAACCTTACCTTTGAAATACTTGATAAGGAGGAAAGCCAAACTCAGGGTGAGCTCCGGATTGTATCGGCAACAGAGTTGAATCGAGAAGCTCTTGATGAGGATAATCTCACACCTGCTGAATTATCTACGCTGCAAATGAGTGTGGACGGCCAAAATGGTCAAAATGGTATGGAATACGAACTCGCAGAGAAAACCACAGGAAACCCTGTTCGCTCGAATCGGGAGACCACTGACGACCCTACTCGGCAACGTATGTCAATGGACGAGATTGAAGCTCTGAAAAAGGAGGGAACGGGCGCTGGCAGAGACCTCATTACGAGAATCCTGGTTTCCCACTCAGCATTGGATCAAAAAACAGCCTTTTCATTAGCAAAATACACGCTACGGAAGACTAGAAAATACCTGCGCAGATTCACAGTGCTCCCGCTGGATGTGCCTCTATTGGCAAACTGGATCATGTCTGAGAAAGAGCCTCAGAAGATATTGGAGTTGAGGGAAGAGATGCTGGCATTGGTTGGGAGCTGGGCGAACGTGCACTACAGCTGCGATCATGCTCCTTTTGGTAGTGGTGTCGATAGGCTCCGGGATGCCGGCGAAGGCAGATTGCTAGTTGTAGACGAGACGGGCGGTCTGATTGTGGCAGCTTTGGCTGAAAGAATGGGGATATTATATCCTGCCGAAGAAGAGGAAGAAGAGGAACAACCAGAAAAGGATTCTCAGCCTACGAGAGACGAGACGGATTTGAATGTGGATGGCTCTGAGACCGCAACGGAGCCATTCGAGACCATATTGCAACAGCGCCATAGAGCTCCAACAACCACGCCAGCCAAAAACAACACCCTTACCCTGATTCATTCCAATGCACAACCAAATATGTCTCTCCTCAACTACTTTCTCTACGATTCCGCCAACCCGTCGCCTACGCATCCACTATACCGACACTTCAAGACCCTTTCCTGGCTTCAGTTGCTGTACCCCGACGAAGACATAGGGTATACCGAACCCGAATTCGTCGAGAGGGAAGTTCTTATGACATGGAAAAGCGGCAAAAAAGGGACATATCACCGCAAACGACGACGATGGGAACGAATAAAGTCTATAGTGGATGAAACACGCGCCGGCGGCTTCGAGGGGCTGGTGGTTGCATCGGTGATGAGTTCGATTGCTATCTTGCAAAACACGGTCCACTTGCTTCGTGGCGGTGCGCAGATCGTCGTCTACTCTCCCACCATCGAGCCTCTTGCGGAGCTCGCGGACTGTTATTCCACGGCCAGGCGTACTGCTTTCATCACCGATCCACCTGACCTCTCTGACATGCCCACCGAAGACTTCCCACTCGATCCCACCCTTCTGCTAGGGCCAACTATACAGACGGCTAGGGTGAGGGATTGGCAAGTGCTGCCTGGAAGAACACACCCGCTCATGACGGGACGTGGGGGGTCTGAGGGTTATTTGTTTACCGCAACTCGAGTACTACCAGCCGAGGGGAAGGTTGAGGCGAGGGGCAAGTTCAAGAGGAGGAAGGTTGACAAGGCGATCGTTGCCGATAATTCGATGGAGGATAGTTCTTGAGAAAATCATAACAAGCGTTGCAAGAGCAACTCAATTCCAAAGTTACCACCAGCGTAGAATTTGTCGACCATATGAGCGCATCAAGCACGTTCACTTTGCTGGTCCATATTCTCATGAGGTTTAAGAGTTATATCAAGTACGAAAGACAAAAGCTCATAAAGATTTGCCCATGAACTTCCTCTTTGTGAAGCTCAGCCACCACTATAAGTCATGGTTAGTCTTGTCCGCAGCGAGTAAATTGATTACACATGCGTACCTTTGATGGAGTATTTCCCCCTGCATACACCCGTGCCAACAACCGTATCGCCAACTCCTGCCGTACCTGGGAGATGTACCTACAATCGTGTGGGCCTTAATGCCTCTAGAACTCAACGTAGGAGAACTTACTGTCTCAAAATCTCAGCATCCTGCCTATCCCTCGGCGCCTCGAACGCCTGATTCAACGGAAAACTCGCATCCCCCGGTATAGCAAACTGATCCAACGCCGCATTCATAAGAGCCTAAAACGCCCCGCCGCACCCAACATCAGCATCTTCCAAACATCCCATCACCACAAACCCTCTCAGTCCTATCCCAACCACCGCAAAGCAAAACCCACCTTCTCAGCCTCTCTCATCCCCATCCCTCCCCTTATCTTCCCCAAACAATCGCTCACAAACAAAATCCCATAAATCAGCAACCGATCCGCCGGCCCCTTGATCTCGAAATTTCGGAAAAACGTATTGGCGCGGAAGAGACTTAGGACTTCGTCGAGGGGATCGTAGGATTCGCTGTCCGGGTCGATGGCCAGGTCGGATGTGCCGGCGGGGAGGGGGGGGGAGGGTGTATGCTGGGCCGCGGGTTCGGGTTCGGAGGGGGAGGAGGGCGAGGTTACCTGTATTGGTGATGAGAGGAGCTGTTAGTGGAGAGTGGGAGACGAATGTGATTTCGGATGGAGGAGGGATGGGATTGGGTGGGAGGGTACCGATTACGCGGACGTCTTGGTCTTGGAGGAAGATGGAGTGGTAGGCCTGAGAAGGTCAGTGAATCATCGCTTGATCGGTTGCATGGAGGGCTTCTTTGATTTTGTACCGGCATGGTGATACTTGTTGCGGAGGTGCTTGTGTGCGGCTCTGGAGTTGGTATCGGCAGGGGTTATATCAAAGTCGTAGGGCTGCACTAAGCTGCTTAGCGGCGGGGGGAACCGACCGCGATCAACTCTCGCGTTCGCGATGCAAACTCGCGAAGCGAAGCGAAGTCAAGTAGGGCTGCGTTTTACGTATAGAGGATAAAATATGTCTTGAGCTGCTTCTATGTTATTCAGAACGGGGAGTCTCGTTATCTGACAATTGATTCCCTCCGTCTTCCTTGTTGCCCGCAGATCGATAACCGTTCAATTATTGGGTCCTTACCTGCCGGACTATAGCACTTAATACTAAAACAATCTTTGACGACCACTCTGATCAACCTGAAAAGGCCTTGGTTCTAATCCCCTTGTACTTGTCAAGTATGTCGGACTTCGAGGATGAAATGGATGTGGATGCGCCGCCGGTCCAAGGATCCATAACTTTCAGCTCGGACAACACAAACGCGAAGGGCAAGAGAACGGCAGCCAACCTCCCAGTGGAGGCGGAGGACAGTCTCCCATGGTCATACTACTCAAGTCATTAACCTAAGACGTCAGAGCTGATTTCGGCCGCAGGGTAGAGAAATACCGACCAGATACTCTGGAGGACGTCTCAGGTCACCAGGATATACTAGCTACAATAAACAAGTTCATCGACTCAAATGTCAGTATACGCCCAACCTCTACATGATAAGGCACAAAGCTGACAGCTGCCAGCGACTACCACATCTGCTTCTCTATGGGCCACCAGGAACAGGGAAGACGTCCACAATCTTAGCATTAGCAAGACGAATTTACGGGAACAAGAACATGCGGCAGATGGTACTCGAGCTCAATGCAAGCGACGATAGAGGCATTGATGTGGTTCGGGAACAGATCAAGACATTCGCGAGTATGAATTTTTTCTCTTCGTCCCATGAAGGCCTTGTACTGTACGCCCGTGTCTGTATTGCAAAGCTGACCGCTGTGCTCCTCCAAGGCACGAAACAAATCTTCTCAGCAGCTCCTAAGCAAGGGGACTTTCAAGCCTTGGGCAGCTACAAACTTATTATCCTCGATGAAGCGGACGCCATGACAGCGACAGCACAGATGGCGCTTCGCCGGATTATGGAGAAGTATACCGCCAACACACGCTTCTGCATCATCGCGAACTATACACATAAACTTTCACCTGCACTGTTATCGAGGTGTACAAGATTCAGATTTAGTCCATTGAAAGAGGTGGACATAAGAGTTCTGATCGACCGGGTGATTGAGGAAGAGAACGTTAGCATAGAAGAGGAGGCCGTGCAGAGCTTGGTACGGCTGAGTAAAGGGGACATGCGAAGAGCTCTTAATGTCCTCCAGGCGTGTCACGCAAGCAGTATGTTTTCGGACTTAGCTCTGTCAGCCAATGAACCACGCTGATAGGCTCAGGTACACCACTCCATAGCAAAGGACAGCCAAAACCAGATATCTCCACTGTGAAGCGTGACCTCATTACCAACGAAACCATTTACGATTGCATAGCCGCTCCGCACCCCGCAGACATCCAGATCATCCTCGACACCGTCCTCTCAACCAGCGACGTAACGTCTTGCCTGAACACCATTAACACACTGAAAGCAAATAAGGGTCTGGCTTTGGCGGACATCTTGACCGCCTTGGGAGAGGAGCTCGCCAAGTTAGAAGTCCCCGCGCAGACTAGGGTAACGTGGCTAGAGGGATTGGCAGAGGTCGAGTATCGGTTGAGTGGCGGAGGCGGTGAGACGGTCCAGACGGGTGGTGTTGTTGGGGTAGTGAGGACCGGTGTTGATCTGATGGAACATGGCGGTATACGATGACAATTTTCTGGAGGACGCCGCATGACAGGAGTATGCCTATGAATCTATGTTGTGGAACCAGCGCTCACAGTACTTCATTGGCAAACGGATCGGCAACCGTTATGCACAGATTTCAAACACACAAGGTCCAGGGCTGTATATCAGCTACATTCATCAGGTGTGCTCGCCTACGCCTTGGGACTGGGAATGAAGACAGACCCAAGATCGATAGGTCAGAGGGAACCGGCACGGTCCTGTGACTGATGAAAGAGCTCTCGCTCACGCAGACCGTAAATCCACCGCTTCCCCACCGCGGCAGACGGCACCTCTGTTGGCTTTCGGCTCTCGTCATGTACGGTGAATACGTCAGCCTCTGACATCGACAGTATCCACCATCCCACCAGCACAGTGGAGCCGGCGTACTTCAGGGCTGCTAACTATGCGCTTGGAAGCATCTCGCGCCAGCGTGGTACCATGATGTGCCTGAACGATGTGCATGCATTTGTGGCGGATTGGGGAGAATATGTGGCTCTCGACATCATTAATTACAAGCGATCTGATGGACAAGTTGTCCGACTACAAGACCCGGAGAGCAGTAACATTTGTTGTGATATCGAGTTGTCCTCTAATGGCTTTGTCAACAACGACATCATTTCGTTGGAATGACTCTCCAAGATGTGACGAACGCTGCTTTGCATGCGTGTGCCGCCGGGTGCCCTGATAGAAGTCACATTTGTACCTACCTTCACCGTACTAGAAATGAAACAACAGGTTACCACTCCGTTGCAGCGTGCTTTTACAATCATGTCTCTCAGTCCCCAAAATCCGAAGCTACTCTCAACTTGTCCCTCTCTCCATATGTGGTTGTGGCCTACCCAATCTGTTTTGGTACCCTTGGCACTCGAGTAAGCCGCCCGTCTTACCCACCAAGAAATCACATGACCAACCTCGATACCCAGAGAGCCAGCTCGGAGGCGTCCCTCAAGATGCAGCTCGACCGATGCGGGAAGATCGCCCCTCCTCGACGGGCCAGTCGGATGGTGCGATGTGAACCTGCTTGGCGGTTAGACACCTCGCTACGCAAGACAGATCCACTCGCACTCGTATTATCCGTACCAGCCCCGAGGTACCGTTAACGAACCGTGGCAAGGCACGGCACTTGATGGTAATGGACGGTTTACGATGCCCCCGTTCCTGTGGAATGTCTTTTTCTTTTTCCCTGCGGACATCAGCCGCAGGATCGGAGGTGGCACGGTGGAAGAAAGGCTTCTGCAACTGGTGAACGAGCAGGTCCGAGGTATTGGTGGCTGCAGTGGGGGGCGTGGGATGTGCGGGTACGATAATGCGGTCTCTTGCCTCAAAGGTGTACAGAGATCGCTAGGTCTGAAGGCAAGCATATGCATACATATAATTGCATCGCTGGTGTCGGTGTCTATGTACGAGTGGACTACAAGCTTTATATGGCTGTCGCCATCGTTGCGCGTTCGAGGGGTCCAGGGTTTTGCCATGGTGTGGCGACGAAAGCCTTCGTTCAGGGAGCCGTTAAGAGTGTCCCATGGGTTCCGGCTGGCTCGCGAACCTGGTGAGCATCATCGCTAGTGTCGCCTCGGTGGCCACGAGGAAACCTGTGCCACTCCAGAAGATCTGGTGTGAGGAAGCATTGGATTACAATGGGGTATTCCGACTCCATGTAGAAGCAAAGGGTCCATAACGGCAGACGATAGGTCGGTCAATTAAGAAGCTAGTACTTGGCTATGGTCGAGGATCATCTGGCGGCTTTCTGGACGTTCTATTTCGGTGTTGTACATCCTTGACTTTGAACCTTGAGCCGTTATCTGACATGGGCCAAACTTCCCTTTCAACAACATTGTATATTACTATAGACTCTTAAAATCTCTGGTCATCCTCCGCCGTTCGAGAGACACGACTTAATCACCTCGGAAGCCCCTATTTCGAGCTATCAATCTCCACTATCTTTACTAGGTAAAGTAAGGTAAATTGATGAAGCACTGCTCGACCCGTCCCGCACCTGCCGAGAAAGCCCCTCAAACGACGGTGACCTGGAAAGCTGGTAATGTGCAACGTATGAAACCATGGGTCTCGGACGCTTCAATGATATATCGATCAGAAGAGATGCTGCTCTCGAATCAGTTAAGAGAACCTTACTTTCGTGATCTGACTAGGAGGCTGCTAAACTATCACACCAAGCCCCTCCTGGTCCAAGGACATGCATGAGGTGAGGCCTTTGCGCAGTCGATGGGGGGAAATAGTTAGGATGTGCAGAATTCCGTGAGCCGAAGGCTCCAATCAGCGACGTCCCTCTGCGGTCTCCGCTTTGTTTGGTTATTACTGCAGCGAAAGGGGGACTGCTCAACTCCTACTTACGAAGTTACGAGTACTTGTAAAGTACCTACAGTATCCTTCCATTCTCTCTTCTTCAGATTATAGAAGCAAGAATGTGTCTATAGGGGCTGTCCTGCGAGGATCAAGCTTGTTCAGCACTTTGTAGATACTTTTACAAGCACTCAGACGCAACCACTACGGCAGATTAGAAGCCTGATCTAATGTTACCAAGGTAGCGATAAAAATACATTTGGTATTGTTTTCTGTTGAATCCAGAATAGATGAAGATGATCAACAGCTTCCCTTCCTAGTCTTCTACCTCCACCACCACCATCACCACCACCACCACAACACTCGATCAATCCATGGCATACAACAGCAAGCCGTCCATCATATATCCACTCGTCACCGTACAGTGCTGTATTGCGGGACGCCCTCGTGCTTGATGTCTTGATAATCAAACGCATCAGCTGGACATTTTCATGGTTGAGATTTTGTCATCGAGAAGCTCCCCTTACGAAGACGAAGGGAGACTAACTAACGAAAGGGAGACCAACCACCGGGTCAGAATCTGGAGGAAATCAGAATTTAGTCTTTCTTTGACGAGTCAACGACGTGCGCACAACCACCTAACTATCCATTCTCCCATTCTTGCGTCTGCAACGCCCCGACACAGCAGCCAGGTCTCTCGTTGCATGTATAACATACCTTCCTACCTTACCTTTACCTACATACACATCCCGGACGCATACGATAAACCTTTACCTTACACTCAAAATAAACAAATACACACACATATACCCTAGCTACTCTTACTCACACACCCAACCTGGTACCCAACACAACTTTCGCGATTCGACCTGCACAGCTCCAACCTAATTATTTGACCTCATAACAACGCTTTCTCCTGATCTCCGCTGTTTGTGACGATTCCTATGCCCTTGCATGATTCAACGACAACCACCAAGCTTCTATGAATTAGCACGCATCGCATCCAACCTTCGACGTTTCCTCGAGCCAAATTACAGAGGCCTTCTTTTGGTCGAGTAGCTGCAAATTCGAGTACCAGATCAAGATCATCACAATTACGGCTATCTCGACTCGACAAACGAGATCCCGAGAGCTCGGCAGCTGCTTCCTCGCCACTTGCGTCCCGAAATTTGGCTTGCTCGCGATAGACGCCTGCAAGAAGGAGCGAGCCTTTAGCGGCAATCTCGCCGTCCTCGAATCATATTCTTCCCGCCTTCTCTTTCCTCATGTACAACGTGGGGAGCCATCCTAATCAGGGCGACATGTACTATGACCCTCCGTCGGCGCGCTCTCCAGGCTCTCATCGACACCAGCAGCAAACCCTTCATCGGCAGTCGTCGCGACAGTTCGACGCCTACGGCCAGATGCCCTCTGGCTTGTACACCGCTGATGATCATGCCGCACGCTTCGAGCCCAATCGATACGATCGGATCAATGCGACCATGCAGGCGAATAACTACGGCTATGACATGTCTAGCTCTCAGACTTGGAATGCCGGTGGGTTCGGTGGAGCGAATACACTAGGTGCGATGGGGGCTACGAGTCGCATGAAAGTCCCTGCTCGTGGGAGGAGCGCACTTCCATCGGTAAATCTGATGCGTCTTCGAGAAAGCTTTTGATTCGTGTCGATACTGACCTTCATGATAATGACAGACCTGGCTGGATCAACAACATCCAATGCCTCACATGAATCACTTCTCCAACCTAGGTGTTCCATCCCTTGGCGGATCACAACTTCGGACGGAAACGCTGAGCTCTGATCCTGATGAAGAGCTCATACCCACTGCCATCGTCATCAAGAACATTCCCTTCGCGGTCAAGAAAGAACAGCTGGTGCAGCTGATGACGGATTTAAACCTGCCACTTCCGTATGCGTTCAATTACCATTTTGACAGTGGTGTCTTTCGAGGCTTGGCTTTTGCAAACTTTACCAGCTCCGAAGAGACTGCTGCGGTTATCGATCGCCTCAATCACTTTGAACTACAGGGCCGGAAACTACGAGTTGAGTATAAAAAGATGCTCCCTCTTCAAGAGAGGGAACGGATTGAGCGAGAGAAAAGAGAACGAAGAGGGCAGCTGGAAGAGCAACACCGACCGATGGTGGGATCACAACTCAACAATCAGCCATCAATGTCGTCCTTGTCTTCGCATGTCCCCGCCACATCACCATCTCCGGTGTCACAAAGGAACACAAAGCCAGGTAGGTGGCTTTACACCGACTTTGCTTTTGAGCAGTGCTGACTCATCGCTAAGACGTAGATCTTAATGATCCTCAAACTCTTCAATTTTACTCGCAAATGCTTCTTTTTAGAGATGACGTTTCTCGAGAAGCTCTGATTTTTCCCCCGACCCTCTCACCTCAGCAAAGACGGATTGTGCATACTTTGGCGCATCACATGCAGTTGGCACATTTGTCCCGTGGTAACGGGGAGCAACGACAAGTGCATGTGTTCCGCGCTCCGCCTGGGAGCAATACTAGTCCGCCTATCCCACAGGTCTCGAACACTGTCTACCCAGGCGATTCATCGCGGCGAGGGCTCAATAGGGCAGCGACCATTGATTTCAGCGAAGCTCGAGGCTCGGACCCTGGACTTTACGGAACACTTCGTGGCCAGTCTTCCGGCTTCTTGGGTATCCCGGATTCCCCCGGTGGCTTTGGCTCGGCCCAGAATTTGCGCGCTGCCAAATCTTTTGCCGATCTTCGATCTTATACGCCATCTCCGGTCCCGTCCTCCGCTAGCTTTCCGTTAGCTCTGCAGTCGAACATTGCTCGTTATCAAGACTACGGTCCTGGCAGCGCGATATCTAGCACTCCCACGTTGACACCTGCATTGTCGGGTACGGCACTGTCATCGAATCGGGATGACAGTCTATTGGTGAACGGCTTTGGGGGAATGTCATTGGGTAGTAACTTGGGACCTAACGGTGGAAGTCCACGACGCCTTCGTGGTGGTATGTTCTCCTGGGATCAGGAGCCTCCACAGTCCGCCACCGGACCCATCGGGAGCAACCGCTCCTTCAGCAGTGTTTACGACGACCAGTCCCGCGAGCGAGGGCAGGCATTGCCACTCAGGCAGCCGAGAGGACCTCCACCGGAGAGAGGGTCTGGCTTTTCCAGGGGACGTCAGAATGGGCATCAGGGCCGTGGCAGCGATGAGCTAAGAGCAGCGTCGAATGTCGAGATTATTGTTGAGTGAAGTGGCCTTTGCAAATGGATGGCTATAGCATTGAGGCCCAACCGGTGCCTATGACGAGCTAATGACGGATGACGAAACGAAAGTAGAAAAACTACCGGGGCCACCCATCATCAGCATCAGCAACACATTGGATTACAAACTTAATGGGTGGACATAACCGCCACGCTCTTGTATGGAGATTGTTTGCTGCCATGTCGTTTTTGATCTCTTGCACTGTTTGCATCTTTCTCTTTGATCTCCGTTCGTCATCGGAAGTCGATATACACGTCCTGACCTTCTTTCTTCTTGCCGAAGGCTGCTCTCATGGTCTTTCTGCATTGTCTTTCATCATCTTCGTCTTTCTACCCTTCAAACAATACCCCTCAATCTTATTCACGGCAGACAGATTTACGACAAACGACACAACGCATAACGACAAGAGCATCCTCCGAGGTCTCCTCACCCCCCGCATCAGTGCCTCTCGCTCGGCCACGGGGCACAGCAGATTGCCTCGCCTTGCCTCGAGGATCACCCACGGTTGACAGAATACGAATTCCGCATTTATCATATTGTTCTCATCTAATCGCGTACATTTAGTCTCCACTTAACTTTCGCTTCTACGTCTTTCCTTACACTGCATTTACATTCCTCTTCTTTCTTTCCAACCCCGCGGTCATTCCTTCTCACTCTGAACATTGCGTGGCACGTCGGTAGAGGATAGGAGTAGTGCCGCTGACGGATCGAGAGTTGGTCGTCTGCATACCTGTACGTTTTTTCATGATGGAGAGGCGGGTGCCACCTAATATTGTACGAGCTATCGTTGGCCATATCTGTCACTACCTATAGTACTTTTAATAATCCATATCATGCATCGTCCACTGTGGCTAAGCTCACATGCACGTCCATACGCCGTGGTTTTTCACGTCCGATCGAATCATA